>OLNC01001672.1_pt1 | contig 10943 bp, 10 predicted proteins | sample 1672011 | NCBI WGS metagenome assembly OLNC01 (sample SAMEA3136636, study PRJEB25190) | human gut metagenome | biome: human gut; feature: human-associated habitat; material: faeces | place: Austria | collected 2013 | reverse complement strand
AAACACTATTTGCAAAGCAAATAGATGTTAAACAGTACCTACTTGGTTCTCGGAGTTAAACACTTCTGTCCCGACCTCTTCATGTTCTTAAAATTTTTTCCATCGCTTTTCCCTTGGCCAATTCGTCGATTAATTTATCTAGGTAACGGATTTTTTGCATTAAAGGATCTTCAATTTCTTCCACGCGATAGCCACAAATTACGCCTTTGATCAATTGGGCGTTTTCATTAAAATTGGGTGCTTCTTCAAAAAATGTTTCCATCGTTACTTTTTGAGCCAATTGTTGTTGCAACCCTTTTTCATCATAACCAGTTAACCAGTAAATAATTTCGTCAACCTCCGCTTGCGTTCGATTTTTACGTTCTGCTTTTTGGATGTATAGCGGGTAAACACTGGCAAAGGTCATTGTATAGATTTTCGGTTTTGTCATTGGTTTTCCTACTTTCTGAAGTATTCTCTCTTCAGTCTACCACAGGCTTGCTGGAAAAAGAGGCTATTTTGTCTTAGTAATCAAATTGACGATAATAACGACGAATCTCTAATGGGTGACAATTTAATTTTTCTACATGCGCATCAATGCGTTGCGTTACCGCATGCATTAGGAGAAATGAAACAACTCGGCCACGATATTTTTCACTAATTCCTGGAAGTTCATACGCTTTCGAATCAATAATTGTATAATTGGCACAGATTTTCGGCAATAATTTTGCTACTCGTTCTGCCAACGGTCGCTGCTCGTCTTCTCCAATAAACAACGTTACTGGCGTAGTTTCATCTACAATTTCTAGCGTTCCATGTAAGAACTCTGCTGCATGAATTGATTTTGAACGAAGCCAACTTTGCTCTTCCCAATAGCACATTGCATAAGAATAGACCGCTCCCCATTGGTTTCCTGCGCCAATAAAATAGTGAATGCTATCATGACGATGTTTTTCCGCAAAAGCTAAGCCAAACGCATCGGCACTTTTTTCGGCTTCAGCTAAACCTGTAGGCAAATATTCTTCCAATTCTTGGTAATAATTTTCGTAATCTGTAAATTCGTTGTTTTTTTGCATTAAACGATCAGCTACCATAAAGAACTTGATTTGCTCAGTTCCTGGAGCTGGATAAGTCACCACATAATCACATAAATCTGCTAAAAGACTGTCTTTTGCATCGATAAAACCAAATAACGTTGCGCCGACCTTTTTGATTTCTTGAACGGCTTGCACCACTTCTTGTGTTGTCCCAGTAACGGAAGACAAGATGACGAATGATTTTTCTGTTAAACGTTTATTGCCTGTTGTGTAATACTCAGCAGCATGTTGAACATAGATTGGTAAATTACTTTTTCCATTCGCATAAGTAACTGCTTGCATGGCTGAAGCATAAGTACCGCCGATTCCTAAATAATAAACCGCATCAAATCCTTTCGTCCAAACTTGATCAACAACTTTTTCAACATCTGAACGCAAGGCTAAGGCACCTCGTATGTCTTTGATTTGTTGTTCTTCATTAAATTTTAACATGGCTGATTTCCCTCTTTCTTTGCTATTTTACTTTTTAGGACACAATCAAAATCATCAAAAATCCGTTGAGATAAATCAATTCCTTTACTTGTAGCTACTTGATACGCCAAATATTGAAATGGAATAACTAACAATAAAGGACTAATTTTTTCTTCGACATCACTTGCTAAACCTAACGTATTTGATGCTCGCGTTGAACGCGTTGTAATTGTGTAACATTGGCCAACATAACTGGCTAGATAATTTTTCAAGGCTTGGCTACGTGCTTGAATAGGACTTTGATTCTCAATAAAAAACAAAAGATGTGTAGTATCCGCTTCAAGATAAGGCCCATGCATATAGGCTTCGACTTCAAATCCTTGGGAAGGTAAGCGAACTGTTTCTGTAAACTTCGTATCAAACTCTTTCGCCGTACCAATATTGGGCCCATAACCAATTGCGATAAATCGTGTCCCCTCTGTTAATTCTTTTTTCGTTTTTTGCCAAAATTGTTCGGTTTTATAAATCACCGAATCGATTTCCTGAATTGCTTTGGCAAGTTTTGCTAATTCTTCTTCAACCTCTACTTTTGTTAATTGATGCTTTTGATAGCCCAGTTTCAAACCAAATAGAAATAAATTTAAAAGTGTTGCCGTATAGCCTTTTGTGACAAAACCAACTGTTTCAAGCCCCATTTTTAAATCCAGGACTTCATCCACAACCTCCGTAATCGGGCTGGTGACATCACTTGTCAAGGCCACTGTTTTTACAGACGTTTGGTTTTTAATTTTTGCAATGGCATCAATTGTTGAAGCACTTTTACCACTTTGCGAAACCGCTACGACCAGATCAAACCGATCATCCACTTTGCCATAATGAGCAAAATTGAACGGCTCTTGGATTTCCACATAAATAGGCGCCACTTCTTCAAGGTAAACTTTAGCCGCCTGACAAGCATTATGTGACGAGCCAGTTGCTAAAATTAGACAGTGCGTGACCTTTGAAACGTCTGTATCAGTTAATTGAAATTGGTTAAGAATCTGAGTTAGGGCTGCTTGCTCCTCATTTATATAATCCAGCATCGTTTTCATATTTTGCCTCCTAAAATAGACCAATTAATGAGCCAAGAATTCCGACAATTGCCATGCCACCTAAAATCGCTAAAGGTTTTACTTCTTTTTTCAATAAATAAAAAACAAAACCAAAGGATGCAAGCGGTAATAATTTAGGCATGATATCGTCAAAGATACTTTGAACCGTGACTGCATTTTTGCCACTTCCGCTGATTGTAATCGGGATAGTTAAATCAATCATGGAGGCGGTCATAGCACCTACCACCATCAAGCCAATTATTGAAGCGCCTAATGTGAGACTTTCCATCATGCCATTTGCTTGAATTTTTTTGAGAAAACCAGTTCCTAATTTATAGCCCCAACGATTCAGTAAATAACGAACAATCACATGGGGGACGTTAAAAATGAGTAAAAATAGAATTGGCCCTAACACATTCCCTTGTAAAGCTAACGAAGTTCCAACACCTGTTGCAATCAAGCGTAAGGTTCCCCAGAAAAAGGAATCACCTAAACCAGCTAAAGGTCCCATTAACGAGGTTTTAATACTATCGATTGTTCCAACTTCAAAATTTTCGTCCAGAACATTTTCTTCTTCCATTGCAGCATTAATTCCTAAAATAAACGTCACGATATGCGGCGTGGTATTAAAGAAAGCAAGATGCCGTTTTAAAGCTGCCGCCATCTCTTCTTTTTGAGGATATAATTTCTTTAAAATAGGGATCATGGCATAGACATAAGCCATATTCATCTGACGTTCATAATTCCATGAAAATTCCATTTGGAATGAACGCCAAAAGACTTGATTAAGTTCTTTTTTTGTAATTAAGTTTTCTGTCTTAGTTTTAGAAGTCTTCGTCATCATCAATTACCTCCCCACTTGTTGTTTGTATTGTTTCATTCTTTCCTTTGGCATAATTCATGATATTCACAACAATTACTGCTGTAATGGCACCCAAAATTGCTACTCCTGTTACAGGTAACTTAAAGTAAGCCATTAAGACAAAGCCTAAAAAGAAATATGGCGCCACTTGTTTGTTAATCAGTAAGCGTGCAAGCATCGCAAATCCTAGCGCTGGAATAATCCCAGTTGCAACAGACAACCCATGTTGAATAAATTCAGGGATCAGATCAAGTAAGCCTTTAATGGTGTTGCTGCCCACGGCAAATGAAATAGTTACAATGAGCGCTAGCATGAACGATAAGCCAAAGCCTGCAAGTAAATGCATGCGCTCCACCCCTTTATATGCTCCTTCTTCAGCATACTGATCAGCTTTTTGACTCATGATTGGGATGAGCAAACCCAAATAAATATTTTTAAGAATCAACGTTAACGTTGCGATTGGCAAGCCTAAGACTAAGGCTGTTTCTGTTCCTGCGCCAGCAGTAATAGCAAACGCTGTACCAAGAATCCCACCAGTCACTACATCAGGTGGGATTGATGCGCCCACTGAAAAAGAACCGATGAAAGCTAACTCTAAGGTCGCGCCCATGATTACGCCCGTTTTGACATCACCTAATACAATTCCGACAAATAAACCGGTTACAATTGGTCTTGAAAGCAACGAGGTTCCTAAAGCATATTCCGACTGCGCAATAAAAGCGATGCAACCTAAAAGAATCGCTTGTCCTATCATTTGTATTTCTCCTTTCTACAAGACATTTAATGCTGCTACTTTTTTGTCATTTGGGACTTGTCGAATTTCAACTTCACAACCATTTGCGACCAATTCTTTAACCATTTTTTCTTCATCCGGTGTGATATTAATTGCTTTAGAAATGTTTCGAGTATTTTCCCTTACTTTCATCCCTCCTAAGTTAATTTCTTTTATTTCTGGATAAGCAGTAGCCAATCGATAAGCATCTTCTACACTCTCAACTACAATAAAAAGTTTGTATTTTTCTGTAACACCACTTTTTAGTGCGGCAATCGCATCTTCAATCGTTTTAATGACCAGTTTTACTCCTGCTGGCTTAGCTAGCTTAATGGTTGTTTTTCAAATATCATTTTTAGGTACGTCATCATTTGCGATTAAAATACAATCGGCGCCTAAGCCTTGGGTCCATGAAAAAGCCACTTGACCATGTAACAAGCGATGATCGACTCTTAACAATTTAATCATTTCATTTCCTCCTAAAATTCTTCTTCTAAAATTTCTTTACTAGATAACTCATTACAATAACAAAGACTTTCTTGTCCGTTTTCAACGGCACGTTTTACTAAATCAACTAATGAATCAACAGTATTTATTTGGGTATATATTTCAATTAATGTTGCTAAATTTAATCCTGAAATTAAATGCATTGCTTGTTTCCCCACATAATTAAAGAATTCGTTATTCACGCTTCCGCCAAATAGGTCTGTAATCACAATTAATTCATTTTGTTGATTGTTCTTTAAAATGTCTTTGACCGTCTTGGCTAAATCATAAGGTTGTTCCATATAAGCGCAAAGACATTCCACATTCTTTGTTTCACCACAAATTAAAGCTAATGATGTCTGAATCCCTGCAGCGAAATTACCATGTGTTGCCAGAATAATTTTACGTTCCATTTTCTTCACCTCACTTACTTCTTTATATAGCAAAAAGAGTGCCAAAAAAGTGGCACTCCCTCCTTTTTATTTTAAAAATCGCTTTCTGCGTTGTTAAACTCCGTTTTTCCAAACAACACATCATAGACATAAAAAAGCTCCGATTCAGGTATATTGACACTATAAACTTTTTCAATGACACTAAACGCCTCTTTTAACTCTTGCAAGACCGTTCTTTGACACTGCTTTAGTTGTTCGGCGCCATTATAATTTTCAATAGGTTCATTCCGGATTAATCGTTCAATTAAACAACTGACATGGACATATACCGCCAATTTACGATCATTTTGAATCGTTTGTTGCCACCGCTCTTCTAATTGAATTAAAAAGACTTCTACTTGTCGAATAATTTTTTCTGTATCTAAAATCGTCACTGATTGAATGACCCGATCTAATGAAAAGTTCCGAATCAACTCATGATTTACATAAGACAGCATATCTTTAGTTAATTCTCTCTTTGTCCATTCTAAAAGGGTCGTAATTCCTTTTCCTGCAATCAACTCTTCTAAAGAGATGTACGGGAGGTCATTTGAAGACGGGTTGTTTGTACCGATGATGCCGACAATCTCATATTCTGGAAAACTTTCTTTGATCGACTCTGCATTACGTAATTGATTATATTCACAAGGAATAATCTTTAATTGTGCTTCCGCAGGTAAACTTTTTTCAAGTAAATCTCTAATTTTAACGGCTGTGCCAATTCCGGTACTACACGTTGTTAAAATGACACGTTCCGTTTTATTTTCAGGTAATATGATTTCCCATTCATTTGGATGAACCGTTAACGCTTTTTGGGGCAATTCTTCAAAAGAAACTTCGTCTTTAATGGCTTCTCCTATAGATAGAGCCAAGCTTGTTGTCACATTATTCATTAATAAAAAAGGACCTTCTTCTTCTGCCGGAAAATACTGATAAATTTCTTTCAATGAACCCATATCAAAAAGAATTACTAAACCATTCCTCGTTTCTTGACGTTCCATATAGTGAATTAAGTGTTCGGAAATTTTTTTGGGAGTAACATCTAACGGCATGTCAAACGATTGAAAAATTGGCACATTTAACAGCCGATTTGCAACATTCGCAATACTACTTGCTGTGGCATATCCGTGGGCAACAATCACCGCTTTCGGATAGTGACTTTCCTTTACTGAACCCGAATAGTGAAGATAAATGGTGACAATAATTCGATCCATCTGGGATAGTTCAATATCTAATGAACGTTTCACTAAAGTTAACAGTTGTTCAGCGTAGCCATAACTAGTTGCTAATTTAGTTTGAACTTCTGTTAAAAGTTCGTCAATGACTGTTGTAGGTTCTTTTTCTGGAAACCAATCAATACATCTTCGTTGAAACAGATAGGTGCTTAATGCATAGACTAAACTGCCATTAAACCGAATTTGATAAGACGATTCAATCGTTTCCAATAATTGACGGATATTTTGCGTAATAAACAATAGCATTTCGTGATTTTTCTCTCGCTTCTTTTCAAATAATAAATCATCGAATAAGCGTTCAATTTCTTTCGAGATGTCGTTATTGGCAGTGGAAAGATGATGATGGTGAGAGACATAAAGACGAAGGATTCGTTCATAACTCTGGATAATTCTTCTTTGCGCAAGCTCTGTTTCCTCTAACAAACTAATCAGATTTGTTTGCTCATCTAAACGAATAGGCAATTCATTTTCATTAGGAGCTAGTTTGATTGATTGATCCAGAAATTCTTTCGGTAGATCGTGTAAAGTGATTGGAATAACACGTTTATCAAGATTGGCGGCAAAGCTGCGTGCAGTAATAATTTTTATATTATTTCTTAATTCACCTACATTGCCTACATAATGGTGGTTTTCTAAAAGTTGGATAACTTGTGGCGTGATAGTAACTGCTTTTTGAATAGCTTGCTGTTCCTCATAAAATGCTCGCATAATTAATTGTTTTCTTTCCGCTTGAGTGCGTTCAGCAAGACTTGGGATTTTAATTTGAATAGGAATTCGTCTTAAAAATGTCGTTAAAAAGGTGCTAGAAATTTCTTCAGTTGTGGCAAAGCACAACCGACACGTAACAGGAATGGGCCGATTGGTTTCACCCATCCGATAAATAATACCCTGATCTAAAAATGTAAACAATTTTTCCTGCCCTTCAGGACTCAAACGATGAACTTCATCTAAAAATAAAACGCCCCCTTCTGCACTTTGAAAGGCTCCAATTTTATCGGAATCTGCTCCCGTAAAAGCGCCTTTAAGATGCCCAAATAATTGACTAGTTAAAAGCTCTGGATTGTTGGCATATTGCGCACAATTAACTGTCACAAAAGGTGCTGAATCGTCAAGTAGTTCTTTTGAAAGACAAAACTGATAATATAAGGATGCTAAAAAACTTTTACCCGTACCACTTTCACCTGTAATTAAGACAGGCAATCCACCGCCAGGATAAAGCGCTGCTATTTTTAATTGTTCGATGGTCTGGGCTAAACTACCTCGATAACCAATGACCGACTGAAAAAAAATCACTTTTGCGATCAAAAACAGGCTGTTCATCGATCATTTCTTGGAAACTTTGATAAACAGTTCTTTTTAAAAGATAGTTTTGTTGTTGAAACGCTTCTTTATGAAAAAAGTAAACTGGTCGTGTATTGATCTTAACTAGAATCCCTTCTTCGTTTAACTGATTTAAATAGTGACTAGCTGTATTTCGTTTGATAGAAAATGTCGTTGCAATATTGCTTGCTGTGAAAATTTCACTGACTAAAGATGGTTCAAAAAAAGCTGTTTGATTGCGTAAATAATCAACAATTTGCATTTTTAACATAAAATCACCTCTCATTTATCATAACGTACCTAAAAAAAACGTCAATATTCAAAATTTCTTTTGTTATTTTTCTTTATATAAGGAGCCCATTTTTTATGTTATTTAATCACAGGAACCTGATTCTATCATTGCAGAATAGGCTTTCATTCAGTATACTGTAAATAGAGGAACAAGAAACGAATTGGATAATTAGGCACTGAAAGAACGCACCACCGTTCTGAATGTTTCGAAACACACAACAGGTTATCGAAATGACCATTGGAGAAAAATTCCTTTTTCTCCGAGGTTAGCGATTGTGACATGTTGCAATCGTTTTTTGTCCTTAAAATGTTGAGAAAAAGAAAAAAGGCACTTTGCATGTCAGCACCACCTGACAAACAAAGCCCTTCATAGACAGCACAACCTATCTATTCCAGTTGCCTTTTTTGCTAGTTACACTAGCTAATTTTAGTGTACCCGATTTTCAGTGAAATTACTAGCATCTTTAAAATTTTTACTGAAACGATCAGCCTGTGCAATGAACTAGTTTTCTTCAGCGGCGGCAACCGCTGAGAAGCTTTTTCTCAAATTTTAAGTGAATAATGTATCATAAACTTTTTTGGCATATCCATCCGTCATATTACATACAAAGTCCACCGCCATTTTCAAACGATAATAGTCTTTTTCTGCTTCTGTAGCGTTCTTTGCTTCTCTTCTATACAACGCTTTCGCGCTTTCCGAAATATTATTAAAGATTCGCTCCTCATACTTATTCATGGAAACTTTTTCATATTTCAGTACGACTGGAACAAATTCATCTAGTAAACGATTGATGATATTGAAGCCCAATACCTCTTGATCCAAAATTGTTTTTGTTTGAAAAACATAGACTCTAGAAAAGTTTTTTAATGCCTGAAAGCATTTCACTTCATCACAATCTTCAATGATAATTTCATTATGATAGATACCTCTCATAATTAAGTCATAATGATTAGCAAAATTTTTCGCTACGCTTTGACAAACAGCTCTTTGTGTCTTTCTCAAAAATTCTTGTAAGGTAGCTTCTTCTGTTTTATCTTTTTCTAACATTAAAAATTTTTTTGTTCCTGTTTGCCCATCAACAAACTGCTTTAAATCTTGATAGCTGTATAAACCATAATTATAGGCATCTTCGATATCTGAAAAAGTATAGGCGATATCATCTGAGGCTTCTAGCAAAAAGACTAATGGGTGTCGCTTATTTTGTGTTCCTGTCGCAAATTTAATGGCGTTAAACACTTGTTTTTCCGAGTAAAAATAGCCAACTTTTTTAGACAAAAGCTGTTGCTTATTTAATTGATCTGAAGATGCCGTATATTTGATAACTGTATCTAATGTCGTGGCAGTTAGTTTCATTCCTGCTTTAGAAGTCCCATTATCATGATGCAGTTTTGTTAAAAGTCGGATGGTTTGAGCGTTTCCTTCAAAGTTAAGAAAATCATTTTGTTGTTGCTCCGAAAAATCAGACCAACAAGCATACAAAGGACCATTTTTTTCAAACCAAATACGAATGGCTTCTTCCCCAAAATGTCCAAAAGGGGGATTGCCAATATCATGGATTAATGCAGCTGTTTCTAACAACCGATAGCATTCTGATAATTCCATAACCTCAATGTTTCGTTCGTTCAACTGTGAAATAACTAATCTAAGTATATCCCTGCTATGCATTGCCACTTCTAAGCTATGCGTTAAACGCGTTCTTACAAAATCATTACGTTCTAAAGGAAAAACTTGTGTTTTGTCTTGTAAACGTCTAAATGCATCACTTTTAATTACTCTACGATAGTCACTATCTAAAGATTTACGAAGTTCTGTGGCTAAATCAACTTGCTTATTTAACCAGTCATTTTGATATTGTTTACCATTATCAGAAATACGATATGTACCAACCAACTGACGCCAATTCATTTTCATTTATTACCTCCTCCAATTACTCTACCTTCTCTAAATAAGAGACGTAAATATTTTTACATTTACCAATATCACTGAATTCCCGATTGTTATACGCCTTATCCTTTTTCAATTTAAACCGCACTTTTTCGCCTTCTTGAAAAGTTCCCCACGTAAGAAAAAAGAATAGCCAATGGCTTTCATCCTCTGATAGCGTGTCTAAACCTAAACTTTTAGGCTCAATTAAGCTAGGTAATTTAAAACAGTCATACACCCCTTTTGCTGTGCCATACACAGGACGATGAGTGCTAAGAGTCGTTTCAAAATATCCCTTTTCATCAGGTTTTAAATAACTTGCTTGTCGAATCAGTTGTGTCAGTTTATTTTGGAATGGCTGAATATTTTTCTCAACGTTTAGTTCAAAATCTGGCTCAGCTTGTACATCTGTGTCATGAGATAACTTTTTTAATAAGCAGTTGATTTCATTAGTACTTGTCTTATCATTAAACGCAATCGCCAAACGCTCACTGCTAATAACACCTTTCATATCTTTCATAGAAAAATTATTTAACGCAATTGGATAGTGTTTATCTGATAGCATCCAAGAAGCACCCATTTCGTTTAAACATGGAATACTCTGATAATAATGATCAGATAAAAAATACAGCATGACAGGTTGATTGGTTAGCTCCCTTTTAATCGTGTCAAAAATTAATTCTCCTGGCTGTACACCTGTTTCAATAGCGGAACTATAAAAAATATCCTGTGTTCGAAACCCAAACTTTTTCAACAATTGGATAAACGCATCCACATATTCTTGATCCTTTGAACTATGACTAATAAAAATCTTTTTCCCGTTGCTCACTACTCAACATCCTCCAAGTTAAATTTGTATTTTCATTTTTTTGTGAAATTCTATACTATTTCTTTAAGCGTACAGCGTTATCTGAAACCAGTCAATACTAAAATTATAAAATAACAATTATTTTGTTTTATTAAATTTTTATATAATGTTGTTTTGTTAATGTTTTGTTATTTTTAAACAAGTGATTATAGAGCGATGTACGGTTGAAGTTATTT
>OLNC01001664.1_pt1 | contig 10997 bp, 9 predicted proteins | sample 1672011 | NCBI WGS metagenome assembly OLNC01 (sample SAMEA3136636, study PRJEB25190) | human gut metagenome | biome: human gut; feature: human-associated habitat; material: faeces | place: Austria | collected 2013 | reverse complement strand
GGTCTTGCCTTCGGTATCAACTCCGGTGCTTATGTGGCTGAGATCGTCCGTTCCGGTATTATGTCTATTGACCAGGGACAGACAGAAGCAGGACGAAGCCTGGGACTGAACTTCAGCCAGACCATGCGCCTGATCATTATCCCACAGGCGTTTAAGAACGTACTTCCTGCACTAGTAAATGAATTTATCGTGCTGATCAAAGAAACATCCATCATCGGTTACATCGGTATGATGGATCTGACAAAGGGCGCAATGCTGATCCAGAGCCGTACATATAATGCGTTCTGGCCTCTGATGGCAGCTGCTGCAATCTATCTTGTGATCGTCGGAATCCTTACATGGGGTATGAATAAACTGGAAAGGAGATTAAGAACCAGTGAGCGATAAGAATGTACTGATCCAGGTCAAAGATCTGAAGAAAGCCTTTGGCACCAATCAGGTTCTTGACGGAATTACAACGGATATCTGTCAGGGAGAAGTGGTAGCCATCATCGGTCCGTCCGGTTCCGGTAAATCTACTTTCCTGAGATCCTTAAATCTTCTGGAGGTTCCAACAGGGGGACAGATCCTTTTCGAAGGAACGGATATTACAGACCCGAAAGTTGACATTAACAGACACCGTCAGAAAATCGGAATGGTATTCCAGCAGTTTAATCTTTTTCCACATAAGACAGTAAAAGAGAACATTATGCTGGCTCCTGTAGAACTGAAGCTGATGACAAAGGACGAAGCATCGAAGAAAGCAGACGAGCTTCTGGCACGTGTGGGACTTCCGGATAAAGCCAATGCATATCCGAATATGCTTTCCGGCGGACAGAAACAGCGTATTGCCATTGCGCGTTCCTTGGCTATGAATCCGGATGTAATGCTTTTCGATGAGCCGACTTCCGCACTTGACCCTGAGATGGTCGGAGAGGTTCTGGAGCTGATGAAAGAGCTGGCACAGTCCGGTATGACCATGGTTGTAGTTACCCACGAGATGGGATTTGCCAGAGAAGTGGCAACCAGAGTCCTTTTCATTGATGATGGTAAGATCCAGGAGGAGAATACTCCGAAAGAGTTCTTCGCCAACCCGAAGAACCAGAGACTGAGAGATTTCCTTTCAAAGGTTTTATAAGATGCTGAAAAGATTTAACAGTTTTATAGAAAAGTGGATGGCACTGGTAACACCGACCTGTCTGTTACTGGGTGTATGCTTTCCTGATATTGCCAAACACGGTCTGCCTTATGTGCCGGCCGTGTTTGCGTTTATAACATTTTCCGGGGCACTGAAGTCCAAATTTAAGGATGTGGCCAATGTATTTCGTCATCCTGGACCGCTGATCCTGATCCTGCTTCTGCTTCATGTGGTGATCCCGGCAGCAGCCTGTGGAGCAGGTCATCTGTTCTTCGGCGATAATATGGATCTGATCACGGGAATGGTGCTGGAATTTGCAGTTCCGACGGCAGTGGTAAGCCTGATGTGGGTGACCATCTATGAGGGCAATAGTCCCCTGTCTTTATCGCTGGTGGTACTTGATACTGTGCTTGCGCCGTTTCTGATCCCGGCAACGCTGCAGATCCTGCTGGGTTCTGCGGTAACTATGGATTCCACGAGGATGATGAGAGAACTGGTATTTATGGTGGCTCTGCCAGCAGTTGCGGCAATGGCACTGAATCAGGTTACAGATGGAAAAGTGATGAAGACATGGCCGGGGAAACTGGCGCCTTTTTCCAAACTGGCGCTGATGTTTGTAGTAACATCCAATTCTTCTAAGGTGGCTCCTTATATCCGCGATATGAATATGCAGAGGGTAAAGGTTGCACTGGCAATTCTGGTTCTGGCTGCTTCCGGATATGCACTGGGATGGCTGGTGGCTCATATTTTCAGGCGGGACCGCACCACGGCGGTTTCCATGATGTATGGAACCGGAATGAGGAATATCAGTGCAGGAGCGGTGATCGCAGCTGCATATTTTCCGGGAGAAGTGATGTTTCCGGTTATGATCGGGACACTTTTTCAGCAGATTCTGGCTGCATTGTTCGGGAAACTGCTGGCACATAAGAAAGAAGAATAAAAAGACAGATAAAAAATGAGACTGCCGGGTTCCCTGTGATGGAACCCGGCAGTCTCAGGATTATGTGACTCTACTTTGATGCAGAGGTTTCTGATGTTTCGGAAGCTTCTGCATATTTTTTCAGTTCTTTGTAGCAGTATTTGATGATCTCCTTACGTGTGATGATCCCAATGAAATATCCCTGGTCATCCACCACCGGAACGTAATTCTGGTTGATGGCTTTATCCAGGAGGTCTTCCATATTGGAGTTTGCGTGAACGGCCTTATAGGTTGCACGGCGGGGAACCGCCATGATGGAGATTCCTTCAGATGTCTTCAGATCCGGTACGTTTAAGGTTTTCATACCCCAGAGAAGGTCGCCCTCGGAAATGGTTCCGGTATATTTGCCGTCCAGGCTGAGAAGGGGGATGCAGGAAAATTTCCTGTGTTCCATCTTCTCCAGTGTCTGGCGTAAGGTTTCATTTTCAAAGATGTACGCTACTTCACTTTTTGGTGTTAAAAAGAATAAAATGTTCACTTTTGTAAATACCCCGTTAATTTTAATTTGGCAATTGCAGATATCAGATTAGGATCCGGAGATCTTTATCCTGGCATCATATGGTGGAAGCATATGGAAGATGCTTCTGTGGTTATGATAGTCTGCGGGGCGTATGATGTCAATATAACGAAATATAAAATTTTTCGAAATTTTATTATAAAAGCTGAACACCCTTAGCCTCAGCTTCTGCCATAACCTCTTCCGGCCACAGGGAAGCATGTACTTCACCGATATGAGCTTTGCGTAAGAAGAACATACAGATTCGGGACTGACCGATGCCGCCGCCGATGGTATATGGAAGCTCTTTATTCAGGATAGCTTTCTGGAAAGGAAGTTCACGTCTGTCATCGCAGTCTGCGATAGTCAGCTGTTTATCCAGAGCGTCTTCGTCTACACGGATACCCATGGAAGAAAGCTCCAGAGCGATGTCCAGAACCGGATAATATACCAGGATATCACCGTTTAATTCCCAGTCATCATAGTCCGGGGCACGTCCGTCATGGCGTTCTCCGTTGGTTAAAGTTTTACCAACCTGCATAAGGAATACAGCACCTTTTTCTTTAACGATCTTGTATTCACGTTCCTTCGGAGTAAGGTCAGGATACATGTCTACCAGCTCCTGAGTGCTGACAAATGCGATCTCTCTTGGAAGGATTTCTTCGATATAGTCATACTGTACAGCCATGTACTTCTCAGTTTTGCGCAGCACGCTGTAGATGGCGCGTACTGTGGAAACCAGAGTATCCATGTTGCGTTCTTCTTTGCTGATGATCTTTTCCCAGTCCCATTGGTCTACATATACAGAATGGATGTTGTCCAGGTCTTCATCGCGGCGGATGGCAATCATATCTGTATACAGGCCCTCGCCGTGAGCGAAGCCGTATTTCTTCAGTGCATATCTTTTCCATTTCGCAAGGGAATGAACGATCTCTGCTGTTTCATCCTGTCCCTTGATGTCGAAGCTTACAGGGCGTTCTACGCCGTTAAGGTTATCGTTCAGACCGGATGACGGGTTGACGAATACAGGAGCGGAAACACGCAGCAGATTCAGTTTCTGTGACAGAGTCTGCTGGAAGAAATCCTTCACGGTCTTAATGGCAATCTGGGTATCATGGAGGTTTAAAGCTGAATGATATCCATCAGGAATTTTAATCTGTTCCATTGTTGGAATCCTCCTATTTTTCATATTTGTATATTCTACGTGAATATCCATTAATCTCACACCTCGCTATTATAGCAGGAAAAAGTGCTCTTGGCAATTTGCACCTTGCAAGATTGGCATAAAATGTTACAATAAAATGAGAACGAAAACGGAATATAACCATAAACTGCCAGAGGGTTATTGGTTATGGTAGGCAACCAGGCGGATGACGGACATCCGCTTGACAAAGAGGGGGATGAGAGATGGGAAAAAGATGCCAGGTCTGCGATGGGCCAGTGGTAAACGGACGGTGTAAATACTGCGGAATGCCATATCGAAATGATGCGGTCATGTATCATCTGAATGAGGACCGGTCAGAGCATTACAGACATGCTTCTGAGAAGGTGCGTAAGGCAATGAAGGAAAATGAAATTCCACTGCCTGACAGAACAGCGAAAAGTACTGCAAAAGGGAAAAATACTTCCAGAAGCATGGTGCCAAATACAGCAAAGAAGTCAGCTTCATCTGCAGGACAGTCCCGGACAGCTGCAGGGACACAGACCGTACGTACCTATACAGGAAAAACACAGACTTCAGCGCAGAAATCTTCGAAGCCTGCGAAAAAGAACAGAATATCCACGATCTTCTGGGTGATATTTGCAGGCGCAGTTGCTTTATATTCCTTTGTACCGGATTCCCTGGATGTGGACAGTGTGATTGAAAAGGTGGCAGATCATCTGGGGCTGACAGATGCGGACAGTGAGTCTGTGACAGAAGAGGAAAGCCAGGAGCTGACAGGGCAGGATGAACTGGATGAATATGAATATACTTTAATAGATACGGATATCGGCACTTATGTAGTGGGAGAAACCGGCACAGAAGATGATGAGATCCTTATGCCAGGAGAGTATATTGCAGAAGCAGGCTGGGAGGCGGTTGCCCTGGAGATCACAGAAGCTGATACAGGGAAGGAAAAGAATCTGACGTTTGACAAGGCGAAACAGCAGGTGGACCTGGAATTACATACAGGAGACGAACTGAAAGTTATTTCACTGGATGACCAATATAATTACTTTGCCATGTATCAGATTCAGCAATATGACGAATAATTATTTACCCCTTTCTTTTTTACAGAGTATGTGCTATACTTGATAAGCACACCACATATAGGGAGAATAGCACCTTATGTAGTGCGTGGATACTATATATTGTATATGGGAGTAAAATAGTATGATTTATGTGATAAAGAAAGACGGAACGAAAGAACTGTTTAATTCAAGGAAGATCGTCGCTGCTGTCAATAAATCAGCAGCCAGAATTTTATATACATTCTCAGAGGAAGAGCAGGATTTTATCTGCCGTTTCGCAGAGGAACATGCAGCTTCTCTCGGGAAGAATGAGATCCAGATCCAGGAGATGCATAATATTGTGGAAGGCGCCCTGGAACGTGTGAATCCTGCAGTTGCCAAGAGTTATCGCGACTACAGAAATTATAAGCTGGATTTTATTCACATGATGGATGATGTGTATACGAAGAGTCAGGCGATCCGTTACATCGGTGATAAGAGTAATGCCAATACGGACAGTGCATTGGTTGCCACCAAGCGAAGCCTGATCTTCAATGAACTGAATAAAGAACTTTACCGGAAATTCTTCATGAACCGTAATGAACTGCAGGCATGCAAGGATGGATATATTTACATTCATGATCAGTCTGCAAGGCTGGATACCATGAACTGCTGTCTGTTTGATGTGGCAGCTGTACTCAGCGGTGGTTTTGAGATGGGAAATGTCTGGTACAATGAGCCGAAGACACTGGATACTGCTTTTGATGTTATGGGAGATATCATCCTGAGCACAGCAGCCCAGCAGTACGGTGGATTTACCGTACCTGAGGTAGATAAGATCCTGGCTCCCTATGCGAAGAAGAGCTATGACAGATATGTAGAAGAATTTATGAAATATTCCGATCCAAGTTGGGTGGGAAGAGAAGAGAAAGCCATCGAAAGAGCTCTTGATAAAGTCAGAAGAGAGTATGACCAGGGATGGCAGGGAATCGAGTACAAGCTGAACACAGTTGGTTCCTCCAGAGGAGATTATCCTTTCGTAACAGTTACCCTTGGACTTGGAACCGGTCAGTTCGAGAAAATGTGCAGTATGTCACTTCTGGCAGTCCATAAAGGCGGTCAGGGTAAAGCCGGACATAAGAAACCGGTACTTTTCCCGAAGATTGTGTTCCTCTATGATGAGAATATCCATGGAAAGGGAAAGATCAGTGAGGATGTGTTCGAGGCTGGAGTTGACTGTTCCGCGAAGACCATGTATCCGGACTGGCTTTCCATGTCAGGTAAGGGCTATATTGCCAGCATGTACAAGCAGTATGGGAAGGTTATCAGTCCTATGGGCTGCAGAGCTTTCTTAAGCCCATGGTACGAAAGAGGCGGCATGCATCCTGCAGATGATAAGGATGTGCCGATATTCGTAGGAAGATTTAATATCGGTGCTGTCAGTCTTCACCTTCCTATGATCTTGGCGAAAGCCAGAGCGGAGAGCAGAGATTTCTATGAGGTCCTTGATTTCTATCTGGAAATGATCCGAAATCTTCATATCCGTACTTATGATTATCTGGGCCAGATGCGTGCATCCACCAACCCTCTTGCTTACTGTGAGGGAGGTTTCTATGGTGGCCATCTTAAGCCAAACGAAAAGATCGGCAAGCTGTTAAAGCCAATGACCGCTTCTTTCGGAATCACAGCGTTAAATGAACTCCAGGAACTTTATAATGGCAAATCCATTGCAGAAGATGGCCAGTTTGCTCTGGAAGTTCTGAAATATATTAATGAAAAAGTAAACCAGTTCAAGGAAGAGGACGGTTATCTCTATGCAATCTACGGAACACCGGCAGAGAGTCTCTGCGGTCTTCAGGTAGAACAGTTCCGTAAGATGTACGGGATCATCGAAGGTGTATCGGATCGTCCGTATGTAAGCAACAGCTTCCACTGCCACGTAACTGAGGACGTGACGCCCATTGAGAAACAGGATCTGGAAGGCCGTTTCTGGGAACTGTGCAATGGAGGCAAGATTCAGTATGTCCGTTATCCTATCGACTATAACAGGGAAGCTATCCGTACCCTGATCAGACGTGCCATGGCTCTGGGCTACTATGAGGGAGTAAATCTTTCCCTGGCTTACTGCGATGACTGTGGTCACGAAGAGCTGGAAATGGATGTCTGCCCTGTCTGCGGTTCCAAGAATCTTACTAAGATTGACCGCATGAACGGTTACTTATCCTACAGCCGTGTTCATGGTGACACCCGTCTTAACGAAGCTAAGATGGCTGAAATAGCTGAACGAAAATCAATGTAAATAAAAAGGGGACGCTACGGCGTCCCTTTTTGTATATCTATGAAATATTCAGCTGTCCTCTGGCAGCCATAATTTCAATTAATGAATAATAGTTCCTGTTTTTTCGAAATAGCCATCTTTCGCATGAGCAATATCTGTGATCACAGTTCTGCGTCCTTCTCCTTTTTCAACAAAAGAGATGCCTGCTTCGAATTTCGGAAGCATGGATCCTGGTGCAAACTGATCTTCTGCCATGTATTTCTTAGCTTCTTCTACAGAGATTCCGCCCAGGAATTCCTCGTCGGCTTTATCAAGGTTCAGACTTACTTTTTCTACACTTGTGAGGATCAGTAAAGTATCTGCGTTCAGTTCTTCTGCCAGAAGTCCGCAGGTAAGATCCTTCTCGATAATGGCACTTGCACCGTGGAGATCGATACCCTGTTCCATAACCGGAATTCCGCCGCCCCCTGCAGCGATCACAACCTGTCCTGCGTCAACCAGAGTACGGATTGTTTCCAGTTCCACGATCTTCTGTGGTTTCGGTGCTGCTAAGATTCTCTTATAAGTGCCGTCTTCCAGTCTGGTAACAAAGTTTCCTTTATTCTCTTCAGCAGCAGCTTCTTCTTCTGTGAGAACACGTCCGATGATCTTCTCCGGTTCAGCGAAAGCATCGTCATATGGATCAATAACCACCTGTGTAAGAACAGTGGCAACCGGCTTATAAATACCACGGGAGATCAGTTCTGCACGGATAGCAGTCTGAAGGTCATATCCGATATATCCCTGGCTCATGGCAGAACATACAGACATAGGTGCGAAAGTATAATCCGGATGTGCTTTTCCGAATTCGTTCATGGCTGTATGGATCATTCCGACCTGTGGGCCGTTACTGTGGGAAACTACTACACGGTTTCCTGCTTCTACAAGATCAGCGATGGCTTTGGCTGCCTTCTTGGTAGCGATTTTCTGTTCAGGTAAAGTGGTGCCAAGTGCTCTGTGACCCAGTGCAACTACTGTAATTTTTTCGCTCATGGGAATTACCTCATTTCTTTATTATTTGTGTTTGATAACCATTCAGCAGATACCACTGTATGAAAATGCTGAACTGTTATATTTCTTTATTGAAAACATACAAATGACTTATCATAATGATAGTTTACATTATAAAAGACTGACAGAAAAAATTCAATAGAAACTTAACAGTAACGCAAACAGGTTACTGATCACTCGGTGCTCAGTAACACGCTTCGCGATGCACAGAATTTATGCCTTAAGGCATAAATTCGCGCCGTATGTCTCGGGATTTTGGCATATACATGCCAAAACACCTCGCGGAATAGTGGCGTGTGAACAGTAACGCAAACAGCCCCCGCATTTCTGCGGAGGCTGTTGTTTTTTGAGGGGGGAGATAGAGAGTGGTTTTTCATCTATCCAAGACTTATTATATCGGTAAAATATGTTCAAAGTATGTCATATTTCTAAAAGAAACGGAAAATTTATAAACAAACCTTAAAATAAATATATAATTCCCGGCACCTCTTGCTTTCTGTGCAAGGACGTGTTAGAGTGGAAATGTTCCATTTCTGTATTCTGCAGAAATGAAAAATTTCACGCACCAGGTCGGTGCAGATTTCTCTTTTTATGTTTTTATATCTGCTTTATAGTAGGGAGGAGAGATGCCTATGTCTGTGTAGATATCCGTTTACCATAAGAGAAAGCCGCGAAAGTGGAAAAGTTGACAGATTGTAAACGGATCAGAGCTATGATCCATATGTTCATAAGGAGACAGGAACTATGAAAAAAAGAACAGGGAATCATACAAAAACAGCTGCGATAACAGCAATTGCTTTGACAGCAGCAGTTATGGCACCTGCCATGACAATGAGAAATACCAGAGGCGCGCAACAGGAGAATCCTTCTGTCGGTCTGGAAGAAAATGCCGTATGGACAGATGAAGAAAATTTCAGGGCAGAACTCACAGTGAAGATCAGAGGCCTGGACGAAGTGCATACAGACAGTGCACAGGAAACAGCAGAACCAGATCAGGATCCCGGAAATGATGTACAGAATGAAGAGATTGTGGAACAGGAAAACAGTCAGGATGCAGATGAGGATGAAATCCAGATGCAGTCCGAACTTTCGGAAGAGGAGCCGGAACAGGCAGATCAGAAGACGGAATATTTTATGATCACTTATATTTCTGAATATTTTCAGCCGGATATCGATACACTTTCTGAGCAGACCCAGGCAGAGCCGGTGGCGGTTATCAATCAGAAAGGAGAAAGTACAGAAATTATCAGACTGACCAGTATCATTGATACAGAGAAAATGGAAGAGGGAGAAACCGCTCTCAGTTTTCCGGTTTTATTAAGAGAAGAATACCGTACTCCACAGGAGGATATGATGTATTCTGTCATTCAGGAAGAACCGCTGCAGAAAGACCGGCCGGGAGCTGCCAGCTATCTCCAGATGGGATCAGGGGAGGAGGCACAGATCCTGGCAGAGGGAGAATCACCGGTTCTTCATGTAAGAGCCGTGCAGCAGACTCCTGAAGAACCAGAACCAACAGAGGTGCTGGAACCTACAAAAGTCCCGGAACCGGATCCTTCACAGAGTCCGGACTCCACAGAAAGTCCGGCACCAACCCCTACGAAAAAACCAACCGCCGTTCCAACAGAGACACCGAAAGCCACACCCACCCCAAGGCCATCCTCCACACCTGTTCCGTCACCGACGGTAAGCCAGGCAGGGGTAAATGGATTCGGGACTAATTTCGGTGTGACGCCTACCCCTGCATCAGATCCGGTTTCTTATCAGAGCAGCAGTTACGGCAGCCAGACTGGAATTTCTTATAAAACAGCCAGCAAGCCTGCCACAGGAGACCAGACGGAAACAGGATTGTCTATAGTGCTTCTGCTCTTTGCTGCAATGTCGGGAATCGGCGCTTTTGCCCGTCTGAAAGGCAAAAATGAACGTTGAAACCATAGGGGAGGTGTGATATTCTTATATATAATGTGTAAATATAACGGAGGAAATAAATCTAAATGAAATTAGTATCCTTATTAGAACGTCTGGAATATACCTGCCTTCAGGGAACTACAGACCAGGAAGTTAAGAATGTTATTTATGATTCCAGGAAAGTGGAAGAAGGCTCTCTTTTTATCTGTATCCGCGGAGCTGTAGTGGACGGACATAAATTCGTGCCGGATGTGGTGGCGAAAGGAGCGAAAGTCCTGGTAGTGGAAGAAGCTGTAGAAGCTCCGGAAGATGTGACAATGATCCTTGTAAAAGATACCCGCTATGCTATGGCCTTTATTTCAGCAGCATATTTCGGCTATCCGGCAGAAAAGCTGAAAACAATCGGAATTACAGGAACCAAGGGAAAAACCACCACCACCTATATGGTTAAATCCATTCTGGAAAATGCTGGCTATAAAGTAGGCCTGATTGGCACCATCGAAGCGATCATCGGTGACAGAAAAATACCTGCCAAAAACACAACGCCGGAATCCTACATGGTACAGGAATATTTCCATGAAATGGTGGAAGCAGGCTGTGACTGTGTGGTAATGGAAGTCTCTTCTCAGGGACTGATGCTTCACAGAACCCAGGGATTTATTTTTGATTTTGGTATTTTCACCAATATTGAACCGGACCATATCGGACCGAATGAACATAAGGACTTCGATGATTATCTCAGATGCAAATCGCTTCTTCTGAAACAGTGTAAAGTGGGAATCGTAAACAGAGACGATGAACATTTCGACAAGATCATAGAAGGCCACACCTGTCAGCTGGAGACATATGGATTCTCACCGGAGGCAGATCTGCGTGCAGAAGATGCGAAACTGGTAGGTGGCAAAGGATATCTGGGAATTTCCTATCATCTGAAGGGACTGCTGGATTTCCATGTGGA
>OLNC01001659.1_pt1 | contig 11109 bp, 7 predicted proteins | sample 1672011 | NCBI WGS metagenome assembly OLNC01 (sample SAMEA3136636, study PRJEB25190) | human gut metagenome | biome: human gut; feature: human-associated habitat; material: faeces | place: Austria | collected 2013 | reverse complement strand
ACGGGCTTATCAAGCAATCCAAAGAATACTAAAGAACAGAGGAAAGGCACAACCGTTGATTATAGGTGGTTATAGCAATTTCCTATTCTTAAATCGTGAGGGCTTACCTAAAGTTGCAGGAAACTATGAGGGTATGGTGCGAGGGCTGATTAAGAAGTATAACAAGTATCACACGAACAAGTTACCGAACATCACGCCACATTCATTCCGACATACTTATTGTACGAATATGGCAAATAAAGGAATGAACCCAAACACTCTGCAATATCTCATGGGACACGCCAACATAACCATGACACTTGGTTATTACGCACACGGCACATTTCAATCTGCAAAGGCGGAACTGGAAAGACTGGCTTGTTAATATCGGAGCTTATATTTACTACTCATTTACTACTTTTGATTGCATTTTCATGCTGGTAAATGCCAGCTTATGCAAGGTATCTTCCGAAAAGAAAATACCGATAAAGCCCTAAAATACGGGATATATCGGCATTTACCAACTTATGAAAAGATAATCAGAAATTTAGTAAGTTTTTGAATAAAAACTACTTCCTTTTTGCGGAGTTTCGTGTATCATAGTGGATTGAGAGCCTGAACAGGATAAGGAAAGTATGTAAAGCGGAGGAATATGATGAAAAGACGTTATGTGGCTATGATCAGTGCGGTTCTTTGTTCCGCAATGATATTGAGTGCCTGTGGCAATTCAAAAAAAACAGAGAGTATTTATACCGGGGATAAGACAGAAGTTCCGGCATGGCAGGCGAATCTGGATGCCATTTCACCTTCGGCATATGCAGATGTAGAGGGGCTGGATTTAGAGCCGGGAACTTATATTTCCGTGATCGGAAGAGCCGGAGGGACACCTTACTGGGATGAAGTAAAGAAAGGTGTGGAGCAGGCAGCCGAGGATCTTAATGAGAGTCTTGGATACAGCGGAGATGATAAGATCAAGGTGGTATACAATGCCCCGGATGAGAATGATAATATTGATGAGATGGTCAACATCTTAGATGAAGAGCTTGCAAGATATCCCGATGTGATTGCGGTGTCCAGTATTGATGAGAGTGCTTCGGAGGTTCAGTTTGATCTTGCGACTGCGAACGGGATTCCGATCGTAGCGTTTGATTCAGGAAACAGTTATCAGGGAATCCAGTGTATCTGCCGGACAGATAATAAAGAAGCCGCAAAGACGGGTGTGAAGAAATTATGTGAGGCTATCGGTGACAGTGGGGAAATTGCCCTTCTGCTTAATGATTCTGTATCGGAGAATGGAAAAGAAAGAGAAGCCGGTGTAAAAGAGGAGATTAAGGCAAATCATCCTGATGTATCCGTAGTAGAGACGATCTATGTAGATGAACTGGATCAGTTAAAGCGGAAAGCAGCGGCAGAGCAGCTTGGGATGTCTGCAGAAGATCTGGCTGCAGCAGAAGCAGGAGAAAAGATGGATGATGCAGCTCAGACGACAGGCACTGCAAATGGAAGTGGTACAGATACAGCAGAAACTTCTGCAAATGGCGATGACGGAACGGCAGCCGGAGGAACAGATACAGCAACGAAGGACGGAGCAACCGCACCGACTGTAGCGGAAAAGTTTGAGGAAGTAAAGTCGGCAGCCGACAAAATGAGTAACGAAGAGGCGGTTGCGTATTACCTGAAAAAGCATCCGGAACTGAAAGGGATCTTTGCATTGAATGAAACTTCTACCCAGTTGGGGATTCAGGTGCTGGATGAACTGGACAATTCCGATGAAATTCAGATTGTAGGATTTGATGCAGGAAAAGAACAGGTGAAAGCACTGGAGGACGGAGAACTGGATGGACTGGTTGTACAGAATCCATTTGGAATGGGATATGCGGCAGTGATCGCATCTGCCCGTACAGTTCTTGAGATTGGAAATGAAGCGGAAGTGAATACGGGGTATGTATGGGTGACGGCAGAGAATATGGATGATGCCGATATTAAACCGCTGGTTTACAAATAAAATCCAGAGAGCAGTTTACAGACAGGAAAAGTATTACAGCAAAAAGCAACAGAAAAAAATACCCGGGATGAGAGAATCTTGAAAGATCGTCATCCCGGTTTTCTTATCAGTTTTCCTCCTAATCCTGACTGGCTTTGCTCAGAGAAAAGATAAATTCCGTACCGACTCCTTCGGTGCTGATGACATTGATATGCTCATCGTGAGCCTGGATCACTTCCTTGACAATAGCAAGCCCCAGTCCGGTTCCCTTCTTATCCTTTCCACGGGACAGATCAGATTTATAGAAACGTTCCCAGATTTTATTCAGTTCTTTTTTCGGAATACCGATTCCCTGATCTTTTACAGAGACAAAGATCTTATCATTTTTTCCTGATACTTCCACAAAAACAGAAGATTCATTTTCGCTGAATTTGATTGCGTTATCAATCAAGTTGTAAAGAACCTGCTGGATTTTCCGCTTATCTGCACAGACAAAAACCGCATCAGGAAGCAGCAGCAACTGAATGGAAATGTGCTTCGGTGTGCAGACTCCCTCGAAAGAGAGGGCTGTATTCTTGATCACTTCCTGAATATCAAAGGTGGTTTTGTCTAAAAGCAGCTCTTTGGTATCAAATTCGTTGAGAGTGAGCAGGTCGGTAGTAAGGTCGGTCAGTCGTTCCGCCTCGAACAGGATGATATTCAGGTACTTTTCATGTAATTCCGGTGGGATTGTTCCGTCGGTCATTGCCTGCACATAACCTTTGATGGAGGTCAGCGGTGAGCGGAAATCATGGGAAACATTTGCTACGATCTTTTTCTGATAATCATCCATGTCTTTTAACTGCACAGACATGAAGTTCAGGGAGGCAGAAAGATATCCCATTTCATCATGAGAATGAACCGGGATCGCATAATCCAGGTTCCCCATGGCGTACTGCTTGGCGGCCTCTGTGATCTGCCGCAGCGGGCGGTAGACAAAGAAGTGGAATCCCAGCAGGAAAATGAAAGACAGTCCGAAGATCACTGCCAGAGTAATGTAAACCGGACGCATCAGAAGCGAACACTGCTTTTGGATGTCAGAAACCGGATGATGGATCAGCAGATATCCCTTTGTTGAGAATCCTTGAGTGACCGGTGCCATGACAGTAATAAAATCCTCGTCAAAGTAATCGTGGTAAGTTCCGGTAATGTACTGGCTGTTCCCGATTTCGGCCGGATCAAAATTTTCAATCGTACGGGGGGCAGTCGTACCTCTGATATTGGAAGAGGTAATGAGACTTCCATCCGGTGCGACGAACCAAAGAGAAGAATTTAAGTACAGCCGCATGGCAATGAGCTGGGACTGGACTGCCCAGATAGAAGAGTCTTCTGAAAAATAAGAAGGCAGATAATTATTGGAGATCAGAGTTGCCTCCCTGTAAAGAGACTGGGAAATATCTTCTTCCAGTCTGTCCATGATCAGCTCATTTGTCAGTGTGGCGGTTGTAAAAACGCACAAAAAACCAAAAATAATATATAGGACGATAAATTTTAAGTGCAAAATACTTTTCATGATGTTCCCCCGGATATCATCTGTTGTAAAAATTATTTCGTTTCAAATTTGTAGCCGATTCCCCACACGGTACTCAGACTCCAGTGAGGATGATCCTTGATCTTTTCACGAAGTCTCTTGATATGAACGTCAACGGTTCTTGTATCACCGATGTACTCATATCCCCAGATGCGGTCAAGAAGCTGCTCACGGGTGAAGACCTGATTCGGTGAAGCGGCAAGGCAGTATAAAAGCTCCAGTTCTTTTGGAGGCATTTCTACATTTTTCCCGTCACAGAGAACAGAATAATTGGTCAGATTGATCGTCAGTCCTTCATATTCAACGCATTTGGTCTTTTCCCGGGCGGGTTCAGCCTGTCTGCCGACCTGATAGCGGCGGAGTACGGCACGCACACGGGCAACCATTTCTTTTGCGTCAAAAGGCTTCATAATATAATCATCCGCACCAAGCTCCAGGCCAAGTACCTTGTCAAATACCTCACTTTTGGCAGAGAGCATAATGATCGGGGTTACGGATTTGGCACGGATCTCACGACAGACCTGATATCCGTCGATGCCGGGAAGCATCAGGTCAAGCAAAATAAGATTCGGCTGGTAAGTATCAAAAGCAGCCAGTGCATCTTCGCCGTTGTAAACCATTTTTGTATCAAAGCATTCTTTTGTCAGATAGAGCGAGATCAGCTCCGCAATATTTTCATCATCATCAACGATGAGAATTTTTTGTTTCCCTATCATGAAAGATCCTCCTTTTTATTTATCAGGCTTATTATCCGAGTTCTACGATCGTAACACCTGCATCGCCCTCTCCAAATTCAGCGAGGTGATAAGATTTTACGTGCTTCTGCCGACGCAGATATTCATGGATTCCTTTACGCAATGCCCCGGTTCCTTTTCCGTGGACAACACGAACCGTGTATAAATGGGCGAGCAGTGCATCATCGAGGTATTTGTCCAGTTCTGCAACCGCTTCATCTACAGTTCGTCCAAGCAGATTGATCTCCGGGCGGACAGAGAGAGATTTTCCCATTTTGATCTTCCCTTTGGAAGTGCGGTTCATTTTCTTTGCACCATATGAAGATGGTTCTTCAATGATCTCAAGGTCTGAAATATTGACCTGGGAACGAAGGATTCCCATCTGAACTGTCAGATTTCCACGAGCATCCGGCAGGGAGCTGACAGTTCCGGTCAGGTTCATGCTCAGAACCTTGACAGATTCTCCCAGTTTAAAGTCGGAAGGCTTATGTTCTTTTTTCGGTTTTTTTGACTTCAGTGAAGAAGCAGCGGCAGTATCATTGACTTTCTTACGGATCCGTTCCCGATCTTTTTCCATCTCTGCCGCAGAAATATTTTCCTTGCCGAATTTATGGAATTTGCGGATCGTCTCATCTGCGACTTCCTTTGCATCCCGGAGGATGGCATTTGCCTTTTCATTTGCCTCACGCAGGATCCGGTCACGCTGTTCGTCCAGCTTTTCCTGTCGCTCTTTTGCCTGCGATTTTAATTCTTCAGCCTCTTTGCGGAGAGCAGAAATCTCTTCCCGCTCCTTTTCAATCGTACGTTTACTTGTCTCCAGATCGGTGAGAAGATCCTCAAAAGAAATATCCTGTTCCGTCAGACGCTCTCTTGCGTCATCAATAATATAATCGGGCAGTCCGAGTTTCCCGGAAATAGCAAAGGCATTACTTTTGCCGGGGATACCGATCAGAAGCCGGTAAGTCGGGCGTAAACTCTGGACATCAAATTCACAGCATGCATTCTCTACTCCCGGAGTGGAAAGTGCATAGACTTTCAGCTCACTGTAATGAGTCGTCGCCATGGTGCAGATCCCCTGTGAATGGAGATGGGAAAGAATGGCGATCGCCAGTGCCGCTCCCTCTGTCGGGTCTGTTCCTGCACATAACTCATCAAATAAGACCAGAGAATGTGAATCTACTTTCTTAAGAAACGATACAATGTTCGTCATATGGGAAGAAAAAGTACTCAGACTCTGCTCAATACTCTGTTCGTCTCCGATATCCGCATAGATCTGATGAAAAACTGCAAGCTGCGAGCGGTCACCGGCAGGGATATGCAGCCCTGCCTGCCCCATGAGACAGAAAAGTCCGACTGTCTTCAGGGAAACGGTCTTACCACCGGTATTTGGACCGGTCACGATCAGCAGATCAAACTCTTCTCCGAGAGTGACCGTAATCGGAACGACCGTCTTAGGATCCAGCAGCGGGTGACGTCCCTCACGGATATGGATTTTATTTTCTTCGTTAAAAACCGGACGGCTGGCTTTCATGGACAGAGCCAATGCACCTCTTGCAAAAATAAAGTCGAGATCGGTCAAAGCACGGTAATCCGCCCGGATTTCTTCAATATACTGGGCGGCTTCTTCACTCAGACCGGCAAGAATGATCTGGATTTCTTCCTGTTCTCTGGCATAAAGTTCCTTCAGGTCATTATTCAGTTTCACGACAGCCATAGGTTCAATAAAAAGCGTAGAACCGGTAGAAGACTGGTCATGGATCAGTCCCTGAACCTGTCCACGGTATTCAGCCTTGACCGGGATGCAGTAGCGGTCACCCCGCATGGTGATGATCGGATCCTGTAAATAAGTCCGCAGAGAACCATTTACAAGACTGGTCAGAGTTGCATGTACCCGCTCATTGATCCCATTAATACTGCGTCGGATATGCTTTAATGTGGAGCTTGCATCATCACTGACTTCATCTTCCCCGGGGATACACCGCTCAATCTCATTTGCCAGAGGGGTAAGCGGTTCAAGCTGTTCAAAAAAAGCATCCAGACAGTCACAGGATTCTTCCTGTGTATCATGTCTGCCATAAGCCTTTACCCAGGCAGCATTTCCGAGAAGACGGCTGATGCGGAGCAGCTCGGAAATACTTAAAGCACCACCGACTTCCAGCCGTTTCATGGACTCTTCGACCGGAGCAGCATCACCGAAAGAAATGCGTCCCTTTTGTACAATCCTGGTGAACGCTGCCGCAGTCTGTTCCTGAAATGTATTAATTTTATTGATATCTGTCATCGGCTTTAACCGGCGGCAGAGCTGCCCTCCGCGGAAAGAAGTTGCCTCCTTCTCCAACAGGGCAATGATCTTATCATATTCTAATTTAAATAAAGTCTTCTGGTTCATAATTCCACCTTGATATTTTTTAGGATTAACTCTGTCCTATTGTACCCCATTCTTTGCGTAAAGAAAAGGCTTTTATCCGATATTGAACAATGAGAATAAATCAGTTATACTAGAAAACGAAAGACTTTTTTCGTATGGGAGACAGTGCCTATGTTAGATGAAAAAGAGCAGGAGAAGCCTCAGGAAGAAGAGGAATCTTATTCATTCCTGCAGGAGACGATAAAGCCCAAAAAGATCAGCCGGAAGATGCTGATCCAGCAGTTTGTCAGGATCGCTCTGTACGGGCTGATTTTCGGAGGAGTTGCGAGCCTGGGATTTTTTGCGGTGAAGCCGGCGGCACAGAGGTGGCTGAAAGGCAAACCGGAGACAGTGACGATCCCGGAAGATGATACTCCTTCAGGGCAGGAAGATGCGGCAGCAGGAAATCAGAATGATCCGGTGGATCAGACATTGAGCAAAGAAAATTATGAAGAGATCCTTAAGAGTATGTATCAGGCTGTAAAGGAAGCAAAAAAGGGAGTTGTATCTGTCAGTGCGGCATCGGAGGAAGAAGACTGGGATGCGGAGGCAACGGGGATCACCTCGTCTGTATCAGGAGTGATCACTGCGGATAACGGACAGGAGCTTCTGATCTTTGCCAGCGAGTCAGTCTGCAAAGATGCGGAAGAATGGCAGGTGGAATTTGTAGACGGTACAAGTTATAAGGCATCGGTCAAAAGCAGAGATAAGAACAGTGGATTTGCAGTATTCAGTGTGGCAAAGAACGAGCTGTCAGATGCAACCTGGAATGCGATCCATGTCGCAGAACTTGGCAATTCCAATCTTGCAGCTCAGGGGGACGGAGTGATTGCACTTGGAAATACCTTAGGATATGAGGACGGAGTCAGTTATGGGATTATCAGTTCCACCGAATATCAGCAAAAATTCCGGGATGGCGAATGCGGAGTGATCGGAACAGATATTTCCGGTTCAGATGGTGCGACAGGAATCCTTTTCAATATGGACGGAGAAGTAATCGGAATGATTTCGGATGATATCTGGGAAGATAAGGGAGACCATACGGTGAATGCATATGCAATCTCTGATCTGAAATCCAGGATCCAGTTGATGGCGAATGGGGGAAGTGTGCCTTATATCGGAATTTACGGAACGACTGTGACGGGAGAACTTCAGCAGAATGAAGGCATGCCGTCAGGATTGTATGTCATTGAAGTAGATCCTGATTCTCCGGCAATGGCAGCAGGAATCCAGAGCGGGGATATTATCTGGCAGGTTTCCGGTGAGTCAGTTTCCAGTATGAGCAGCTATGAGAAGGCTGTGCTGGAAGAAAAGAGCGATGCAGTGATCCGGGTTAAAGGAAAAAGAAAAGGTGCTGACGGATATGTGGATCTTGATTTCACTGTGAATGTTGGCGATAAAAAATAGTGCAAGTGGGATGATAATCCCACGATATGCGAATATTGGGTAGGATTGTGGGAGTGCGTAGCACGGAGCAATCCGTAGGCATCAAAGTCGGGGGCTTTTGACCCCGACATCAAAATAATAGAAAGAGGATAGAAATGAGATATATTAGTGGATTATGTGAAGGCGAGACAATCAGGAATGTATACCTTTGTAAGGGAAAGCGTTCTGCGGAGACAAGAAATGGAAAGCCTTATGACAATCTGATCCTTCAGGATAAGACTGGAACGTTAGACGGAAAGGTATGGGATCCTAATTCACAGGGAATTGCGGATTATGATGAGAAAGATTTTATCGAAGTATTTGGAGATATCATTAATTATAACGGGAATCTTCAGATGAACATCCGTCAGATCCGGGTGGCTCAGGAAGGAGAATATAATCCGGCTGATTATATGCCGACAACAGAGAAAAGTGTGGACAGTATGTACGAGGAACTGGTGGCATATATCCGTCAGATTTCCAATCCATATCTGAGAGCGGCACTGGAATTTTACTTCGTGAAAGATGAAGCATTTATTGCAAAATTCAAAGGTCATTCTGCTGCGAAGACGGTTCATCACGGATTTGCCGGAGGTCTGCTTGAGCATACACTTGGCGTGGTTCATTTATGTGAATATTTTGCTTCAAATTACAGCATCCTGAACCGGGATCTTCTGCTGACTTCAGCAATTTTCCATGACATTGGAAAAGTAAAAGAGCTGTCTGCATTTCCGGATAATGATTATACAGATGAAGGACAGTTGATCGGTCATATTGTGATCGGTGTGGAAATGATCGATGATGCGATCCGCTCGATTCCTGATTTCCCAGAAAAGATAGGAAATGAACTGAAGCACTGTATCGTGGCACATCATGGCGAGCTGGAATATGGTTCACCAAAGAAACCGGCACTGGCAGAGGCAATGGCTCTGAACCTGGCAGACAGTGCAGATGCGAAGCTTCAGACACTGACTGAGCTTTTTAAGAATAAAAAGGGAACAGACTGGCTGGGATTCAACCGTTTATTTGAGTCAAATATAAGGAAAACCTCAGATATTTAAGATATTTGCAAAGCGTATTTTTCATAATTTAAGATGTCAGGGTCAAAAGGTCTGAAACCACGTGTGCTTGCACACTGGTGGTAGAATGACCTTGAGACCCGCCCCGATATGAGCATAAAAGTGGGGCGTAAGCACCATGATATGCGAATAGCGGGTAGGATTGTGGGAGTGCGTAGCACGAAACAATCCGTTGGCATCATTGTTGGGGGCTTTTGACCCCAACATCAATTTAAGAATCGGCTTTCAACAAGAATAGAAATAGGAACAGAAATAAAATGCTGAATAAAAATGACGTTGTAACAGTAGAAATAACGGATATTGGTGTGGGCGGTGAAGGAATCGGCCGTGTGGATGGATATACTCTGTTTATTAAAGATGCGATCATCGGGGATGTAGTAGAGGCAAAAGTGATGAAAGCAAAGAAAAATTATGGCTATGCCCGGATGATGGAGATCATCCATCCATCGGCAGATCGTGTAGAACCGAAGTGTGCATTTGCAAGAAAGTGCGGTGGCTGTCAGATCCAGGAAATGTCTTATGAGCGTCAGCTTGCTTTCAAAGAGCAGAAGATTCGTGGTAATCTGGAACGGATCGGTGGTTTTGACAGGGGAAAGATCGATGCGGTAATGGAATCGGTGGCAGGAATGGACGAGCCATTTCGTTACAGAAATAAGGCACAGTTCCCCTTTGGCACAGATAAAGAGGGGAATCCTGTTACCGGATTTTATGCCGGAAGAACCCATGATATCATTGCCAATACAGAATGTATTCTGGGAGTTGAGCAGAATCAGGAAATCCTCGAAATTATTTTGCAGTATATGAAAGAAAATCGTGTTGCAGCGTATGATGAGAAGTCAGGCAAAGGTCTGATCCGCCATGCACTGATCCGCTATGGATTTGCAACAAAAGAGATTATGGTCTGTCTTGTAATCAACGGAACGAAATTACCGAAAGCGGACCGGCTGATTAAAAAACTGATTCAGCTTGAAGGAATGACAAGTATCACATTCAGTCCGAATACACGCAGGGATAACGTCATCATGGGAGACTCTTATGAAGTCCTGTGGGGACAGGGATTTATTACAGATTATATTGGAAATGTAAAGTATCAGATTTCTCCTTTGTCCTTTTATCAGGTGAATCCGATGCAGACCGAAAATCTGTACGGACTTGCACTGGAATATGCAGATCTGAAAGGAACGGAAACAGTATGGGATCTGTATTGCGGTATCGGAACAATTTCTCTCTTCCTTGCACAGAAGGCAAAGCAGGTCTATGGAGTTGAGATCGTGCCGCAGGCAATCGAAGATGCAAAGAATAATGCGAAGATCAATGAGATCAATAATGCAGCGTTCTATGTTGGAAAGGCAGAAGAAGTTCTGCCGGACTATTATGAAGAATATGCTAAAACTCATGGTGGCGAGAAGGCACGTGCGGATGTGATCGTAGTAGATCCTCCGAGAAAAGGCTGTGATGAGACGCTGCTTGAGACGATCGTGAAGATGGAGCCGGAAAAAGTTGTGTATGTAAGCTGTGACTCTGCGACCCTGGCAAGGGATCTGAAGTATCTGTGTGAAAATGGGTATGAGATCAGGAAAGTGCGGGGAGTGGATCAGTTCCCGGAGACGGTGCATGTCGAGACGGTTGTCTTGCTTTCCAAGGGTGAGGTCGACTCGAAAAAGATTCGGGTTGAGTTCTCTTTGGAAGATATGGATATGTCCGAATTTCAGGATGGGGCAACCTATCCGCAGATCAAGGAGTATGTGTTGGAGCATACCGGGTTAAAGGTGTCCAACCTCTATATCTCACAGATTAAACGAAAATGTGGGATTGGGGTTGGTAAGAACTATAATCTGCCGAAGTCCGAGGATTCCAGACAGCCCCAGTGTCCGCAGGAAAAAGAGAAAGCAATCCGAGAAGCATTCAAATATTTTGGGATGATCTAACAT
>OLNC01001647.1_pt1 | contig 11188 bp, 9 predicted proteins | sample 1672011 | NCBI WGS metagenome assembly OLNC01 (sample SAMEA3136636, study PRJEB25190) | human gut metagenome | biome: human gut; feature: human-associated habitat; material: faeces | place: Austria | collected 2013 | reverse complement strand
AATCCAAGAGGATATATAGCTCTTTTAGAGTTTACACAGAATTAATTACAGTCTCAAGATTTTTTACTAACCGTCCAAAGTCAGTAATCTTATTTTACTCTGAGGTATTTTTTTCTCAACCTTCTTTCTCGGAATTCCTTATATTTGAATTATACAAGAAGCTCCTCTTACCCCAGTGCCACATCCAGGATCATCATCAAACTAAATCCAAGTGAAAAGAAAAGCGTACCGATATTCGAGTTCTGTCCTTGAGACATTTCCGGAATTAGTTCTTCAACCACGACATATAACATGGCTCCTGCTGCAAAACTCAGTAAATATGGTAATGCCGGAATTACCAGCTGTGCAGCAAGAATCGTCAATACTGCTCCAATCGGTTCAACCACTCCTGAGAGTACACCTCCCAGAAATGCCTTTCTCTTACTTTCACCCTCTGCCCTAAGCGGCATGGATATAATCGCTCCTTCCGGGAAATTCTGGATAGCAATTCCAAGTGATAAAGCAAGTGCACTTGTTGCTGTAATCTGTGCATTTTCAGAAAGAAAACCTGCATACATTACACCAACCGCCATGCCTTCAGGGATGTTATGTAATGTAACTGCCAACACCATCATCGTAGTACGACCAAATTTGCTTTTCGGTCCCTCTGCCTGATCACATCCAACATGAAGATGCGGTATCAAATGATCAAGTGCAAGTAAAAACAATATACCAATCCAGAAGCCAACAACTGCCGGAATAAATGATAAAGTTTTCATATTCTCAGATTGTTTAATTGCCGGAATCAGAAGACTCCAGATTGAAGCAGCAACCATTATACCTGCAGCAAACCCTGCAAGTGCACGTTGCACTGACTTGCTAAGTGTTTTTTTCATACAAAACACGCATGTCGCACCTAGCGTTGTTCCAACAAATGGAATCAGTATACCTTCAAAAACATTTATTAGCATTTTATTTTCCTTCCATATATACTCGAAAAATTTATTGGCAAAAATATTAATGGTATTTAAGCTTGATTGCTGTGTTTTTGCTGTCAAAGGAAATACACCTTCTGGATACAGATCGCCGGACTCCATCGAAAATGAAGTACGGCAAGGTATTATCTATATACGATTTCTTCCAAAACCAGATTATTAAACATCATTTCTTTTCTAAGGCTATTGTTATGTCAAATATTAAACATCTCCCTGCAAATTGTTTTTCCACATGCTGTTTTAAAAATACTATGATAAGCTTTTAAAGCTGCTTCTTTCGATAAGCCATCCTCCATAATGTTTACCAGAAAATCAGCCTCTACCAATATCTGATAATCAATTTCATTAATATTATTATATGTATGATGATGTGCGATCAAATACTGAACACGCTCAGATATATCTTTCTCAAATCCCAATTTTTCAAGCAGCCTTTCTGCTATTGCAGGACCTTCTTGTTCCTGTAATTTTCCATTACAATTTCCATATTTTTCTTCACAGAAATGAATTCCAATATCGTGTGTCAAAGCTGCCGCTTCAATGGTAAACAAACATTTCTTATCTACCTTTTCCGTTTCCGCTATCAATTTTGCATAGCTATGCACCTTACAAAAATGTTGAATTCTCTTTGCGTCCCCTTTATATAATTGAATCATTGCCAAATGTATTTTATTTATCATTTAAAGTTTCCTCCTGCACATATAATAGCCTTCTAATTAATTTTGTCTTTTCCGCAATATATATCACATTCCTATTTTTGGATTCGCATCAAATCCGCATCATTAGAAACAGTTAATTCAAAATGATTTCGATTTGTTTTTATAAAGCCCTCTTTTTGTAACTTTGATATCTCCGTAGACATTGCTGCACGATCAATACAAAGGTAATCTGCCAGCTGCTGCCGGTCAAAAGGAATATCAAAAGATAACGACGAATGTTTGATAGATTCTGCTGACAGATATGATAATAATTTATCTCTTGTTGTTCGCTTCCCAACATGCGTGATTTTATCGTTCAGGATCAATATTTTATTTGCCAGGACACTGACCAGATTACGAATTAACTTCTGATGATGCTCACATGCAGTTGGACAAGTAACCAGAAGTCTCTGGATATTAAACAAAATAATCTCACAATCCTCATTTGCCACCACACTGATATTTAAAACCGCTCCCGGGCTTGCTGCATATGGTTCTCCAAAAAAATCACCGGCGTGACATTTTGCCAAAATATTCCGATGTCCCCAGAGATCTTCCTGCATAACAAGGACACAGCCTGACACCACAAGTCCCATTACCTCGGTAGAATCTCCTGCTCTGAAAATATATGAATCTCGTTTTTTTAAAATTACTGTTGCATTTACACAATGCAATATAGATAATATCTCGTTATCAGTAAGACCTTTAAAAAATGGACTGTTTCTTAGAATAGGTAAATATTTTTCCAAAATCGTTCCTCCCTGTTGGAAATCAAACATACAAGTTGTATTTATCATACTATAATTCTAACAGAAACAAAAGTTAAATGCTATTGATGGAGGAAAAAAATGATAAGAAAGATTATCAGAATTGATAAAGAAAAATGTAACGGCTGCGGTGCCTGCGCAGATGCCTGCCACGAAGGTGCTATTGATATCATTGACGGGAAAGCAGAATTGGTGAGAGAACATTTCTGTGACGGACTGGGTGATTGCCTCCCGGAATGTCCCACAGGTGCCATTTCTTTTGAAGAAAGAGAAGCCCCTGAATATGATGAAGAAGCCGTGAAAGAAGCACAGAAAAAAATATTTGCCAAAAAACAGGCAATCTCCTCTCACGCCGGCTGTCCGGGATCTAAAATCATGCAGATTCAGCGAAGAGAAACACCTGATCCTGTAAAACCATCTTCAACCGCAGATTCCGTATCAAAGCTTCAGAACTGGCCGGTACAGATTAAACTGGCTCCTGTTCATGCACCATATTTTAACGGCGCAAAGCTATTAATCGCAGCCGATTGTACTGCTTACGCTTATGCCAGCTTTCATCAGGATTTTATTCGAAATAAAGTAACTTTAATTGGTTGTCCAAAATTAGATCAGGTGGATTATAGTGAGAAACTGACCGAGATTATTCAAAATAATAACATTCAAAGTGTGACAATTGTAAGAATGGAAGTTCCTTGCTGTGGCGGACTGGAGATGGCTGCAAAAAAAGCGCTGCAAAACAGTGGAAAATTCATACCATGGCAGGTTGTAACAATAAGTATTGATGGAAAAATCATGGACTGACGTAGAATATAATGTTACAGTTCACTCATCATATGTATTCAAATATTGATCATGCTTGCATGAGGAAATATTTGGATACATAATGATGAAGGGAGCGCCTTTTTATGAGCAAAAGTAGTAGCGTAGCTACGGAGAAGTCCTGAAAGGACGTTTTGCGAATGGCGCGTGTGAACAGTAACAATACAATCATTAGAAATAGGTGCCAAAATTCAAGGAGGAAAACAACGTGAGAAAAAAACGGATTCGCGACTTTGGAATTGTACCCGGAAGAGTGAAAACAGGAAAAAGAAATGCGATTACGGATGTACCTGGTGTACTGGTAGGACACTGTACTGTGAACACGGAAGGAAATCATACCGGTGTGACCGTGATCGTCCCTGGACCGGGCAATGCATTTGCAAATCACTATACGGCTGCGGCCTATGTCCACAATGGATTTGGGAAAAGTGCCGGTCTGGTACAGGTAGAAGAGCTTGGAACCCTTGAAACACCGATTGCCCTTACAAATACATTAAATGTTGGAAAGGTTTGGGATGCACTTGTCGATATCGTGATCGAACAGTGCCAGAGCGATGGGCTGGAACCTATGAGCATCAATCCTGTCGTTGGTGAGTGCAATGATTGCCGGATCAACCAGATCCAGAAACGTGCAGTTGGTGAAAAAGAAGTTCGACAGGCTTTTGCAGCTGCTTCCGAGGAGTTTGAAGAAGGGGATGTAGGTGCCGGTGCCGGTACCATCTGCTATGGCATGAAGGGTGGAATCGGATCTGCATCACGTGTGATCTGTATCGGGGAAAAGGAATACACCATCGGCGTTCTGGTTCAGTCAAACTTTGGTGCAACCGAAGATTTTATACTGAATGGAGAAGCTGTCGGGCCAAAAATTCTGGAATGGAAGCAGGAAAAGGATGATATGGCTGCATCTGAAGAAGACAAGGGTTCCATCATGAGCATTCTGGCTACCGATCTCCCATTGACAAGCCGTCAGCTCAAACGGATTCTGAAAAGAACAGGGGTTGGCATTGCACGAACCGGCGGTTATACAGGACATGGAAGCGGAGAAGTCATGATCGGCTTTACAACAGCAAACCGGATCCCGTCCGGTTGCGAGGAGGAACTCCTTCAACTATCAGCAATTCCAGAGCATGTGATCAACCGGGCTTTTCTCGCTGCAGCAGAAGCCGAACAGGAAGCGATTTTAAATTCCATGACGGATGCAAAACCAACACGCGGAAGAGATGGAGAGCTGTATTACAGCCTTGCAGAATACCTTAACGACAGGAACGCCTAAACCTCAAATATACAAAATCTTCAGAATAAATTGAACTAATTATTCTCCCCCCTCACAGAAACCAATTCTACCTTTTTGTCCGCATATCCCAATGCCCTTGAAGCTATTTTGGGGCAAAATGTCAGGCTTTTGTGTATTACAAAAACCGCCCAGCGATCATTTCTGATCGTTGAGCGGTTCTTTCATTATTTATGGGGTAAAGCTTTTGCTGATTTACTTAGAAAACAACCTTACCATTTACTACGGTATAGTAAGCTGAGTTGTACTCAACAGCACCTGTAAAGTCAAAGTTTACTTTTCCTCCGTCAATCTTCCACCAGCCATACTCATTTGCAGCAAGACTGTTGTAGTTGAAGTTAATCTTACCACCTTCTACATACCACCAGCCGTACTCGTTCTGAGCAAGTCCTGTGTAGTTGAAGTTGATCTGACCGTTCTGTACATACCACCAGCCATACTCATTTGCTACGAGTCCTGTGTAACCGAAGTTGATCTGACCGTTCTGTACATACCACCAGCCATACTGGTTCTGTACAAGTCCGTTGTGTGTGAAATCAACTTTACCGTTTTCTACATACCACCAACCGTACTCATTCTGAGCAAGTCCGGAGATACCGTAAGCAATTTCACCCTCAAGGTAGTAGTACCATGTACCATCTTCTGCCTGAGCAAGTCCTGTGTATGCAGGAGTCTCATCCGGCTGATCAGATACTGTAATGTTCTCGTATGTTTTGCCGGCTTCCAGTTTGATTGCTTTGCCGTTTGCATCTTTTGCGGAACCGTATGTTACAGTTGCGCCGTCTGCAATGGTCAGTTTTGTGATGATAGAGGTACCATCAGCTACCCATGTACCACCTTTTTCTACGTTTACAACTACATCGTTGCCGCCGTTGTAGTAAGGTGTGTTCATTACATGACCGATCTGGTTGTAATCAGCTTCTTTGATCGATGTGTTCTGTGTCTTGCCGCCATCCGTTGTATGTTTGATGGTTGTAGCACTGATTGCACCTGTTACAGAAGCGCCATCCTCGATGTTAACCGTCAGCTTGTTCGCTGCTCCGTAGTAACCGGATCCGTTGTAAATATTACCCTGCAGATCTTTATCTGCGATGTTTAATACAGAAGTATTTGTTCTCTCAGATGTGTTTGCCTCACTCATCCAGCCTTCTGCCTCAGAATACTCAGCATCGCTGAATACAGGACCTGCATATCCTTCCGGGAAGGAAATACCTTTTGCTGCTGCATCTTCGTTATCGATGATCTGGTAAACAACACCGTTCTCTGTTCCGTTGAGTTCTTTCTCTGCCTGAGCATTTACATCTGTTGCTGCATTTACAGTAACGTCTGCACCAAGATTTACCGTAGAGTCTGCGCTCTTAATCAGGAACGCTGCAGATTTTGTATTCATTGTTGTAGCATCGTTTACATTAACAGTAGCCTGACCCCAGATATCTACACCGAAGTTTTCGGAATTGATAACGGTTTCTCTTGTCTCAGATGCTGTTACTTTATTGTAATCGATGATGGACTGTGTATTGTCTTTCCATACAGCTTTCTGTGTTGTGATCTCCTGCCCTTTTGTTGTAGCACCCATTGTGATAGTATTGTTATCACCGTTTGCTGCGATGGTCAGGTAAGTCGGTACGTCAAAGGTTGATCCAAGGAAATATTCCTGGGCGTTACCGATTGCATATGTACCGTATCCACTTGCATCCTTGGATGTAGTATCCATAGTGATGTTACTGTTGATTGCATACAGATATGGATTGCTTCCGGAGTCTGTGGATAATGCGCCCCAGCTCTTAGCATATACATCAGAATCCTGAACGATCATAGTAGATCCTTTACCAAGCATGTTGGTTGCACGGGAGTTTCCTACAACACCAAGTACCCATGGCGGTGATACCATCTTAACTGTATCCGCTGTATTCTTAAATCCATCGTACAGTGTACCACCGTTTACAGAGATTTCCTGTGTTTTGGAATCGCCATCACCCTTGATGAGAACATCACCACCGTTATCTACTGCTACAGCCGGTCTTGCTACACCATAAGTTGTGATGGATCCTCCATTGGAAAGATCAATATCTGTCTTATAAGTTGCATTTGTATTGGTTGTTCCACCCATCTGGCCGTTTGCATCAGCACCACCGCCAGTTGTTACAGAATCACCGTAAATATTAACTGCAGTACCGTATCCAACGAAGTCGTTGACATCTGCACTACCGTCAGAGTTATTTTTGCCGTTTGCATTACCAACTACGATCACCGGATTATCCAGTGTTGCGTCTGCTTTGTTTACAACAACCGGGTTGAAGTTCTTTGATGTGGATGTTAATACCAGATCAGATAATGTGTTGCCTGTTAATTTACCACCAACACCCTCTGTTCCGATTGCAGCACCGCTGTTCTCACCGATCTGGATACCGGTACGGTAATCTGTGTAGGTATAGTTGCTGTTCCATACAGAACCGTAGCCTTCTTTATGGGATAATGTGTAAACTTTTACTGCTTTTTTCGCTTTAACAGCTGTCTTTGCGTCGGAAAATGAAAGTTCTTTATATCCGTTGCCGTCTTTCATTGTGAAAGTGATGTTGCTGTCATATGCGATCTTGCTTCCATCTGCTGTTGTAATCAGATTGCTGTTGCTGATACTCTTTACAGTTGTTCCGCTTGTTGCTGCAGTTACTGTGATATTCTCATAAGTATTTCCTGCTTTCAGCTGAATTGCCTGTCCATCTGCGTCGACAGCTGTACCATATGCAACACTTGCACCATCTGCAATGGTCAGTTTTGTGATGATAGAGGTACCATCAGCTACCCATGTACCACCTTTTTCTACATTTACGATTACATCGTTAGAACCGTTGTAGGAAGGTTTATTCATTACATGACCAATCTGATCATAATCAGCTTCTTTAATCGATGTATTCTGCGTCTTACCACCATCTGTTGTATGTTTGATGGTTGTTGCACTGATCGCACCTGTTACAGATGCACCATTTTTAATGTTGACTGTCAGTTCCTGGCCATCCCCATAGTAACCAGATCCATTGTAGATGTTACCTTTCAGATCATCGTCAGAGATATTTAATACAGATGTAGTTTTCTGAGCCGCTCCACCCGGTGCTCCATCCGGTGCTCCGCCTGGCTGTCCGTCCGGTGCTCCGCCTGGCTGTCCGTCCGGTGCTTCACCCATGTCTCCGCCTGGTGCTCCGCCCGGCTGCTGTCCACCCTGATCACCGGATGCTGTACTTGCTTCTAACCAGCCTTCTGCCTCAGAATACTCAGCGTCACTGAACACAGGTCCTGCATAGCCTTCCGGGAAGGAGATTCCGGCTGCTGCTGAATCTTCGTTATCAATGATCTGGTATACAACACCATAAGATGTTCCGTTTAATTTGCCCTCTGCTTTTGCATTTGCATCAATAGAAGCATCAATGGTTGCATCTTTGCTGATATTTACAACAGAAGATGCACTCTTGATCAGAAACGCTGCCGATGTTGTATGGAACTCTGTTGCATCATTTACATTAACAGTTGCCTGACCCCAGATATCTACACCAAAGTTCTCGGAGTTTACAACGGTTTCTCTTGTCTCAGATGCGGTAACTGTACCATAGTCAATGATAGACTGTACATTGTCTTTCCATACTGCTTTCTGTGTTGTGATTTTCTGACCTTTCTTTGTAGCACCCAGTGTGATGTTGTTGTTATCACCGTTTGCTGCAATCGTCAGGTAAGTCGGTACATTGAACGTAGATCCAAGGAAATATTCCTGTGCGTTACCAATTGCATATGTACCATAACCACTTGCATCATCCGATGTAGTATCCATGCTGATGTTACTGTTGATGGCATACAGGAACGGATTGCTTCCGGAGTCTGTGGATAATGCCCCCCAGCTCTTAGCATATACGTCTGCATCCTGAACTACCATCGTAGATCCTTTGCCAAGCATGTTGGTTGCACGGGAGTTTCCTACAACTCCAAGTACCCATGGCGGTGATACCATTTTTACAGTATCTGCTGTATTTTTAAATCCATCGTAAAGAGTACCGCCGTTTACGGAGATTTCCTGTGTCTTGTCGTTTCCATCACCTTTGATGATAACGTCACCACCATTGTCTACCGCTACTGCCGGTCTTGCTACACCATAAGTTGTAATGGAGCCGCCCTCTGTCATATCAATGATTGTTTTATATGTAGCTTTTGTCTCTGTCGTTCCACCCATCTGGCCGTTTGCATCAGCACCACCGCCTGTTGTTACAGAATCACCGTAAATATTAACGGCTGTACCATAACCTACGAAGTCATTAATGTCATTTCTTCCCTCAGAATTATCCTTGCCATCTGCATTACCTGCAACAATGGTTGCTCCTTTGATGGTTGCGTCAGATTTGTTGACTACGATCGGGTTAAAGTTTTTCGATGTGGAAACAAGGTTGAAATTCTCCAGCAATGTTCCTGTTAATTTACCACCAACGCCTTCGGTTCCGATTGCCACGTCACTGTCCTCACCGATCTGAACACCGGTACGGTAGTTTGTGTAATCATAACTCTCTGACCATACAGAACCATAGCCTTCTGCATGAGCTTTGGTGTAAACTTTTACTTCCTGTCCGTCCTTTACAGCAGTTTTTGCATCAGCAAGTGAAAGTTCGGAGTAACTTCCATCACTGTTTTTGGTTGTGAACGTTACACTGCTATCATAAGTTAATGACTTTCCATCATAAGTTTTGATGGTATTCTTACCAATGTAAGTTACACTGTTTGCAGCTTTTCCATCTGCGGCAAATGCCTGCGTTGACACTGCCGGAGCTGCCAGCATAATCGCCATTGCTACCGCGCTGACTGCGGATACTGCTTTTCGCATGAATTTTTTCATACTTCTGCTTTTCATATTTTCCTCCTCCACTTCTCTAGTGATTAACTGGTGCATTCATCATACATGTTATAGAACGAGTAGACAATGAAACTTTTTGGGATAAAAGTACCATTTTTTGTGTTTTTTCACATTTTAAACACATTTTTTATCCTTTTGTTTCTTTTCTAAATAGTTTGTCTGCCCGTTCTTCCATTTACAAATCCATCGGAATCAGTGTCGCGATTGTCGTGCCATCTCCGGACAATTCCAGATTTCCGCCATTTTCTGCATATTCATAGCAAAATTCACGTTCAAAGGCATTTAAAGTCACTTTGCTTCCATCCAGGCTATAATTTTCTTCCAGAATCAGATAAAAACTTCCATCTGCATGAAACTCATAACGGTATACATCAGAACCATACACTGTATAAATCCCCTCAAACGGTTCCATTGCAGCAATCCCATCTGTTCCATCCATTAGATTCATTGCCACCTGCGTCTCTGCCTCTTTTCCGGAATAGGTGGTCCGGATTATCAGCTGACCATCTTCTTCATCAATAATGTAATTCGTAGGATTCTCCTGCACATCAAATTGCATGGATATCATATCCTCATCCGTACCATCCGTGCTGGCATCATGGGAAAAAGAATAGGTTCCCTTCTGCACGTAATAACAGGTACCCTCACCGTCAAAATAATAGAAGACACCGTCCGCATCCTTCAGTCGGTATCGCCCGTAAGGCTGCTCCAAGCTGCCGGCCGCCGCATTTGTCCTCGTCTCATAGGAAGCGTCATGGATATAGCCTTCTGCATCTGCTCCGGTCAGATCATGGGAAGGTTCTTTCTCCTCTTCCTGATCCGCAGGTGCATCAGTTTGACTATTATCTGCTTTCTGTGTAGTCTCTGCAGGAGAAGATTCCTCCGCTGCTACAGAACTGTCTGCATGCTGATTTCCGTTTGAAGCACCGCATCCTGTCACACTCAATACCATGCTCAGTACCACTATACTGAGTACATATTTAAATTTACTCATTTCCCTGTTCCTCCTTTATTCGCATTCTGTTTTCAGATCCTTCTGCCCTAACCGTTTCTTCCGAAAATGTCATTCCAATTCCACTTCACCTGATGCCATTTTCTCACACTTCTCTCCTTCCCTAAAGGCAACTTTTTTAGAAAAAAGTACCATTTTTTTTGATATCTGCGCTGAGAAAAAGAAAAAATCGAATAGGAGGGGATTTAATAAATCCCCGACCTCTCACACCACCGTGCGTACCGTTCGGTTCACGCGGTTCAATCAACTTAACAAGTACACTCCTTTCGGCGTAGTAATCTAACATTGAGACTAATCCAAATTGAGTTATCCCCACTTGCTTTTTTTACATAATACACGCCCCCTTCCTATCTTTTCTTTCTCTTTCATAACAAATCGCTTTGTATTCTTTATGTACTCAGCGAAGAATATAGGAAATTGTGAAAATATATGGAAAGATTTTCCAAAAAATTCAGTCGTTTCACATTTGATATTCCTTGTGGGAAAATGTGGAAAGTTTTGTGTAAAAACACGTTTTTCAGAAAAGAAAAAACCAGCAAACCCTTGAGTTTACTGGCTTTAAGTGAGCGTGCCGGGGCGCTAGAGGTCTGGGAGACCTCTGTTTAGCGCCGACCGAAGCGGAGCGTAGACCGAACCTTGGTTCGAACCTCGGCACAAAAAAAGAACGCTACTGCGTCCTTTAAGAGTGAGCGTGCCGGGGTTCGAACCCGGGACAACTTGATTAAAAGTCAAGTGCTCT
>OLNC01001640.1_pt1 | contig 11266 bp, 9 predicted proteins | sample 1672011 | NCBI WGS metagenome assembly OLNC01 (sample SAMEA3136636, study PRJEB25190) | human gut metagenome | biome: human gut; feature: human-associated habitat; material: faeces | place: Austria | collected 2013 | reverse complement strand
AAGCAAACCATATGATCACACCAAAACGTGCTGCCCGTATCATGAAAGAGGGCGTAAACGCAAATGGTGGCCCGATCGATGAAGTTAAGATCCGTACAATTCTGACTTGTAAATGCAAGGTTGGTGTCTGCGCAAAATGTTATGGCGCAAACATGGCAACCGGTGAAGCAGTTCAGGTTGGTGAGTCTGTTGGTATTATCGCAGCTCAGTCTATCGGTGAGCCTGGTACACAGCTTACCATGCGTACATTCCATAGTGGTGGTGTAGCCGGTGGAGATATCACACAGGGTCTTCCTCGAGTTGAGGAGCTTTTTGAGGCAAGAAAGCCGAAAGGTCTTGCTATTATCACGGAAATTCCTGGTGTTGCTGTAATCAACGATACTAAGAAAAAACGTGAGATTATCGTTACAAATCCGGAAAACGGCGATTCTAAGACATATCTGATTCCTTATGGATCACGTATCAAGATTGCTGACGGACAGGTTCTGGAGGCTGGTGATGAGCTGACAGAAGGTAGCGTAAATCCACATGACATTCTGAGAATCAAAGGCGTTCGTGCAGTTCAGGATTACATGCTTCGTGAAGTACAGCGTGTATACCGTCTGCAGGGTGTTGAGATCAGTGATAAACATATCGAAGTTCTTGTTCGCCAGATGCTGAAGAAGATCCGTATCGAAGAAAACGGAGATACAGAGTTCCTTCCGGGAACACTCGTTGATGTTCTTGAATTTGAAGAAGTCAATGAAAAACTCGAAAAAGAAGGAAAGACACCGGCAGAAGGAAAACAGATCATGCTTGGTATTACCAAGGCATCTCTGGCAACAGATTCTTTCTTGTCAGCAGCATCCTTCCAGGAGACAACCAAGGTTCTGACAGAAGCAGCAATCAAGGGTAAAGTTGACCACCTTGTAGGTCTGAAAGAAAACGTTATCATTGGTAAGCTGATCCCGGCCGGAACCGGTCTGAAACGTTACAGAGACATTCAGCTTGATACCGGAATGCCGGAAGAAATCCCGGCAGAAATCCCGGCAGAGTCCGAAGAAACTGCAGAAGCACTTCCGGAAGATGAAGAACTCATCATAATGGATGATGCCGATGAAGAAATTTTGGACGATGTGGACGAAGAGCCAACAGAAGATATAACAGAAGATACAACAGAAGAGTAAAAATATAGAATCCCTGACTGTACTGCGGTACAGTCGGGGATTTTTGCATCTAAAACTATTCCTTAAGAAGACGTTATAAATATGAATATTGTATGAAAAAATATGGAAAAATATCGAAAATTACAGACAGAGGCAGGTGAACATGCTATACTAGGGGCATGTGAGCGACTATAAATGAAAAGATATTTCAGAAGGAAAGGAGGGGGAATGATGGACAAACATTTGCCGGTATCTGTATGGCCGGAATGGAAGATTGTTGAAAAAATCGGCGAAGGTTCTTTTGGTAAAGTTTATAAAGCATGCCGGACAGAGCAGGGAACAACATTTTACTCTGCAATAAAAGTCATCACGATCCCCTCAAATCAGGGTGAGCTGAGCAGTGTCCGCTCTGAAAGTCCTAATGAACAGTCTGTGAAAGAGTATTTTCAGGGACTTGTTGATGAATGCATTCAGGAAGTCAGCACAATGGAATACTTTCGTGGAAACTCCTATGTTGTTTCTGTTGAAGATTATAAAGTTGTGGAGTATCTGGATGATATCGGATGGGATATCTTTATCCGAATGGAATATCTTACAAGCTTTATGGAGTATTGTGCGGAGAAACCGTTAAAAGAAGAGGATGTGATTCACCTCGGAATCGATCTCTGCAAAGCGCTAGAGTATTGTCAGTGCCAGAATATCATACATCGTGATATCAAACCGGAAAATATTTTTGTATCGAGATTTGGCGAATTCAAACTGGGAGATTTTGGCATTGCCCGTGAACTTGACCGGTCGATGAGCGGCCTATCCAAAAAGGGGACATTCTCCTACATGGCTCCGGAAATGTACAAGGGTGAAGAATACGATGCCCGGGTGGATATTTATTCACTGGGAATTGTTTTATATAAGCTCTGCAATCATAACCGGCTGCCTTTTATCAGCCTTCAGAAACAGCTGATTACATACCACGATAAAGAAAATGCGCTCAACCGGAGAATGGCAGGAGAAGAACTGCCGATGCCAGCACAGGCAGATAATACTTTGGGCGAAGTGATTTTGAAGGCATGTGCGTATGACCGTGATAAACGATATCAGACTGCAGTGGAGTTCCGGGAAGTACTGGAACGGTTGAGATCCGGGGAAAACACTTTGTCAAAGCACGGTCAGCGCAAACATAAACAGACAAATCAAAAGACAAAGATCGCAGATGAACCGGAAAAACAGCTGGCGGGGGAAGTTGAGAAGACTGTTGCAGTCCGGAAACCGGTACAAAAGCAGATGCCAGTTTCAAAGTCGAAGAAGGGTGCCCCACAGAGAAAAACATCTAAAAAGAAACGCAAAAAATTTGATCCACTGGTAGCCGCAGTTCTGATTATGCTGGTTGCGGTCTGCGTAATTATCGGTGTATTTATCTGGATGCTCAGGGCAAATGCAGAATTACAGCAACTGAAAAAATCTGTAACAGAAACAGTTCAGACGGCAGAGAATAAGCAGCTTCAGGAGACACTGGAGAAGATCCAGACACAGGCTACGGAGATCAGTGATAATCTGAACAGTTACAGCTGGATCGGTTCAGAAGATCAGGGAAAGATCAGTTATTTGAAACAGCTTGATAATGGTAATGTTCAGTTGATGAAAGTTCTGATCTATCCTTCTATGTCAAAGGACGGGGATTATCAGGAGTATTATTACTGGGATGATGAACTGTTTTTTGCTTACATATGGGCAGATAGTCATACATTAAGTACTTTGAAAGACGGAGAACAGAGGGTTGATCGTTATTATTATGACGAGGGTAAGTTAGTTCGCTGGATTGATGAGAATAATCGCTGTCATGATAACGAAACTGACAATGATGAATACAAGAGTCGCGGAGAAAAGTACCGGAATTTTGCAGAAGAGTACAAGAATCAGCTGAATCTTTCTGCCGAAAGCAATGCTGAATCGTAAGAAAGGGTGAAATATGGCGTATCAGATTAAATATGCATATACGTGTCATATCGGAAAGATACGTAATAATAATGAAGATAATTTCTGGTGCTGCGGAGAATTTCTGAGCGCACAGAATCAGGGAATGAGCCATATTCAAAGCGGCTGCAGGAAACAGTCGGAGCTTCCGGTGATGGCAGTTTTTGACGGAATGGGCGGTGAAAGCTGTGGTGAAATGGCCGCATTTCTTGCAGCCGAATCCTGTGGAATGCATTATAAAGAACAAAAGGAGCGTGTTCGCAGAGAGGGAGATCGTTTTCTGATTGAAGCCTGTGAGAAGATGAATCAGGCAGTCTGCAATTATGGTACAGAAAATCGGATTGACAGCATGGGAACGACTGCAGCGATGCTCGCATTTGGTGATGATATTATTTACGGATGTAATCTTGGAGACAGCAGGATATATAGAAGTAGCTCCGGGAAATTCGGTCAGATTTCCGAGGATCACATACTGGGCAGACATTTTCTGGGAAAAGCTCCATTGACTCAGTATCTCGGAATGAAGGAAGAAGATTTGCAGCTGGTACCATCTGTGTCAGGATACCCTATTATAGAAGGTGACCGATATTTAATCTGTTCGGATGGGATTACAGATATGCTGTCGGATGGCGAAATTGCTGATATTTTCACAAGAGAGATTTCGACAGAAGAAACTGTTCAGGTGCTCGTTGAACGTGCGCTGAAAAAAGGCGGCAGAGACAATATTACTGTGATTTTGTGTGAAATAGAGAAGCAAAATGAAAACTGGTGGAAACGCATGTGGCATCAGCTAAAAAGACATGAAGGTGATATATCATGAAAAATAGAATGCAGGATCTTGACTTTGAGCAGACCGTTGCTTTTGATTCCGTAAAAGATTTTGAATTTACAAGGAAAGCTGCGCAGAAATTCAGACAGGTAGTCAGCCTTGATGAATTTGAAGATGAAGATGCGGATGTAATTTTTCATTATTTATATAAAGAAATGGAACTTGTTTCTTTCGGAGATCATCTGAAACGCTATATTTATGAACGTGCAGGCCTGGAAGAACCATATAATGAAGTAACACAGGATATCTACAGAGATATAGTGATAGAATCCTTCCATGAAACCTGCACCCCAAAATCCATGAACCCGACATCGACGAAGCTTACGTCACTTGCAAATAACTGGCTGACGCAGGCTTCTGTTAAAAGAGAGACCGTTTTTCTGTTGGGATTCGGACTGCGGATGAGCGTGGAAGATGTGTCAGATTTTCTGACTCGTGTACTGAGAGAACAGGATTTTGATTTTCATAATCCGGATGAAGTGATTTACTGGTTCTGCTATTACAGGCAGCTTGGCTATCACAAGGCAGAAGAACTGAAGAAAAAATATGAAAATTTACAGCCGGATGCAAACTATACAGATGCGCCACAAGTGTATTCCGGGAAAATCTGTCTGGATACAGAAGAAAAACTCCTGGCATACCTTGCATATGTGAAGGCAGGGACAGATGATCCGATGTCCGAAAAGAGTCAGGCATTTCAGGAGTTTGTACGTCTGCTCACAAAGGCAAAGGAAATTATCGCCAAAATGTATCAGAGAGACGAGGAAGAGAAATCCAGAAATAAGGTGTGGAATATTTCAGATATTACAGATTCCGATGTGGAAAAAGTCATCTGCAGCGGTATACCTGTGAATAAAATGGGAAATCTGAAAAAAATGTCGGCCTCGATCCTGGCGAAGCACTTCAGCCAGAAACGTTTCAGCCGACAGAGAATCAACAGTATTCTGAATCATAAATTTCCTGTAGAGAGATTTGATCTGATTACGCTCGAATTTTTTATTGTATCGCAGGAAATGCAGGATGATGACCCGTATAACCGATACCATCATTTCCTGGAAGAGATTCAGGAAATCCTGCATAAATGCGGTATGAGTGAGATTTACATTGTAAATCCATATGAATGTTTCCTTCTGATGTGCCTCCTTACGGACTGCCCGCTGGCAGTATTTGCAGATATCTGGGAGATGTCCTATGAAGAAGACAAGAAGGATATTTCATAATTTATTCGTAACTGTTCAGTACCCTCACAGTTACGAGTCAAAATGCATTCCAAATCACCTTCGGTGATGGCATTTTGCCTTGTATGTCTCGGGATTTTGGCAGAAAACATGCCAAAACGCCTCGCGGGATACTACCTTCTGAATAGTTACATTTATTCGTTATAATAACCATAAATAAGTCGGGCATCCTGTGCGATAGATGCCTGTGCAGCACCGGAATCAGTGAGATTCTGTGACATGAAGCAAACGACCAGATCAATACCTTTTGCGGTGCTGTATATGATTCCGGCATCGTTTTCAACGTCATCGAGTTCGCCGGTTTTGTTGGCAACTTTTACACCTTCCGGGAGATTTGCCGGGATTTTATTTCGTCTCTCCTGCATTTTGAGAAGAGAGTACATTGCATCGGTATGAGAAAGTGTGGTATCTGCGGTATCTGCATTACCCTGATAGATTTCTTTCAGAAAATGACCACAATCGCTGACAGAAGTATAATTATCACCGTAGGTATTATCCTGAAGGAGGAGTCTACCCATAGAAGTGCTGGTATATCCGTGCGCCTGACAGAAACTGTTTACAACATCCATACCTGTAGCATCATCATCGTATCCGAGCATGTTGACAAGTGCGTTTGCTGCGTCATTGTCACTTACGGTAATCATTGGATTCAGATAATTGTTTACGGAATCAGCTCCGTATGCGTCACAAAGTGAATCGAAATTTTCATAGACGGCACCCATGATGAAAAGTTTGATCAGGCTGGCAGCCTGCATCTGCTGATCGTCAATGGTGCCTTCTGTATTTTTCATAAGGTTACATACATATACAGACCATGTGCCGTTATCCTGAGGAAGTAATGGTCTGATTTGAGAAAGCAGATTATCCAGACTCTCGTCAGTGGAATCTGAGAAAGCAGATGAATGAGAGGGTGAAAGTGTGCCTTCCTCCTGTGAATCTTGAACTTCACTGCTGTCAGTATTATCAGAGACAGTGCTATCGGAAGCATTGTCGAGCTGATTATTCAGGCCTGCAAGCTCCTGGGCCTGTTTTACGAGGTCGGCGGATGCATCAGAAAGTTCCTGTACGGTGGTTTGAAGCCCGGAAACTTTTGAACGCAGATCAATCAGATCCTGTAGGGAATAAAGTGTCAGTGCACCGAGTGCGAGAATGACAAGTGCAAGAAAAATAATGACTGCATAGAGAAATGAAGGGCGGTTTTGTCTGTTCTTTTTCATGGGAATAATCCTTTCTTTAATTTACCTGACTGAATACAGAAGCCGGGGCGTCTGCAGAAGATTCGTTGGAATCCATGTGTTCCTGAACGACAGGCTGCTTTGCTGAAGCTTTCTTTTCATAGTAATTGAGAAGATCTTTTTTACTCTGAATGGCAGCGGCGAAAGAAGACTGTGCTTCACTCAGAGTTTTTTGTTCTTCATCGGCCTGAGAACTGAAAGTTTCAAGCTGTTTTTTCGTATCTTGAATTTGCTGTCGCGTTTGGATGCCGATGAAAAATATACCGGCTATAAGCAGGACTCCGGTAATAAGAAGCAGGATCGCCGGAAGGCTGAATTTACTTTTCATAAAAAATCCTTTCTTATAATATAGAAGTAAAATGATAAAGTGAAAATTTGTTTTTCTTATTATAATAAGAGTGGGCGCAAAAAGCAATCATCATAAAATCGTAAAATAAAGAAAAAATCCTGTAAAATGGCTTGACAGCCGTATTTTTACGGGATATAATGAGCAAGCGTGCAATAGGAACGCTGTTTTTTTGTGCGCAATATTTATTCATTTGACAATAGCAACCGCGTAACCCCATGGTAAACCATGGAGAAATCAATCGGGAGGTGAAATGGAATGCCAACATTCAACCAGTTAGTAAGAAAAGGACGTCAGACAGCTGTAAAGAAATCTACAGCACCGGCTCTGCAGAGAACATTCAACTCTTTAAGAAAGAAAGCTGTTGAACAGTCTGCACCACAGAAACGTGGAGTTTGTACAGCAGTTAAAACTGCAACACCTAAGAAACCTAACTCAGCTCTTAGAAAGATCGCCAGAGTTCGTCTTTCCAACGGAATCGAAGTAACAAGCTATATCCCAGGAGAAGGTCACAACCTTCAGGAGCATAGCGTTGTTCTTATCCGTGGAGGTCGTGTTAAGGACTTACCTGGTACCAGATACCACATCATCAGAGGTACACTGGATACTGCAGGTGTAGCAAACAGAAAACAGGCCCGCTCCAAATATGGTGCTAAGAGACCTAAAAAGAAATAAGTAAATTTTAAGAAAAAGTAATCATTCGAAGATTCACTTATAGCTATAAATATTGTACGGTATTCCATATACCCTGTCGGTTGCGGGTTAAATATAGGACTTTACCAGTGCGAACACCTTAGTTTTAAAAGTGAGTACCGATGATTTAATCATTTTGATTAAGGAGGGAAGTAACGTGCCACGTAAAGGACATACTCAGAAAAGAGACGTTCTGGCAGACCCGATGTACAATAACAAAGTGGTTACCAAACTTATCAACAACATCATGTTAGACGGTAAGAAAGGTGTCGCTCAGAAGATTGTATACGGCGCATTCGCCAGAATCGAAGAAAAAGCTGGCAAACCAGCTATCGAAGTTTTTGAAGAGGCTATGAACAACATCATGCCACTTCTCGAAGTAAAAGCAAGACGTATCGGTGGTGCTACTTATCAGGTTCCGATCGAGGTAAGAGCAGACAGACGTCAGGCACTGGCTCTTCGCTGGCTCACCACATATTCTCGTAAAAGAGGCGAGAAGACTATGGAGGAGAGACTTGCAAACGAGCTTCTGGATGCAATGAACAACACAGGCGCATCTGTTAAGAAGAAAGAAGATATGCACAAGATGGCTGAAGCAAATAAAGCATTTGCTCACTATCGTTTCTAATCAAGGAGGAAAATCCAATTGGCTGGAAAAGAAGGTAGAGAATACCCGCTTGAGCGTACCAGAAATATTGGTATCATGGCTCATATCGATGCAGGTAAGACAACTCTTACAGAACGTATCCTTTATTATACAGGTGTCAACTACAAAATCGGTGATACTCATGAAGGTACCGCAACAATGGACTGGATGGAGCAGGAGCAGGAGAGAGGTATCACAATTACTTCCGCTGCTACAACATGTCACTGGACTCTGCAGGAACACTGCAAGACAAAACCAGGTGCTCTGGAACATCGTATCAACATCATTGATACACCAGGACACGTAGACTTCACCGTAGAGGTTGAGCGTTCACTCCGTGTACTTGACGGCGCTGTCGGCGTCTTCTGTGCAAAAGGTGGTGTAGAACCTCAGTCCGAAAACGTATGGCGTCAGGCTGACACTTATAATGTACCGCGTATGGCATTCATCAACAAGATGGATATCCTCGGTGCAAACTTCTACAACGCTGTAGATCAGATCAAGACTCGTCTTGGTAAAAACGCTATCTGCTTACAGCTTCCAATCGGAAAAGAAGATGAATTCAAAGGAATCATCGACCTTTTCGAAATGCAGGCTTATATCTACAATGATGAGAAAGGTGAAGACATTTCCATCACAGATATTCCGGAAGATATGCAGGAAGAAGCAGAACTTTATCATACAGAACTCGTAGAAAAGATCTGCGAACTGGATGACGATTTAATGATGGAATATCTGGAAGGTGAAGAACCGTCTAATGATAAATTAAAAGCAGTTCTTCGTAAAGCTACTTGCGAATGTACAGCTGTACCGGTATGCTGCGGTACTGCATACAGAAACAAGGGTGTTCAGAAGCTTCTGGATGCAATCATTGAATTCATGCCTGCTCCAACAGACATTCCTCCAATCGAGGGTGTTGACCTGGAAGGCAACCCGATCGTGAGACATTCTTCTGATGAAGAACCATTCTCCGCTCTGGCATTCAAGATTATGACAGACCCATTTGTTGGTAAACTGGCATACTTCCGTGTATACTCCGGTACTATGAATTCTGGTTCTTACGTACTCAACGCTACTAAGGACAAGAAAGAACGTGTTGGCCGTATCCTTCAGATGCACGCTAACAAACGTATGGAACTGGATAAAGTATATTCTGGAGATATCGCTGCAGCAATCGGTTTCAAATTCACCACAACTGGTGATACAATCTGTGATGACCAGCATCCGGTAATCCTTGAGTCTATGGAATTCCCGGAACCGGTTATCGAGCTTGCAATCGAGCCTAAGACAAAAGCTGGCCAGGGTAAACTTGGTGAAGCTCTTGCAAAACTGGCAGAAGAAGACCCGACATTCCGTGCTCATACAAATCAGGAAACAGGTCAGACAATCATCGCTGGTATGGGTGAGCTGCATCTGGAAATCATCGTTGACCGTCTGCTTCGTGAATTCAAAGTAGAGGCTAACGTAGGTGCTCCTCAGGTTGCATACAAAGAGACTATTACTAAAGCCGTAGACGTCGACAGCAAATATGCTAAACAGTCTGGTGGTCGTGGACAGTATGGTCACTGTAAAGTTAAATTCGAGCCTATGGATGCCAACGGAGAAGAACTGTACAAGTTCGAATCCACAGTTGTTGGTGGTGCTATTCCGAAGGAATACATCCCGGCAGTCGGCGAAGGTATCGAAGAAGCTATGAAGGCTGGTATTCTGGGTGGATTCCCGGTAGTCGGCGTTCATGCAAACGTATATGACGGTTCTTATCATGAAGTCGATTCTTCTGAAATGGCATTCCATATTGCAGGTTCCCTTGCATTCAAGGATGCTATGCAGAAAGCATCTCCGATTCTTCTTGAGCCTATCATGAGAGTCGAAGTTACTACTCCGGAAGATTACATGGGTGATGTTATCGGTGATATCAACTCCCGTCGTGGTCGTATCGAGGGTATGGATGACATCGGCGGTGGTAAGATGATCCGTGGATTCGTTCCGCTTTCTGAAATGTTCGGATATGCAACAGACCTTCGTTCCAGAACTCAGGGACGTGGTAACTACTCCATGTTCTTCGAGAAATACGAACAGGTTCCGAAGTCCGTTCAGGAAAAGATTCTTTCTAAGAAAGACTGATGATATAAAAAAGCTTGCAAATATCCTTGATTTGCAATATAATCAAGGATAGCAAGTCAAAAACTGATAAAAACGCTCTGAAAGAAAGAGCATAGTTTTTAAGGAGGACATTTTAAAATGGCAAAGGCTAAGTTTGAGAGAACAAAACCGCATTGTAACATTGGTACCATCGGACACGTTGACCATGGTAAAACAACTTTAACAGCAGCTATCACAAAAGTTCTGGCTGAAAGAGTTCCAGGAAACACAGTTGAAAACTTCGAAGATATCGATAAAGCTCCAGAAGAAAGAGAGCGTGGTATCACAATTTCTACAGCACATGTTGAATATCAGACAGAGCATAGACATTATGCACACGTTGACTGCCCAGGACATGCTGACTACGTTAAGAACATGATCACAGGTGCAGCTCAGATGGATGGTGCTATCCTCGTAGTTGCTGCTACAGATGGCGTTATGGCTCAGACAAAAGAGCACGTTCTTCTTGCTCGTCAGGTTGGTGTTCCGTACATCGTTGTATTCATGAACAAATGTGATATGGTAGATGATGACGAACTTCTTGAACTGGTTGAGATGGAAATTCGTGAACTTCTTTCCGAGTATGACTTCCCAGGAGATGACATTCCGGTTATCCAGGGATCTGCTCTTAAAGCTCTTGAAGATCCGGCTGGCCCATGGGGAGACAAGATCATGGAACTCATGAACGCAGTTGATGAGTACATTCCGGACCCACAGCGTGACACAGACAAACCGTTCGTTATGCCTGTAGAGGACGTATTCTCCATCACAGGACGTGGAACAGTTGCTACTGGTAGAGTAGAAGCTGGTGTTCTTCACGTATCTGAAGAAGTTGAAATCGTTGGTATCAAAGAAGAAACACGTAAAGTTGTTGTTACAGGAATCGAAATGTTCCGTAAACTTCTTGACGAAGCTCAGGCTGGTGACAACATCGGTGCTCTTCTTCGTGGTGTTCAGAGAAACGAAATCGAGCGTGGACAGGTTCTTGCTAAACCAGGAACACTTACATGCCATACAAAAT
>OLNC01001638.1_pt1 | contig 11284 bp, 9 predicted proteins | sample 1672011 | NCBI WGS metagenome assembly OLNC01 (sample SAMEA3136636, study PRJEB25190) | human gut metagenome | biome: human gut; feature: human-associated habitat; material: faeces | place: Austria | collected 2013 | reverse complement strand
TTCTGACTGTGCAGCTTCGGCATCATAGTCTCCACCTTACCACTGTACAGCATACCCATGAGGATTGTCTCGATCACATCATCAAAATGATGTCCCAGCGCAATCTTATTACATCCCAGCTCCTTGGCATGAGAATACAGATAACCACGTCTCATTCTCGCACAAAGATAACAGGGATTATTCTCAATTTCTGCCACTGTATCAAAAATATCACTTTCAAAAACCGTAAGAGGAATTCCCAGAAGCTCTGCATTATCCTGAATAATCTTCCAGTTATCCGCATTATAGCCCGGATTCATTACCAGAAACACCAGTTCAAAATGAATCTTCCCATGGCGCTTCAGCTCCTGAAGCAGCTTCGCCATCAGCATAGAGTCCTTACCACCTGAAATACAGACAGCAATCTTATCCCCTTCCTGGATCAGCTGATACTCATTCAAAGCCTTGGTAAACGGTCTCCAGACCGTCTTTCTGAACGTCTTGATAATACTGTGCTCAATCTCTTTCGTCTTCAGTTCCTTCTGCTCCTTAGCATCATTCTCCATAAAACGGCTCAGAGAAAGTCTCAGATAGGCACGATATCCACCTTCAATATTCACAGCCTCATACCCTGCATCACTCAGCTTCTCTACACAGTCCCGGCTTCTGTCCCCCGTATGGCAGAGAACATATACTGTTTTATCTTTATCAACAGCCTCCATCTTCTCATCAAACTCATCCAGCGGAATATTCACCGCCCCAGGAAAAGACCCCCTACTATACTGATCCGCCGGCCGCACATCCACGATCGTAATCTCAGAAGCATCAATCTTCTCTAACTCTTCCACACTAATTGTATTCATATATAACCTGCCTTTATCTCTTAAAAATCAATCGCCTACATCTGATGAATCACCCTATATTTCCGCCCAATTCACCAGCCATCATTATACTTTGAAACCCCATGATAGTCAACACATTCCCACCCCACCTCAACACCCCGCAAAAATTTTGTGTGCACACAAAATGAATTATTTTTCTGCGCGTCCCCTATAAAAAAGATGTGCACCATACCATCTCTGATACAATACACATCCACATAAACATTTTTTATCTCCTGCACTCCGCAGTCAAGTCCTTAACAACCTCTCCCGCAATGATCAATCCCACCACAGACGGCACAAACGCCACGCTTCCAGGAATATCCCTGCGCTCTGTACACTTATGCTTCGCCCCCGGAGGACAAATACAATGCGCCCTGCAGCTGATCGCCATATCCTCAACCGGTCTGATCGGCTTTTCCTCAGAATAAACAACCTTCAGCTTCTTAACGCCACGCTTCTTCAACTCCCTGCGCATAACCTTCGCCAGCGGGCACACCTTTGTCTTATAAATATCTGCCACACGAAACGCACTGGCATCCAGCTTATTCCCCGCACCCATGCTGCTGATGATCGGAGTCCCTGACTCCTTTGCACGCATGATCAGTTCAATCTTCGCAGTCACAGTATCCACTGCATCCACCACATAATCATACTCATTGAAATCAAAATCAGCCGAATTATCCGGAAGATAAAAACACTTATGGATTCTCACCTCTGCTTTCGGATTAATTTCCAGGATCCTGTCTCTCATTACCTCAGTCTTATACTGGCCTACTGTCTTTCTGGTCGCAATGATCTGTCTGTTAAGATTCGTCAGGCACACCTTGTCATCATCGATCAGGTCAAAAGAATACACACCGCTTCTTGCCAGTGCTTCACATACATATCCTCCAACCCCTCCGATCCCGAAAACTGCCACACGGGAATTCTCCAGCTTGTTCATCGCTTCTTTTCCCAAAAGAAGCTCTGTTCTTGAAAATTGATTCAGCATTCTCTATTCTCCTGTTATTCGTCTCTTAGTTCTCTGTTCGCTCCTGACTGTATCCATTCCTCATATGGAATCATATGGGCAAACATATCTACCACTTTTTGCTGGGACTTATAATTCTCCAGCAGGGATCTTTTGACCGCCTCATTCTCTGACGATACCTTTCTCAGTGAAGATTCCACCTCCGGGAGCACTTTCTTTTTATAGTACTGTCCAAAATAATACAGATCATTCTTCTGGTAATTCCGGTAATATTCTTGCGTCACCAGCTGACTGGTCATCTCATGATGGATATGTCCGTACTCTCCTTCCGGATTATGGGTCACTACCATATTCCAGTGTTTATAAGTAAGGATCGTATCCAGATCTTTGATGATATCCTTTTTATCTCCGGCCCAGTTGGAACGTTCTCCATGAACCTTATCAGGATAACGCAAGATCAGTCCCTTGTTTCCAGACTCCTTTATGGTATTCTGAAATTCATTTCTCCTGGTCTTATTATATCCATCTGTCAGGCAGACCACGAAATACCCCTTATCAGTCAGGTGGGCACCTCCCCAGATCGTTTCATCATCCGGGTGAGCTACGATCATCAGTTTGGTACAGTCTTCAAGCTGAAGACTGTCCAGTTCCTTCACAGTTACATGGGAAGATCTGATTCCTGTAACATAAGCAGCCCGGCATGCACCTGCCAGAAATATCAGAAGCAGAAAATATCTCCATATTTTTCTTTGATTCTTTTTCAGTTGTTTTATCATAATAGGAAAGTCACTGTCCTTTTATTTTTCCTTAGAAAACGCAAGATATGCAGCACCAAGAAGTCCGGAATCTTCGCTTAAAGTAGATTTTCTTACTTTGATAAATTCCCTCTGTGCTTCATAAACCTTGCTCTTTACCAGTTCCTCTACTTCCTGTACAAAGCCTTCCACCTTGATTGCCACTGAACCGCCCAGGATCACAATATCCGGGTCTGTCAGATTATAAATGGCTGCAATGAAATTCGCCAGATGAACTTTCGCATCTGTCATGATCTCCTGTGCAGTTTCATTTCCCGCTTTCGCAAGGTCATTTACCTCACCTGCATGCTTTACATCAAGTCCGGCTTTTCTGGCTCTGGTTGTAATAGCAGTTCCACTGCTGATCCCTTCGATACCTCCCGGAAGGATTGATCCGTGGCATGGACCACCCTGCTTCATAATCGTGTTCTCTACCTCATTCGCCCATCCATGAGCACCCTGGTAGATATTTTTATCAATCACAAATCCGGCTCCGATTCCCGTGGAAACTGTCAGGAACTGTACGAATCTGTAATCTTTTCCCTCTCCGATAACAGCTTCTGCCAGTGCAGCCAGATTTCCATCGTTGTTCAGATATACCGGAAGTCCGATTCTATCACTGAGTTCCTGTGCCACATGTAAATGCTGCCAGTCTCCTCTTAAATTCGGAGGAGTCAGGATCTGTCCGTTTATCAGATCCAGCGGTCCGGGGCAGGACATTCCTACTCCTACAACTTTATCCCCATAATTTCTGATCACATCTGCAATTTTCCCCAGTGTTTCTCCGGGATTCTCCGGGTTTGTTGAAAACTGCTGTCTATCTGTAATTTCCAGGTTTTCGTTTACTAATGCTACTCTTGTATTGGTTCCCCCGATGTCAATTGCTACTGCGTATTTCATAACCCATAATTCTTCTGCATCTGATATGCAGAATCTCCTTTCTCGTCAACATATGTAAACTTCTGTCTGCCTTTGCAGACATTCTGGTTTAGTATAGCACAATAAAAAGGATCCTGCAATGCAGGATTCCCATAATAAATACTTCTATCAACTTTTCGCAGAAAGGAAATTCACGAACTGGAAATGCTTATCCATCTCGTCACCGATCAGACCGATCACTTTTCCCATCGTAAATGCCGCCAGCACTGTTCCGATTCCAAGACCTTTGATATGTCCCAGGATCAGTCCTGTCATGCATGCAGTTGTTCCCAGACAGATCACATCAAAAGAAACCTTGATTTTAGAATATTTCACTTTAATAATCTCTGACAGTTCACGCGGAAACAGGTCTGTTGGAATGATCGGCAGACCGCATCTGTTGGAAAGTGCGATTCCCACACAGATCAGCAGATAGCTGATCACAAAATATAAAACTCTGAGTGGAATTGTCTTCGGCAGAACATTGATCCATGCCTCATTAACATCCAGAAGTTCACTGAACGCAAATCCTACAAAGAAACTGCACAGATAAATCGGTACGAATTTCTTTCTCAGTATCATCAGGCTTAAGATCAGAAGTGCCTGAAATATGTAAGTCCATGTTCCCAGTGTGATCACCGGAAATACTTTTTCAAATGCATAGGGAACGCTGGATATGGCAGATATTCCGGAACCGGAATACAGCATCAGGATAACTGCAAGACTGTTGATCATAACTGCGATCACCAGTGCCAGCTCCCCTCTGAAAATATGTCTCGAGTCTTCTTCTCCGTTTGTTTTCATAATAATCTTCTCTCCTCATTGCGCACAAAAAACAAGGGACCGCTGTCGAAAAGCTGACGGCAGGCCCTTGTATGTGTCTTTAAAATTTATATTGTTATTTATTATTCTACGATGCAGACACGGATCATATTTGTTCTGCCCGGGATACCAAGCGGTACACCACCGGCAAATACAACAGTATCGCCAACTTTTACAAGTTTATGTTTCTGTGCTGCTTCGATTGCTCTCAGGCAAAGGATCTCAGAACTGTATTCTTCCTTGATCAGCATTGGATATACACCCCATGACAGATTCAGCTGACGCAGAACTCTCTCAGAGCTTGTGCAAGCACCGATCAGACATCCTGGTCTGTGTTTGGACATCATGTGTGCGGTACTTCCGGATTTGGTCACTGCCAGGATTGCCTGCGCTTTCAGGTCAATGGCTGTCAGACAGGTTGCATGTGCGATCGCGTTTGTAATATCCGGGTTCTCATTTCTGTCGGTTTTCTTGAAGATTGTGTTGTAATCAATGTTCTCTTCCATATGTTCAGCGATACGACTCATCATCTGAAGTGCCTGTACCGGATATTTACCTGCTGCTGTCTCACCGGAAAGCATGGTAGCACTTGTTCCCTGGAAGATCGCATTGGCAACGTCTGTAGCTTCTGCACGAGTTGGTCTCGGATGAGAGATCATGGAATCAAGCATCTGTGTTGCTGTGATGACCGGTTTGCCTGCTGTATAAACTTTCTGAATGATCTTCTGCTGGATAACAGGTACATATTCCGGTGGAATTTCAACACCCATATCACCTCTGGCGATCATGATACCGTCTGCTGCTTCGATGATCTCATCGATATTGTCAACACCCTGCTGGTTCTCGATCTTGGCAATGATCTGGATTTCCTCACCGCCATTGTCTTTCAGAATTTTTCTCACTTCACGGATATCGTCTGCAGTACGTGTAAAGGATGCTGCAACGAAATCAAATCCTTCCTGAATACCAAAGAGAAGATCTTCATGGTCTTTCTTGCTGATAAATGGCATCTTCAGGTTTGCTCCTGGAACATTGACACCTTTCTTATCTCCGATCACACCTGCATTGATAACCTTGCAGACAATATCTTTTCCGGAAATATCCTGTACTTCTAGATCAACAAGTCCGTCATCAACCAGAATGTGTCCGCCCGGCTGTACATCCTTATAAAGTTCTTTATAAGTAATGCTTACATGCTCGTTGGTTCCTTCGATATCTTTATTTGTAAATGTAAAAATCTGTCCTTCTTCCAGAGAAACCTTGCCATCCTTGAAGCATCCAAGTCTGATCTCCGGTCCCTTTGTATCAAGAAGCGCTGCAACAGGTCTGTCATATTTCTTACGAAGTTCTCTCAGCTTCTGGATGCGTCCTCTCTGTTCATCATGAGGTCCATGTGAGAAATTGAAACGTGCTACATCCATTCCCTCTCTCACAAGCTGTTCCATAACATCGTCTTTATCCGTAGACGGTCCCATCGTACAGATAATTTTGGTTTTTCTCATTTAATCTTTCCCTCCAACTGTCAAGTCAATTTTCTCTATTATCCCTGTAAAACAATGTAATAAAATGTTACTCGTTTTTATCAATGAAAAACATTAAGTCAACTAAAAATTACCATTATTGAGACTATATGTCAATATCAAATTTCGGTTTATTTTTGTAAATATTTGACAAAAAAATAACACACTTTTATTGCAAATGTTACATATATTTTTGCTGGTTCGACAGTTGGCAAATTTATTACAAATTCCTGTCAAAACCCAAAATCTGCGTAGTCTTCCGGCAGGAACCTGTGGTAAATGATATGGCATCCTTCATCTTTGAAACAATAATAATAGGGATCTGATCCATCATCAAAGCGTACCATCACATCAAATTCGCCGTTATCCATAGGTTCAGTAACAATCTTGTCTGAATAAGAATGAAATAACTCTTTGATTTCATCCAGCGTACATCCATGTCTACCTACCAACTCGATCAGTGCCTTGATAAATTCATTATCTTTCATATTATTATGCACATATTCTGACGCTTTATCAGAAACAGTGAAACAGAAACGATCTCCTCTGTGTGAAACCACAACCTCCCCAAATTTCTCTTTCATATAAGCAGGAAAATCTTTTAAAATTTCCATCATTCCTGCTGCATCGGCATTGCTTTCAAAAAAATGATTCAGGGAACTGAGCGGATAATAAAGACTGATCTTCTCCTTCATGTATCCAAGCTTCGCCTGTTCTTCCTTGATCACATCGATCAGACTTGTTTCCAATCTATTATAATTCATTTATAAGTCCTCCTGAAAATCTGTTTTTTACCTTTTTCTGGTTAATATTTTATCAAATATTGCCCGAAAATCAATGGATTTCTTTCCCAATTGTACACAATCCAAAACATTCCCAATGTTTTCTTTTTCATACAAAAGTAAAGTATGCGATCCTGCCCGAAGGGCTTTTTATTTCATAGGAACATTACGGAGTAATTTCCCATGAAATAAAACAGCGTTTCAGATACTCTCCATATCCAAAACGCTGTCATCGTTCATACTATTTCAATCTGTACTTAATCCCAGTTCTTACGTCCATAGCGCAGTGTCACATCATGGATCTCTTTCTGGAGTTTCTTCGTAAGATCTCTCTTTTTAATCCTCCACTTCCAGTTGGTGCCAACTGTGGATGGTTTGTTCATTCGGAACCGGTTATCCAGTCCCATGTAATCCTGCATTGGAATTACGCAGACGCGTGCTGCACTTCGCATGATCAGGCTAATGAAGCATTGATACAATTCTTCTTCCGGTGTTGCATGATCGCACAGATAATCTCTTGCCAGCTTTCTTTCTTCTTCTGTAATGCTCTTCCACCATCCCACGATTGTTTCATTATCATGAGTTCCAGTATATGCCACACAATTCTCCGGATAATTGTGCGGCAGATAATCACTGGCACATCCGGAATCTCTGGCGTCAAAGGCGAATTCCAGTACTTTCATTCCCGGAAAACCGCTTTCATATACCAGATGACGTACAGAGTCTGTCATATATCCTAAATCCTCTGCAATAACCTGCTTCCAGCCCAGGACCTGTTCAATTCTGCGGAACAGATCGATTCCCGGTCCTTTTTCCCAATGTCCACCTGTGGCATCCGTATCTCCATACGGAATAGCAAAATATTCATCAAATCCACGGAAATGATCGATACGGACAACATCATAGAGCCTGAAACAGTAACTCATTCTGGATATCCACCACTGATATCCTGTATCTCTGTGATAATCCCAACGGTACAGTGGATTTCCCCATAACTGTCCTGTTGCAGAAAATCCATCCGGAGGGCATCCTGCCACTGCCAGAGGTACATTTTCCTCATCCAGCTGGAATAATTCCGGATGTGCCCATGCATCCGCGCTGTCCATGGCAACATAGATCGGGATATCCCCGATGATCTGGATTCCCTTTGAATTGGCATAGGATTTCAGTTTCATCCACTGCTCATAGAACTTGAACTGCATATACTGCTGGAATTCAATATCAAAATATAACTCCTCACGATAATAATCCATGGCATTGTTCCAGCGAAGTCTGATATCTTCTGCCCATTTCGTCCATTCCACACCCCCGAAACGATCCTTTACTGCCATAAATAAAGCATAATCGGAAAGCCACCAGCTGTTCTCTGCTACAAATTTCTGATAGTCCGGATTCTTGCTGATATCACTGTTTTCATATGCTTTTCGCAGAAGAGGATATCGTCCTTTGTATATTTTCTCATAGTCCACATCATCGGGTTTCTTTCCCCAGTTGACTTTCTCACAGTCTTTCTTATCCAGAACGCCCTCTTCCACCAGTGTATCCAGATCTATGAAATAAGGATTTCCCGCAAATGTGGAAAATGACTGATAGGGAGAATCTCCATAACTGGTTGGGCCTAACGGCAGGATCTGCCAGTAAGTCTGACCGGCTTCCTTTAACCAGTCTACAAATTCATACGCACTTTTGGAAAAGCATCCGATCCCATAGTCTGACGGCAGGCTGCTGATCGGTAATAAAATTCCCGCTGATCTATTTTCCATAATTTCTCTCCTTTTGCATCCCTTGCTATGCTTTATTTGCATTATTTCATGCAAACGTTTGCATTAATTATAGCGTTATTTTGCATTAATTACAATCCACTATTTTTAATTCTACTTTTTAAACAATCAGACGCCTTGTTTTTTGTGCATTTCTTACTTTTTTGTGCATTGGGGAACTATCTGAAGACCTGGGAATGCCATTTGACAACCCCTGTTTCTTCTTATAAAATAGATGCAACGATAACCATGGTATGGAGTTTTTTACCAATCGCTCCATATCACTATTTATGGAGGTTTTTTCATGGCAGTAACCATTAAAGAGGTAGCAGCTCTGGCCGGCGTTTCACCGTCCACAGTTTCCAGAACCTGTAAAAATAACCCTTCTATCAGTGAAGAGACAAAAGAACGCGTGCGCAAAGCCATGCTTCAGTTAGGCTATGAACCCAATTTCCAGGCCAGCACCCTGGCATCCCAGTCATCCAATTCCCGGTGCATTGGCATCATTTTGCCCGCTTCTGCCAAAGAAGCATACGAAAATTCCTTTTATCTGGAAACCATCCGGGGAATCAGCCACTACTGCAACAGCCACCAGTATATCAGCACCATTATAACAGGACAGAATAAAGAAGAAATCCTGCAGACCGTGCGTTCTATGGCACGCAGTGGCAAAGCAGACGGTTTTATCCTTCTGTATTCCAGACAGGATGATCCTGTCATTGATTACCTGTTCAGTAAAGGCCTGCTTTATATTCTCATCGGTAAACCTGCCCAGTACACCAATCACACCATGTATATCGATAACGACAATCTTCTGGCAGGCCAGGAAGCCACAGAATATCTCTACAGCCTTGGCCACAGACGCATTGCTTATCTGGGTGTGGATTCTTCCCTGGTATTCTCTTCCGACCGTAAAATGGGATATCAGCAGGCACTTTTGAATCATGGACTGGCTGTACGTCCCGACTACTGTATTGAAGTTCCGGAGATTTCTCAGGAAAGATCAGACCAGCTGCTCAATCTTCTTAAGCAGAAAGACCGTCCCACTGCCATTTTGGTAAGTGACGACATCCTGGCGGTTTATCTGGAACGGGTATGTATGGAGGCCGGGCTTTCCATCCCCGAAGACCTGTCCATTCTTTCCTTTAACAACTCTCTTCTGGCCAGACTTACCTCGCCTCAGCTCACATCCATAGATATCAATTCCTGTCAGCTGGGGATCGAGGCAGCCTCCCAGATGATCAACCATATCGAAAACCCCAATCTCCTGGCAACGAAGATCATCGTTCCTCATCATCTCATAGAGAGGGACAGCTGCCGGTCAGTGGATATCCATTCCGAACCGCTGTAATTTTTGTAATTGGTCATACCTATGCTTCAGTTTTTTGTTAATTATTTCTCAATCTTTGTTTGCAGATCTACTGTCCCAATACAGGTACAGTAGATCTATCCATATCAAAAAGTTATAATTATAATGCATTTTTTCTATTTTACGTTTTTTTCTTTCTGTGATAGCATATGTTTAGTTAAAAAAATAACACAATTTATTTACCAGTGTACCTGCAAGTTGTCGGTACACTGCCGAGACATCAAAGATAAAGAAAGAAAAAGAGGTAAGAAAATGGAAGACAACAAATTATGTCTTGAAAAGCAGCCTTTAAATCAGGAAATGCTTGACAAAATCGATGCTTACTGGCGTGCAGCGAACTACCTATCTGCCGGACAGCTCTATCTTCTTGACAATCCGCTTCTGAGAGAGCCATTAACCATGGATCAGATTAAGAAGAAAATCGTTGGTCACTGGGGAACTGTACCAGGACAGAACTTCATTTATGCACACTGCAACCGTGTCATTAAACGTTACGACCTGGATATGATCCTCCTTTCCGGTCCGGGACATGGTGGAAACTTCATGATTGCCAACACTTATCTGGAAGGTTCTTACAGCGAAGTTTATCCTAACATCAGCCAGGATGAGGAAGGTATGAAGAAAATGTTCAAACAGTTCTCCTTCCCATGTGGAGTTCCGAGCCACTGTGCACCGGAAACACCTGGTTCCATCAACGAGGGTGGTGAGCTTGGTTATTCCATCGCTCATGCTTTCGGAGCTGTATTCGATAACCCGGAGCTGATCGCTACTACTGTTGTAGGTGACGGCGAGGCTGAGACCGGCCCTCTGGCAACATCCTGGCAGTCCAACAAATTCCTGAACCCAATCACTGATGGTGCTGTACTTCCTATTCTTCACTTAAACGGATATAAGATCAGCAACCCTACTATCTTCTCCCGTCTTTCTCATGAAGAGCTTGAATGCTTCTTCAAGGGCTGTGGCTGGAAACCATACTTCGTTGAAGGCGATGACCCAATGACCATGCACAAGAAGATGGCAGAAACAATGGATACTGTAATCGAAGAAATCAAAGCAATCCAGAAACACGCACGTGAGAACAATGATCCGGAGCGTCCAGTATGGCCAATGATCGTTCTTCGTACTCCTAAGGGATGGACAGGTCCTAAGGTTGTTGACGGACTTCAGATCGAAGGTTCTTTCCGTGCTCATCAGGTTCCGATCTCCATGGAGAAACCAGAACATCTTGAACTTCTGAAAGAGTGGCTGGAAAGCTATCGTCCTCAGGATCTCTTCGATAAAAACGGCCGCCTGATCCCTGAACTGGCTGAACTGACTCCTAAGGGAAATGCACGTCTTGGTGCGAACCCACATGCAAACGGCGGACTTCTTCTGAAAGACCTTCGTCTTCCGGATTTCCGTAATTACGGTATTGAAGTACAGCCGGGCAAGACAAAAGCTCAGGATATGATCGAACTTGGCGGATACATCCGCGACATCTTCAAAC
>OLNC01001637.1_pt1 | contig 11293 bp, 9 predicted proteins | sample 1672011 | NCBI WGS metagenome assembly OLNC01 (sample SAMEA3136636, study PRJEB25190) | human gut metagenome | biome: human gut; feature: human-associated habitat; material: faeces | place: Austria | collected 2013 | reverse complement strand
GCAAAGGCGCTGGATATGGCGGTAGCTTATGATCCTCGTATTACAGATGTGCTTTCTACGAAGGGAAGTCTTTAAAGGCAGAACAAACAGAATTACAATTAAGACGATATGATATATGCCACTTGTTTTCATTTTTTTCGAATTGAGCATGAAAGCAGGTGGCATAATTGCAGAAGAATTTTTCATAAAGGAGTATTAAAAATATGGAACAGAACCAATTAAAGTCCAAAATGTCCTGGTCAGATTTCAAATTAAACAGTGACGGCATGGTTCCGGTTATTGTGCAGGATTACAAAACAGACGAAGTTCTTATGCTTGCGTACATGAACGAGAAAGCATACCTTACCACTCTGAAGCTGGGAAAAATGACTTACTGGAGCCGCAGCCGCAACGAGCTCTGGACCAAAGGACTAACCTCCGGTCATGTTCAGTATGTGAAATCATTGACTATTGACTGTGATAATGATACAATTCTGGCAAAAGTAGAGCAGGTAGGGGCTGCATGCCATACCGGAAACCGGACATGCTTTTTTACCCCATTGCTCTAAAGCCTGTTTGAAAAATCATTCCTGCAATCTGCACGCCCCACTTTGCGATATATTTTGCAGAAAGCCTTTTTCAAACACGCTCTAAAAAAGACTGCAAAAGGTAAAATTATTACATGAAAAAACAAGTGAAAAACGGTGTGATCAAAGTTCTGATCCTGGTTCTGATTCTGGCAGGTGCATATGGGCTGTGGTGTCATTTTCTTACAGATAATGTAATCTGGAAGAAGCTTAAAATAAACGGCATAGCCATTCAGGGAATGACCAAAGAGGAAGCCATTGACGCAATTTCAAAAGATTTTCAGGAAAAATATGAGAACACACAGATGACCATTACCCTGAATGGAAAGAACTTTAAGGTATCCATCTATCCTGTTCTCGGTCTTGATGTAAAATCAATTGTAGAAAGTGCCTATGCTCTTGGACATGATGCCTGGTTTACTCATGGAACTGACCGCATCGAACTGATGAACAGCAAGACAAAGGAAGAAGTCACCCTTATGCCAGAAGCCCGAAACAAAGACGAACTGGACAAGCTTCTGGAGGATGCTGGAATTTCAAAGGGATCCACCACTATACAGACTTCCTGTGAACTTACAGATACAGAGCTGGTTATCACTAAGGGAAAAACCGGAATCGGTCCGGATATGGATGCATTGAAAGAAGCGATTCTAAAAGCAATTTCCATAGAAGATTATGAAGCTGTTATCGAATGTCCTACTATGAAGACACCGCCAGAGGAACTGGATCTGGAAGCCTATTATGAAAAAGTACATACAGATGCCACAGATGCTTCTCTGGGGGAAAATAATGAAATTATTCCGGCAGTTACCGGAATTTCATTTGATGTGAAGTCAGCTGCAAAGAAGCTGGAAAAAGCAAAAGAAGGGGCAAAGATTACCATCCCCCTTGAAATAACCCTGCCCGAAGTTTCTACAGAAGAGATAGAAGCCCTTCCTTATCTGAATCTTCTTGGTACTTATACTACATATGGCGGCGGTACCGAAAACCGTGTTGCCAATTTGAAGCTTGCCGTGGAAGCCTGTGATGGAGTGGAACTTCAGCCAGGACAGATTTTTTCCTACAACGATACTTTAGGTCCACGTACTGAGGAACGAGGGAACAGGGAAGCAACTGTAATTGTAGGAGGCGAACATGCCCAGGATATCGGAGGCGGAATCTGCCAGATTTCCACTACGTTGTTTATGGCATGCCTGCAGTCTGATCTGACCATTGTTGAGCGTCATAATCACGCTGCCCGAATTGATTATGTTGAGGATGGTCTGGACGCAGCAGTGGTGTGGGGAGGTCAGGATTTCCGTTTTCAGAATAATACTGCTTATCCAATTAAAATTGAAGCCTCTTACGATGAAAAAGAGGAAGCCGTAACGGTATCCATTTACGGAACCCAAACTGACAATAATACGGTAGAGATTACTACAGAGCATTCCGATCCAAACACCTGTAAAACCTACCGCAGTGTCTACGATGAGAATGGAACACTTCTCCGCACAGATGAAGTCGGGTACAGTAAATACAAGCAATAACCCTATAAATCTATTGATTTCGACATAACGGTCTGCTATAATGAGGTGAATTGAATAAATCCGTTTTCAGTGCCAGACATATCTGTCTGCTACAGCGTGCAGATTGTGGAAATATTTTTTCAACACGCTCTAAGAGGGAATCAGGTGAAAGTCCTGAACGATCCGGTCACTGTAACCAGGGAGTAGAATCCAGTGAAACCATTGGTATATTGCTGAGAAGTATGGATTCTGTGTTGATCTGTAAGTCAGGAAACCTGCTGAATTCGTTTAATGAAAGCTTCCGAAGAAAGTACTTCATTCTCATTAATATATTTGATAATACAATATATTGAATTTTTAGTGCCTGTTTTCTCAGAGGAAGCAGGCATTTTTTTGAAATAATCCTGTCAGGATTGCCCATTGTACAAACAGGCTCCAGAAGCAATTGGGATTTATTCAAATTATAAAATAATAGGAAGAATCGAGGAAAAAGAAATGAAAAGAAATTCAAAACGCTTTCTTGCACTGTTCCTTTCCGTCGCGATGACGGTCACTCCTGCTGTACTTACACAGGCAGAAAATGAGGATGCAAACGTACAGGTTTCTGTTACACCAACTCCAGAAACAGAGGCGGAGAAGACTGCTATTGCTGCTGAGACTCCTGTGCAGGAGAACGCAACAGCTGAGGAAGAAAACACTGACACTACAGTAACTCCGGCAGCAGTGGATGCCTCTGCTGTGAAAGAGACACCTGCTGCTACAGAAACACCTGCCTCTGAGACCACTCCTGAGGTTACTGCATCACCTGCTGAAGAAAGCAAAAATGAGGAAGCAGAAGCTCCACAGCCTACAGCTGCACCAGAAACAACAGAAGAGGGCAAAACCGAAGAGACAGATAAACCAGAAACAAAGCCAGAGGATCTGAACCCAGATGGTTCCAACATGACCATTGACAAGGAAGATAACAGTGCATATAAAATGCTTAAAATCAAAAGCTCTTCTGCTGAATTAAATGGTGATAAAATTAAGATAACCCTCAATACTGACGGAAAGAACTATGAGAAGCTTTATCTTGGTTCTAAAGAAGATCCTGACGAAGCAAAAAATGCAGCAGCAATCGTTGGTACAGAAAATGAAGATGGTTATACTTTCATTTTTGAGGTTCCTGCCAGTGAACAGGTCCAGACTTTCAGCATCGTACCATTTTCTGTAAAAAATCAGAAATGGTACACAAATATGGCTTTGAAACTGAACGTTCCAGGAATGAAAGCCCCGGAACCAACAGCTACTCCAGAGCCAACTGCAGCCCCTGAGCCAACTGCCACTCCACTGCCAACTGCAGCTCCAACCCAGGCACCATCTCAGAATGAAATTACAGACGCCGGAATCAAGCTTGAAAAAGAAAACGGTAATGAATTTGCAATGTTCGTAATCACCGGTTCCACAATAAAGGTTTCTGCGGACAAATATATAGTCACACTTTCTACTGCAAAACAGAATTATGACATGATCTATCTTGGCAGTTTCAATGACTCCGATAAAGAAGCAAATGCCATCAAAGGAGTTGAAAATAGTGCAGGAGGCTATACCTACACCTTTGAAGTTACTGCAAGCAAGGAAGCTCAGACAATAGCAGTCGTTCCTCATTCCAAGAAGAGCCAGAACTGGTACGCAAAGGGTATATTGACGATTACCGTACCGGCGGTTCCAGGATATGGAGAGGCTGCTCCAACACCGGAACCAACTGTTTCCCCAGAGCCTACCGAAGCACCGGTTGAGACTCCTGCACCAACTGAAACTCCAGTGCCAAGCACAACTCCGGAAGCAGCCACCACCCCAGAGCCAACAGCAACCCCTGCTCCAGGCAGCTGTGCAAGCGGAATTTATAATATTACAGTAAACTCCAGTTCATCTATGTTCCGTGTAATTGACTGTGTCCTTACTTCCAAAAACGGAAAAATGACAGCTGTTCTTACTTTAAGCGGAACTGGTTACGACTATCTATGTCTGGGAACAAAAGAAGAAGCTGCCGCAGCAGATTCCTCCACCTGGGTTCCATATGTGGCAGACGCAAATGGCAAATATACATATGAGATTCCTGTTGAAGCCCTGGACAATGGAATTGCAGTTGCTGCTTTTTCCCACAAAAACCAGATCTGGTATGACAGGATCCTGACTTTCCAGTCCAGCACTTTAAATAAGATAGGTGACGTACAGGATGATCCGCAGCCAGATACTGCTCCTGACACAACAATCACAGCAACTCCTGCACCCACTGCAAAACCAAATAAAAAACCGACAGCAACTCCTACACCAACAGCAACTCCAAAGCCAGACAAGAAACCGGAAGAGGAATCCAAATACGAATCTGACTTAAGCGGCGGAACAGCATCTGTAAACAGTTCTACTACATTAGCAGATGGAACCTATACTCCTGACAGTTTCTCCTGGTCTGGTGGTTCTGGAAAGGTCAGCATTTCCTGTAACAAAGTTACGGTAACAAATGGTCAGGCATATGCGACTATTGTATTCAGCAGTGAATATTACGGTTATGTAAAAGCCAATGGAAATAAATACTACGGTGCATGCGGCGGCGGAACTTCTACTTTCACAATTCCGGTAGCACTTAACCAGAATAATACGATCATTGGTATGACAACCAGAATGTCCCAGGCTCATGAAATCACTTACACCATTTATATCGCTTTAAAGGGTGCAAACGATCCGAAGAAAACAGACAAGGATAACCCGGCAGATGACAACAGCATGCTTTCCACAGGAAACAAGAAGCTGGATGATTCTGCACCAGAGATCACAGGTCTTGAGTATAAAGACGAAACTACTCTTGAGCATGCAAAATACTTTAAGCTTTATCACTACGCAAAGGGTATTACCCTTCTTGAAGTAGATATGACAACAGATACTGCAAGAAAACCGGAAACTGTTGATTCCGGAAAAGAAAATGCAAAAACAGAAGCTGCTGATTCCCAGGAACTTACAGGTACAGAAAAGCTCTACATGGGCAATGTTGTAAAATACCTGATCGTACCTGAGGGTGCTGTTATCCCTGCAGGACTTGATAAAGATGTAATCGTAATCAACCAGCCGGTAGAATCTGCTTATGTGGCTTCCACAGATGCTCTTAACATTTTGGATAAGCTTGATCTTACAGACAAAGTTACTGCTCTTGGAATGGAAAAAGAGGACTGTACGGTAGACAGCCTTACAGCTGCTCTGGAAGATGGTTCCGTAACTTTTGCAGGAAAAGATGAAGATACAGATTACAAAGCTCTTGTAAAGAGTCAGTGCGGTATTTCTATCCTTTCTTCTGATATTCTCCCGACAGAGGAAGCAGACACAGAAGCAAAAGAAAACCTTCTGAAAGATTCCGCAGAGAAATATTCCACTCTGAAAATCCCGTTTATCGTGGACCGTTCTGCAGATGAAAAGGATGACAATGCAAAAGCTGAGTGGGAAAAAGCTTACGAAGCAATTTTTGTAACTGATGAGGAAGAATAAATTACTATTCTTCACCATATGCACAGTAGCAAGAATAATCAGCAGGAGAAAATAAAAATGTATGACAAAAAGCTGAAATATAAAATTTTAAGTATTTTTGCAGCAACAGTTATGACATTTACTGCCATTACTCCGGTATGGGCAGAAGAGGAGAACCTGGAAGCAGATGCTTCCGGGGAGACTTCTTCTGACACATCAGAAAAAAATGCTGCACCTGAAATTGCAGGTCTGACCTATGAATCCGCCATGGATCTGTCTTTTGCAGAATGCTTTGACGTGTATTATTACAATGACGGTTACAAACTTCTGGACATTCATGATGATGCCAGATATCTGATCGTCCCAGAGGGCAAAGAGGCACCTGATGATCTGGATCCTGAAATCCAGATCCTTCAGCAGCCACTTGACACCATCTACATGGCAGCCACTTCCCCGATGGCATTGTTCGATGCAATCGGAAGTGTAGACTCCATCAAGCTGTCAGGTCTTGATGCTTCCGGTTGGTATATCCAGTCAGCAGCTGATGCTATCAATAACGGCGAAATGACCTTTGCGGGAAAATACGATGAACCGGATTACGAGCTTCTGGTAGGTGACGACTGTGATCTTGCAATAGAGTCTACCATGATCCTTCATGCACCGAAGGTACAGGAGATGATCGAAACTCTTGGAATTCCTGTTTTCACCGATCGCTCCAGCTATGAGAGCCAGCCCCTTGGACGTACAGAGTGGATCAAGCTTTATGGCGCAATAATGAACAAAGAAGAGGAGGCAAAGACCTTCTTTGACCAGCAGGCACAGGTTATTGAGAAGCTAAAGGACTTTACAAATACAGAAAAAACAGTTGCATTTTTCTACATCAATACCAGCGGTTCTCCTGTAGTACGTAATCCTAAAGATTATATTTCCAGCATGATCGAGATTGCCGGTGGAAGAAATGCATTCGCAGATCTTCAGGATGACAGTGGAAAAACTTCCGTTGCCATTACCATGGAGGAATTCTATAATACTGCGTCAGATGCAGATTATCTGATCTACAACTCCAGTATTGATGCGTCTGTAAAAAGCATAGACGATCTTCTTGCAAAAGAAAGTCTGATGGCTGATTTTAAAGCCGTAAAAGAGGGAAATGTCTGGGTAACTGATGATTCCATGTACCAGCATACAGATACAATTGGTGAACTGATCACAGATCTGAACCTGATGCTTACCGGCGGAAGTGAAGAGGATATGACTTTTCTTCATAAGCTGAGCTGACAGCAGGTTCTGTTGTAAATGAAACAAAAATGGAGAAAAATAAAATGAGCAATCAATCCGCTGGAACCAGCTTCCACATGGAAAATTTTAAGAGACGATCTCGTTACGCTATGGTTTTCATTCTGCTGATCCTGGCCTTTGGCCTGATCACAGTTTTGAATATCAACACAGGAAATGTTCATATTTCTCTGTCTGAGATCATAGATATCCTGCTGAAAAAAGCCACAGATACAAAAGAATACAGCATCATCTGGAAAATCCGTCTTCCCAGGATCCTGATGGCTGCCATTCTTGGAGGTGCCTTATCCCTATCTGGTTTTCTTCTCCAGACCTTTTTTGAAAATCCCATTGCAGGACCTTTTGTTCTGGGAATTTCTTCCGGTGCGAAAATGGTAGTAGCTCTTACCATGATTTATTATCTTGGCAGAGCCGTAAACGTAACTTCTTACACTCTGATCATTGCAGCTTTTATTGGTTCCCTGATTTCCATAGGTTTTATTCTTCTGATTTCAAAAAGGATCAAGCACATGGCCACCCTTCTGGTTGCCGGAATCATGATTGGCTATATCTGTTCTGCAGTAACTGATTTTGTGGTAACTTTTGCAGATGATTCCGATATTGTAAATCTTCACGGATGGTCACAGGGAAGTTTCTCCGGTATGAGCTGGAGTAACGTTTACATTTCCTGTGTGGTGGTAGGAATTACCCTGGCCCTGACCTTCCTGCTGTCAAAGCCCATCGGTGCTTATCAGCTGGGAGAAGCTTATGCACAAAGCATGGGCGTAAATATCAAATTCTTCCGTGTTGCATTGATTTTGCTTTCCAGTATTTTATCAGCAACTGTAACTGCTTTTGCAGGACCGATTTCTTTCGTTGGAATTGCAGTCCCATTTCTGATGAAAAGAAGCTTCGGCACATCCAGACCACTTATAATCATTCCGGGAACATTCCTGGGCGGTGCAGTTTTCTGTATGATGTGTGACCTGATCGCCAGAATGGCGTTCGCGCCTCTGGAGCTGAACATCAGCACCGTTACCTCCATCTTTGGAGCACCTGTTGTTATTTTCATGATGTTGCGGAAGAAGAGAGGAAACTGAAATGGATAATTACTATTTTCATATGGATAACCTTTCTGTCGGTTATGACAAAAAGGCCTTAATTCATGATATCTGTATTGGAATTAAAAAAGGGGAGATTGTAACCCTCATTGGTCCAAATGGTTCTGGTAAATCTACGATTCTGAAAAGTATCACAAGACAGCTGCAGATCATTGGTGGAAAAGTTTACTTTGATGATCGCAATCTGAATTCTTTTTCCTATAAAGAGCTTTCCACACGCATGGCAGTAGTTCTTACGGAACGAATGCGTCCGGAGCTTATGACCTGTCATGATATTGTGGCAACCGGACGCTACCCTTATACAGGCAGACTCGGTATTCTTTCCAGAGAGGATGAGGAAAAGGTAGAGGAAGCCATGAGAGCGGTGCATGCGGAATCGCTTGGCAGTCGTGACTTTAACAACATCAGCGATGGCCAGCGTCAGAGAGTGCTTCTTGCCCGTGCGATCTGCCAGGAACCGGATATTATTATTCTGGATGAGCCAACCTCTTTCCTTGATATCAAACATAAGCTGGATCTTTTATCCATTCTTCGGGATATGGCAAAAAAGAAGCAGATCACAGTTATCATGTCTCTTCACGAAATCGATCTGGCACAGAAAATTGCAGATAAGATCATCTGCGTAAAGGGAGATACTATTTCTCATTTTGGAAAGCCGGAAGATATTTTTGAAGAGAACATGATCAAGGAGCTGTATGAGATCAACAATGGATTTTTTGATCCCCTGTTTGGAAGTATTGAGCTTCCGAAACCAGACGGAGAAGCGAAAACTTTCGTAATCTGTGGAAACGGCACTGGTATTCCCGTATTCCGGCAGCTTCAGAAGGTGCATACTCCTTTTATTGCAGGTGTTCTATACACCAATGATGTGGATTACCGCCTGGCAAGACTATTGGCTTCAAGGGTGATCACGGAAGAACCCTTCATGGAAATCAGTGAAGAAGCCTTCCAGAAGGCGCAAAAAGCCATGGAAAGCTGTGAGAGGATAATCTGCACGGCTGTTCCGGTTGGAAGCTGCAATAAGCGGTTAGGAGAGCTTATAGATGCAGCGAAGAAGAGCGGGAAAACAGAGTTTGTATAATTCTGCCTTGCGGGATTCTTTGATTCCGTTTCTTTACAGGACTCATTTTTTACGTTATACTGAGTTCACCGAAAGAAGGAGAGGACTCGTTTTATGAAAAAAAATATATTTACAAAAGACAACCTGATGTTCTTTATCATTCTGAATCTGGGATTGATTTTTACAGCGGTTGGAATTGCCATTTTTAAAACACCCAACCATTTCGCATTTGGTGGTACATCTGGTCTGTCTATTATCCTTTCTACCTTATTTCCGAAGTGGAATGTAGGTGCATTTATGTGGATCGTCAATGCAGCACTTGTTGTACTTGGATTTTTCTTCCTTGGAATCCGCTCCATGGGCTGGACTGTCTATTCCTCTTTTGCCCTGTCTTTCTATGTAAGTGCCTGTGAAGCTATTTATCCCCTTAGTTCGCCACTTACACATGACGTGTTCCTGGAGCTTTGTTTTGCAGTGATCCTTCCTGCAGTGGGAGCTGCTATGGTATTTAATGTCGGTGCCTCCACTGGTGGTACTGATATTGTGGCAATGATTTTGCACAAATATACCAGCCTTGAGATCGGGCGTGCACTTTTGGTCAGTGACCTGGGAATTGTGCTGATCGCTGCTTACCTTTACGGTGCCCAGACCGGACTTTACTGTATTCTTGGAATGATCCTGAAATGCACTGTAGTAGACAGTGCAATTGAGAGTCTGAACCTGAGAAAGGTATGTACGATCATTAGTAAATATCCGGAGCAGGTAGAAGAGTTCATCATCAATGACCTGCATCGTTCTGCCACAGAGCAGAAGGCCTTTGGCATCTATACCAAGAAGGAGCAGAAGGTAATGATGACTGTGCTTACCCGAAGCGAGACCAACCGTCTTCGTATTCATTTAAGACAGATTGATCCTCATGCATTTATTACTATCGTAAACAGCAGCGAAATCATTGGAAAAGGCTTCCGTTCTATCTGATGCCTGCCAGCTAATGCAGAAGACTGATTTTTCCATAACAGAACAGTCTGATGAAGCTTGATTTTAAAACCAGAAAGGAATACAGGCCATGATTTTCAAAACCATGCGAGCAATTCTCCACACCCTTTCCTACGGCAATATCGAAGTGGAATCCTCCCGCAGACTGGTGGACATTAAGAAGCTGGATGCCATGAATATTTTTCTGAAAAAAATGGATATCCAGATTTTCAACGGGGACTACGAAATCCCTCTGCGGATTTATTTTCCTACTGAAGAAGCCATGACAAACGGGGTGGAAAAAGGCCATACTTTTCCAGTTCTTCTATTTTTTCATGGCGGAGGATGGGTGACAGAAAGTGTGGATACCTATAACCGTGTATGTGCCAGAATGTCCCAGTCTACCGGTCATATTGTAGTATCTGTGGAATACAGGCTTGCTCCTGAATATCGTTTTCCAACGGCTCTGATGGACTGTTATGCAGCAGCGAAAGCGCTTTACACCAATAAGCTGATCCTGAATACTGATCCCCGGAAAATCACTATCATGGGTGACAGTGCCGGAGGAAATCTTGCAGCCGCAGTTGCTCTTATGGCAAGGGACAATGGAGAATTCCAGGTATACCGGCAGATTCTTATTTATCCGGCCTTATATAATACGTATACAGCCGCTTCGCCCTATGCCTCTGTGCAAAAGAACGGCACCGACTACCTGCTTACTGCAGTGAAAATGCAGGATTATCTGAATCTGTATGAAAGCTGTCCGGAGGATCGGGTCAACCCTTATTTTGCACCTCTTCTGGCAAGAGATTTTTCTAATATGCCAGAAACCCTGATTCTCACAGCAGAGTTTGATCCTCTTCGTGATGAAGGCGAAGATTATGGAAAAAAACTGGCAGAGGCTGGTAATTATGTAGAAGTACACCGGATCAAAGATGCACTTCACGGCTTTTTTGCTCTTGGAATCCGCTTTTTCCATGTGCAGGAAAGTTTTTCTTATATGAACGAATTCTTAAAAAGGGAAGTGTGAAAATTGAAAGAAGGATATTCGAACTGGAGAAAACTGGATAACGCGGCCCTTGCTTTTCCTCTGGTAACTGGCAAAAATGATACCAGAGTATTTCGTTTTTACTGTGAACTAAAGGAAAATGTAAAACCGGAGCTTCTCCAGGCCGCTCTTGAAAAAACCATGGAAAAATATCCTCTGTTTCAGATGGTTCTCCGAAAAGGATTATTCTGGTTCTACCTGGAACACAGGGATATTCATCCAATTGTAAAGGAAGAGAAGAAGCC
>OLNC01001629.1_pt1 | contig 11364 bp, 7 predicted proteins | sample 1672011 | NCBI WGS metagenome assembly OLNC01 (sample SAMEA3136636, study PRJEB25190) | human gut metagenome | biome: human gut; feature: human-associated habitat; material: faeces | place: Austria | collected 2013 | reverse complement strand
CTCGGGGGCCGCGGCGTCCAGGTCCAGCACCATGGCGCGCTGCCCGTTGGCCCCGGCCGTGCGGGCGTAGGGGTCAACGGCATCGGCGGTGCGGCCGTCGTGGAATTGCAGGTGGTAGAGGTAGTAGGTGTTTTTCCAGTCGCCGGAAAGCGTCAGGCTCCACACACCGTCCCGCTCCCACTGCAAATGATGTGCGCCCAGGTGGTGGGCGTTTGGTTCGGCGTCGGTGCCGGTGGCAAACAGCTCCACCGTGACGGCCGCCGCCGTGGGGGCCCACAGCTTAAAGGTGGTAGCCGCAGGCGTGTAGTTGGCACCCAGGTCGGTGCCGTTATAGTAAGGCAGTTCACAGGCTTGCTGCCAATTCATGTGCAATCGCTCCTTAAGCTTGTGCAAGATGCTTTCATTATACCTGATTCCCCGCCCGTGCGCAACCGTTTCCGAGCGAAAGCGCTTACTTTTTGCCGTGTTTTGGGTAGCCTGGCGGTGGAAAGCGGAAAGCACTTTTGCAGTTACAAGGTATTACCCTATACCTTGTAACTGTAAAAGTGCTTTCCGGCCTGCCCTTATATGTATCATTTCGTATTGCTGGATAGAGTGAGAAATGAGACATGAGAATTATACGCATCTATGTATTTATTATGTCTCAACTAAAATAAAGTGAGACATATTGCCAATAGAGAAACGATCGTATCTGCTATTTTTTACATAGCTGCAGGGGCGCACAAAGCGCCCGCCAAGTGTGCGGCCACGCAAACGCCCCTGCAAAATAAGTCTCATCTTATAAGCCATGAGACTTATTTATTTGTAATAAACATCATACCAACGTATTATATCAATATGTCTCATGTCTCAGCTTTCCCCTGCACCGGGGGTTGAGACATTTGAGACGCATCGGACAGGCTCCAATATTTTTCCCTGCCGCTGCGTTCTTCCTGTATCGGCAGGCCCTTGCGCGCACGGTAGACCGTTGCGCGGCTGATCCCCTGTTTCTCACAGGCCGCCAGCACATCGCTGCTTTGCATCGTTTTGTTCTCCATCAGCATCCGGCGCATCACCGCCTGGGCCCGCTCGCTGGGGCGGGCGGCGTGCTGGCGCTTTTCGTTGCTGTAGGTCAAAATCTGCGCGGCGGTCAGCTCACATTCCTCGTCGCTCCAATGCACCGCGCCGTCCTCACCGATGGTAAAGGCCAGGCTGGCCCCCGGCAGCCCCAGCGAGTTCTTCTCCTGGGCCACCACGCAGACGTCCGGCCGGGCGGGGTCGCGCCCCAAAAAGCAGACGCTGCGGGCCGCGTTGACGAAATCGCTGGAGCCGTTGATCAGCTCGCAGGGCCGCCCGTTAAAGCCCATCGGGGCTTTTTTGGTGTGGCAAATCAGCACCACGGCGGCGTTGGTGGCGTGCAGCAGCTTGTTCAGGTTGTCCATCATGAAGCGCACATCGTCGGTACGGTTCATGTCCAGCTTTTTGCCAACGTAGCTTTGCACAGGGTCAAATACGATGAGGTCCGGCTTGCCATCAAAAATTTTGTGCATCTCAAACAGCCGCGGGTCGGTCAGGGTCAGCTGGCGGGCATCGGACCGCATGACCATGACCCTGTCCAGCCGGGCGTCCATGGCTTCCAGGCGGGGGCGCAGCACGATGCTTTCGTCGTTTTCGGTAGTGAAATAGTAGACGTTGCCGGGCTTGCCGCCGGGCATCAGGTCGCCGTTGGACACGTGACTGGCCAGCCAGAGTGCCAGCGTGGTTTTGCCCTGGCCCGCGTGCCCGGCCAGGATGGTGATCATGCCGCGGGGCAGGTAGGGTTCCGCGAGATACTCGGCCTCGCGGGGCTGCACGCTGGCGATGGTTTGCAGCGGGCTGCCCTGCAGTGCCACCCAGCGTGCCTTGCTGCGCACCGAGTCACGGTTGAGCATCCACTCGACGTCCAACTCGCGGTTTCGCAGCATGTGCCAGTCCTCCATCTGCGCCGGGGTCGCGCCGCGCTGGCGGGCCGTGACTTCCAGGCGTTCCAGGCGTTTCATGCGGATGTCGGCGTCCTGGCCCTCGGCGCAATAGGCATACCCCAGCGGCGACAACAGCGTTTCCACCTTCTCCCCCTCCAGAAACGCCGCAAAATCCCCCTCGGGAATCATTGCCGGGACAGTTTGGTTTTCTTCCATGTGATTTCTCCTTTCACTGCAGTTTTGGTGTACACAACTTATAGTGGTATTATACAACGAGCAAAAGAAGAAATCAAGCTGTATTTACAACTTTATATAGTTGTTTGGCGGTTGTTAAGATAAAAAAGGAGAGGGGCGCAATGCAGAGCCGCCGGAAGGGCGCACGATTCATATTATCTCCCGCGGTACTCCCGGGGTGTCAACCCAAACTTCCTCTTAAACATTCTATTAAAATAGGAAAGGTTTTCAAACCCGCAGCTTTCCGCAATCGCCAACACGGTATCATCCCCCGCGCGTAAGGCCGCCGCCGCCGCATTGAGCCGGTGCTCATTCAAAAACGCGGTAAAGCTCTGGGCCGTCATGGCCTTGAACCACCGCATAAAGTGGCTGGCACTGCACCCACAGGCGGCGGCCGCGCGGTCGATGGAAATATCTTCCATGTAGTGCTCCTCCACCAGCTGCAAAGCCGCCTTTAACCGCCGGGTGTCGGCGTTGTCGACGGGGGGCAGGTCGCCTTCGCGGCCCACCAAAGCCGCCAAAAACAACAGCAGTTCGCCCTTTATGCACAGCTCGTAGCCAATGTCCTTTATCTTATTAAATTCCTCGGCTGCGCGCAGACAGTTTGCCGCCCAGTCATAACTCCAATCATCGGGCGTTAAACGCATGGGCAGGGCCAGGCGGCCGCTTTGCAGGGGCAGTAGGTATTTTTCCGCCGCCACGTCGCCGCTGCCGCCCAGCAGCTCCAAATCGAAAATGATATTTTCGTACTCCATCCGCTCATTGTCCAGCTGGCGCAGGGCGTGCAGTACGCCGGGGGCAAACACATAGATGTCCCCCGCCGCGGCGGTGTAGCTGGTCAGACCCGCCTGCACGATGCCGCGTCCTTTTTTTACGAACACCAGCTCCATGCTGTCCTGCCAGTGCAGGGCCACCTGGGTAAAATCCTGCGGGATGGCGCAGGGATAGATGTTGAACGGGAACCACGCTGCGCCGTGCTTTTTGGTCTCCCGCAAAGTTGGTTGATTTTCCATATTTTCGCCCTCCATGATAGGATTGTACCATAAGTTGCAGGGATAACGCAAGAATCCGCCCCTAAAAATGTGGTATACCTTAAGCATAGCAAACAAACATAAAGCCAAACGCAAACCACATGGAGGGATACGTTATGAATATGACCGCTGCCATCGAAGCCCTGACCGGCAAAGCCCTGGCCGAAAGCACCGACCAGGAGATCTACCTCGCCCTGCTGGACATCGTCCGCGAGCAGAGCACCGAGAAGGTCCGCCCCGTCACCGGCCGCAAGCTCTACTACATCAGCGCCGAGTTCCTGATCGGCAAGCTGCTGTCCAACAACCTGATCAACTTAGGGCTGTACGATGACGTCCGCGACGCTTTGGCCGCTGCGGGCAAGAACCTGTCCGACATTGAGGAAGTTGAGCCGGAGCCTAGCCTTGGCAACGGCGGTCTGGGCCGCCTGGCCGCCTGCTTCCTGGATTCGCTGGCCACCCTCAACCTGCCCGGCGACGGCGTGGGCCTGCGTTACCACTTCGGCCTGTTCCACCAGTCCTTCGCGAAGGGCGTGCAGAACGAGCTGCCCGACCCCTGGCTGACCAACCACAGCTGGGCCGAAAAGACCGACGTTACCTACCCGGTCGAGCTGGCCGGCAAGGAGTACACCGCCCGCCTGTACAAGCTGGCCGTCACCGGCTACCAGGGCCGCACCAACACCCTGAACCTGTTCGACCTGGACACCATCGATGAAACGATCGTCCATGACGGCATCCAGTTTGACAAGACCGACATCGACAAGAACCTGACGCTGTTCCTGTACCCCGATGACAGCGACGAGGCCGGCCGCCGCCTGCGCGTTTACCAGCAATACCTGATGGTCAGTGCCGGTGCCCAGCTCATCCTGGCCGAGTGCGCCGCCCGCGGCTGCAACTACCACGACCTGGCCGACTACGCCGCCATCCAGATCAACGACACCCATCCCAGCATGGTCATCCCCGAACTGATCCGCCTGCTGGGCGAGAAGGGCATTGAATTTGACGAAGCTGTGGAAATTGTCACCAAGACCTGCGCCTACACCAACCACACCATCCTGGCCGAAGCCCTGGAGAAGTGGCCCCGCGCCTACCTGGATGCCGTTGTCCCGCAGCTGATGCCCATCATCGAGAAGCTGGACGAGCTGGCCCGCACCCGCACCGAGGACGAGAGCCTGGCCATCATCGACAAGGACGACCGCGTCCACATGGCCCACATGGACATCCACTTCACCCACTCCACCAACGGCGTGGCCTACCTGCACACCGAGATCCTGAAGAACTCCGAGCTGCACGGTTTCTACGAGCTGTACCCCGAGAAATTCAACAATAAGACAAACGGCATCACCTTCCGCCGCTGGCTGCTGGAGTGCGACCCCGCCCTGACCAGCCTGATCGAGGAGCTCATCGGCTCCGGCTTCCGCAAGGATGCCACTGAGCTGGAAAAGCTGCTGGCCTGCAAAGACGACGTGGACATGCTGCAGCGCTTCTCCAAGGTGAAGGCTGACAACAAGAAGGCGCTGGCCGACTGGCTGCAGCGCACCCAGGGCGTGACCGTCAACACCGACGCCATGTTCGACATCCAGTCCAAGCGCCTGCATGAGTACAAGCGCCAGCAGCTCAACCTGCTCTACCTCATCCACCAGTATTACGAGATCAAGGCCGGCCACACCCCGGCTACCCCGCTGGTCAGCATCTTCGGCGCCAAGGCCGCCCCGGCGTACATCATCGCCAAGGACATCATCCACGCCCTGCTGACCCTGTCCAAGGTCATCGCCGCTGACCCCGAGGTCAGCCCCTGGCTGCAGGTGGTGTTTGTGGAGAACTACAACGTCACCGCCGCCGAGAAGCTCATCCCCGCCTGCGACTTGTCCGAGCAGATCTCCCTGGCCTCCAAAGAGGCTTCCGGCACCGGCAACATGAAGTTCATGCTGAACGGCGCCCTGACCCTGGGCACCATGGACGGCGCCAACGTCGAGATCAGCCAGCAGGTGGGCAACGACAATATCTACATCTTCGGCCAGACCTCCGACCAGGTCATCCACCGTTACGAGGCCGCCGATTACTGCGCCGCCCAGTGGTACGAGGGCGACCCCAACATCCGCCGCGCCATCGACTTCCTGACCGGCCCCGAAATGCTGGCCGCCGGCAATGCCGAGAACCTGCAGCGCCTGCACGACGAGCTGATCCACAAGGATTGGTTCCAGACCCTGCCGGACTTCAACGCCTACGTGGTGCGCAAGGGCCAGGCACTGGCCGACTACGCCTACGACCCGCTGGGCTGGCGCCGCAAGTGCCTGATCAACATCGCCAAGGCGGGCATGTTCAGCAGCGACCGTACCATTGCCGAGTACGATGCCGACATCTGGCACCTGGGCAAGTAACTTAACCAATCTCCTCCTACTTTTTTCCTTATTCGGGGCACCCTGCCGGGAACGGCGGGGTGTTTCTTTTTTTGCTTTTTATTTTATGTTGCGGCTTGGTCAGGGCCACCACCCTGCGGTGGCCCTTCTTTATAACAGCATCCTGCTTTTTATGTGTTCCTTTTGGAGACCCAAAAGGAACCGAAAAAGTCCCCGCTACTTCCGATAGCGCGGGAGGCCCGGCCTAGGGGCTACTCGCCCCTAGGAACCCCAAAGCGGGGGTCGAGTGACGGAAAAGCTAAAACGTGCAGGAGTGCTGCACGTTTCTTAACGCTTTTCCGCCCCTCTCCGTCTGGCCCCTCCGGGGCCTAAATTCCTCTACGCCCATATTGTAGGGGCCGATGCTCGTCATCGGCCCACATAGACAGGCGGCCCCTTGCGGGGCGATGCAAGCATCGCCCCCTACACTTTAGCGAGACCGTATCCCATTACAGAGGAATCGGCGGCGGGCAGCCGCCAATCCAACATTTGTTAAATTCTTAAGAGCGCGGCCCGCGGCGCGCAGCGACGCTTCGCGCCGTAGGCGCGAACTAGCGCTCTTAAGCCGTGCCCCGCGCCTCGGAAGTAGCGGGACTTTTCTGGTACTCTTTTGGTCACAAAAGAGTACGCATAGCGGCTAGAAGCCGTTAAAAAAGGCCCTGCCGCAAGGTAGGCAGGGCCGGTCAGGCACAAACTATCAATCTTTATTTTTCGCCGCGCCAAGCGCTTTCGGCTTCTCTGCGTCGTCCATCAAAAGCTTGGCCCGGGTCACCACGGCGCCGCCAAATTTTTTCCGCAGGGCATCGGCGGTGCGGTCCAGCTTTTCCTGTTTGTCCAGCCGGGCGGTGTCGGTAAATAGATCCATCTGCTCAAAGTTGTCGGTGCTGGTTTTTTCGGCGCTGACGCCCACCAGCCGCACCGGCCGGGCGGGCCACATCTGGCGCATCAGCTCGACGGCCACGTGGTACAGCCGGTCGGTGGAGTTGGTCGGATTGGGCAGCGTGGTCTGGTGGCTGGTGCGGCGGAACGCGTTGTCCACCAGCTGCACCGTCACCACGCGGGCGGTCTTGCCGTCCCGCCGCAGCCGCCGCCCTACCGAGTCACACAACGCCAGCATCGTGGCGTCGGCCTGTTCGGGCTTCTCCAGATCTTTCGGCATCGTCACGCTGTTGCCGTAGCTGTTGTCCCTGGCGCGCTGCTTGGTCAGCGGGTCGGCCTCACGGCCGTTGGCGTAGTTCCACAGCGTGTCGCCCCGGGTGCCAAACAGCCGCACCGCCGTGTCGCGGTCCATGGCCGCCAGCTCACCGATGGTATACACGCCCCAGGCGTTCAGCCGCCGCGCTGCGCTGGGTCCCACGCCGAACAAATCCCCCACCGGCAGCGGCCACATCTTGGCGGGCACTTCCTCGGGGAAGAGCGTATGCACCTTGTCGGGCTTTTCAAAGTCTGAGGCCATCTTGGCCAGCAGGCGGTTGGGCGCTACGCCCACGTTGACGGTGAACCCCAGCTCCCTATAAATGCGCTGGCGGATGGCGTGGGCCACAGTCAGCGGCGGGCCGAAGAGCTGCTCGGTGCCGGTCATGTCCAGGAAGGCTTCGTCGATGCTGTACTGCTCCACATCGGGCGTATAATCTTGCAAAATCGCGATCATCGCCTTGCTCTTCTGCACGTAAAAGTCGAAGTCCGGCGGCACCACCTTGATGCCCGGGTACTTGGTGCGGGCGGCAAACAGGCTTTCGCCGGTTTTGATGCCGTATTTCTTGGCGGGGCCGCTCTTGGCCAGCACGACGCCATGGCGCTGGGCTTCGTCGCCGCCCACCACCGCCGGGATGGTGCGCAGGTCCACGTCCTCGCCGTCCCGCAGATGCTTGATGGCCGACCAAGACAAAAACGCCGAGTTGACATCCACATGGAAAAAGATTTTGGACATGGGCACCTCCTTTCCCGGTTATAAAAGGCTCCCCTTGAGGGGTAACTCCCCGCAGTGCGGGGAGATGTCGCGCAGCGACAGAGGGGCCCGGCCGCGTAAGCGCTGGCGGCGCAGCCGACTGAGGGGTGGCCCACGTGCCGCTCGTTGCTAAAGTAGCCACCCCTCACCCGCTTCGCGGGAGCGCTCCCCTTCTGGCACTTCGTGCCACCTCCCCCGTATCGGGGGAGTCTGTCCTCAAGGGGAGCCATCCTTTACTTTTTATTATACCACTTGCAACCCCACACGGAAAGTGGTATAATAGCATGTATAATTATTCAATTATACAGTATATATTTAAAGGAGGTTCCCCACCATGGACCTGATCGGACGCGACTTTTTAACGCTGCTGGACTTTACCCCGGCCGAGATCGGCAGCCTGCTGGACCTGGCTGCTGAGCTGAAAGCCAAAAAGAAGGCCGGCATCCCCCACGATACGCTGCGCGGCAAAAACGTGGCGCTCATTTTTGAGAAAACTTCCACCCGCACCCGCTGCAGCTTTGAGGTTGCCGCCCACGATCTGGGCATGGGCACCACCTACCTGGACCCCACCGGCAGCCAGATCGGCAAAAAGGAGTCCATCGCCGACACCGCCCAGGTGCTTTCCGGCATGTTTGAGGGCATCGAGTACCGCGGCTACGGCCAGGCCATCGTGGAGGAGCTGGCCAGGTATGCCAGCGTGCCCGTCTGGAACGGCCTGACCAACGAGTACCATCCCACCCAGATCCTGGCCGACTTCCTCACCCTGCGGGAGCATTTCGGCAAGCTGCAGGGCCTCAAGTTTGCCTACATGGGCGACGCCCGCTACAACATGGGCAACAGCCTGATGATCGGCTGCGCCAAGATGGGCCTGGATTTCGTGGCCTGCGCCCCCAAGGCTTACTGGCCTGACCCCGCCCTGGTGGAAAAGTGCAAAGAGTTTGCCGAGCGCAGCGGCGCCTCCATCACCCTGTCCGAGGACACCGACGCTGTGGCCGGTGCGGATGTCATCTACACCGACGTGTGGGTCAGCATGGGCGAGCCGGTGGAAGTCTGGGCCGAGCGCATTGAGGCCCTGTCCCCCTACCAGGTCAACGCCGAACTGATGGTCAAGGCCAAGCCCAGCGCCGTGTTCATGCACTGCCTGCCCGCCTACCACGACCACAAGACCGCCGTGGGCAAGGAGATGGGCGAGAAGTTCAACCGCGACGCCATGGAAGTGACCGACGAGGTCTTCAACGGCCCGCAGTCCATCGTCTTCCAGGAAGCCGAGAACCGCATGCACACCATCAAGGCCGTGATGGCGGCCACCCTGGGCGCGTAAGTTTTATATGTACAAATGGCTCCCCTAGAGGACAGACTCCCCCGATACGGGGGAGGTGGCACAAAGTGCCAGAAGGGGAGCACTGTCAGCGTCAGCTGACTGAGGGGTGGCCCTCGTGCAGAGTAATTGTATTTACTTTGTACGTATCGGCTAAAGTAGCCACCCCTCACCGCCTAGCGGCGGAGCTCCCCTCCAGGGGAGCCTTTTACAGCAAAATCCCCCTCACCAAATGAAGTGACCCCCAAAAGTTAGACAATATTTTGAAGTAAAAATTGTTCAAGCAGCCGAAAGGGCTTGCTGTCTGTGAATTGCAGGCGGCAAGCCCTTCAGTTTTGCCTTGATGCGGTGGTTGTTGTAGTAATCCAGATATGCAACAAGCTCCTGTTTGAAGTGCTCCATGGAACGGAATTCCTGCAAATACAGCAGTTCACTTTTGAGCAGCCCGAAGAAGTTTTCTATCACCGCATTGTCCAGACAGTTTCCTTTCCGGCTCATGCTCTGCCGGATGCCCTTTTCGCGGAGCATCCGCTGGTACTGCCTGTGCTGGTATTGCCAGCCCTGGTCAGAATGGAGAATCAGGTTTGTTCCGGCCGGAATCTTCGCAAACGCTTCGTCCAGCATACTGGTTACCATGCTGAGTACAGGACGCTCGGAGATGGTATAGCTGACCAGATCGCTGCTGTGCAGATCGAGAATCGGGGACAGATAGAGCTTTTCTCCGAACAGGCTGAACTCCGTCACATCGGTGACCCATTTCTGGTTCGGCTTTTCGGCGTAGAAATCCCGATTCAGCAGATTTGGTGAGATTTTGCCCACTTCACCCTTGTAAGAGCGATATTTTTTCATCCTGACACGGCAAACCAAGCCCAGCTCCTTCATAAGCCGCTGGACAGTCTTGTGGTTCAGAGAGAATTTACGCTTATGAAGTTCTGTTGTAATGCGGCGATAGCCGTACCGCCCCCTGTTTTCGTGGTAAATCGTTGTGATTTCTTCCTTAACGGATGCATATTTGTCTTCTTTCTGCATCCGTTTCAGATGGTAGTAGAAAGTGGCACGGGGTAGTTGAGCGATTGAGAGAAGAATATCCAGAGAATGTCTTTGCCTCAGCTTTTGAACTACCAGCGTTTTCTGCGCTGGCGTCGCTCGTCTTCCAAAACCAAGGCTTGCAAATTTTTTAGGTAATCGTTCTCCGCACGCAGTCGCTGCACTTCGGCCAGCAGATCTTCTTCTACCTGCTTCGGCACCTGCTTTGGCGGACGGCCCTTACTGCCGCGGCCACGCCGTTCGATGGCTAATCCTTCCGGACCTTCGGTCAGATAGATTTGTTCCCAACGCTCTATTATTTTATGGTCGTTAATTCCGAATTCCTGCATCGTTGCATGGATACTCAGATGTTCTTTTTCCATGGTTTCTACAACCATTCTCTTGAACTCCGGCGTATATCGTTTGTTTGGTACTCCTTTTGGCATAGAAAAACACCCCATTTCCTAAACAGTATACCATACTGTCCAACAAATGGGGTGCAGTTCATTTTAGGGTGAACCCGGCATATCTCTTTAAAGTCCCACAGTGCGCGAACACGTTTGTAGCCATGCCGCGGACATTTGAGGGAACAAAAAAACCGATGGAGGTTGCGGCTGCACTAACACCATCGTTTATAACCGGAATCTTAATAATTATAAGATATATATCGGGGTTTGTCAATCGGCAGGGCGTGTACAAAATGTGAAAGAAATTTCAAAATTTCCCTGCCAGTTTTTACGATTGTGCCTTTTTACCTTATTATAAATATAGTAAGTTTTGCCAAGATTTCGCCCAGCCACTTTGCAGCGCCCATTTTTGTGCTATAATAAGATGTTAAATTGTGTGGAATTGGCGATTGGACGGCTGCTCTTTTCTGTAGGGGCCGATGCTTGCATCGGCCCGCCGGGCCACGCAAACATTTGTAGGGGCGAGCATTGCTCGCCCGCAGAAAGGCGGTGCGAATATGATGCAGCTTACCCTATTGGGCACGGGCGGCACACAACCCCTGCCAGACCGGGCGCTGGCGTCCCTGGCTGTGACGGTGCAGGGCCATACCCTGCTGCTGGATTGCGGCGAGGGCACCCAGGTCAGCCTGCGGAAATACGGCGTGAGCTCCTACCGCATCGATGCCGTACTGCTGACCCATTACCACGGCGACCACATTTTGGGCCTGCCGGGCCTGCTGCAAACACTGGCCAGCCTGAACCGCACCGCACCGCTGACGATCTACGGCCCGCCGGGGCAGGAGAGTATTGCGGCGGCCATCATGGCCTTAGCTGGGCCGCTGCCCTACCCTGTCACGTGGAAGATCGCCGAGGGCACATGCAAAGAAGCAGGCCTGACGGTCACGCCGTTCCCCCTCAAGCACCGCGTGCCCTGCTGCGGCTACCGGCTGCACCTGCCCCGGGCCGGGCGGTTCGACGCCGCACGGGCCAAGGCCGCGGGTATCCCGCTGGAATACTGGCGGGGG
>OLNC01001628.1_pt1 | contig 11380 bp, 7 predicted proteins | sample 1672011 | NCBI WGS metagenome assembly OLNC01 (sample SAMEA3136636, study PRJEB25190) | human gut metagenome | biome: human gut; feature: human-associated habitat; material: faeces | place: Austria | collected 2013 | reverse complement strand
AAGAGCATACCGCATATCTTTCCCACGTAAAAGTTCAGATCACTGCCTCCCGGAAAAATATTTATCTGGTTCTGGTCTACGGGATCACGGAACATCCCATGATGCTTGCCACGAACAAAGAGATCCGCTCAAAAGAGGATTTGATCCGCATTGCCCGGACTTACTTTTCCAGATGGCGGATCGAGGAATATTTTCGCTGTAAAAAGCAGACTTTTCAGTTTGAAAACTTCCGGGTAAGGAAACTGGAAGCCATTAACGCTCTTAACTTTTATATTACTTTAGCCATGGCATTTTTAGCTCAGGAAGAATCAAGTCCTGAGACAAACGCCCTGAAAGTTTCAATCATGCAGGAAGCAGATCCAATCAAGGATAAAGTCAGTTTCTGCTATTATCGGCTGGCAAAAGGCATCTCCGGCATACTGTCATATGCCAAAGAGGGCATCCGGCTCTGGTACCGGACAAAGCGTCCGGCGTACCGTCAACTCTGTCTTAAGCTGACCGCTTAAATAGATAAAAGAATATGTCTCCCAAAGTCCGGTTCCGGCGGGGCTTATTAAAGTGCCTCTACGCTCAGTACTGCCACTCTGAATTTCTCAAAAAATCGGCAGATTGGCACTTTGGGTAGACATAGCTATTTTTTTATTGCAGTTTGCGGAAACTCAAGATTCTATTTTACAAATAGCGCCTCACTAAGGCAAGATAATTTCCGCTATCCCATTGTTCATAATACTCTACTCCTTGTATCATTGTTCCATATTTAGGATTAATTGCATGCATCAGCAGCCCAACTCCAAGATATAATGCCACATGTGTAAAGGATGAGCCGGACTGATACACCAGCACATCTCCCGGTTTCCACAATTCCATATGGTTTTTATCTATGTTCGTTCCTCCGGCAGCCTGCAAAGTCGTTGTTCGCGGAATAGAAATACCGCCTAAATAATATAACGCCCACTGAGTAAATCCGCTGCAGTCCCATCCGCTGGGCGTCGTACCTCCATAGCGGTACGGTACGTAAATGTACTGTTTGATCTCATCAATTTTCGTTTGCAGATCCTGAACTGCTACACCATTTTCAAGAATATCCCATCCGTCAATGGTCACATTCACAGCCATGGCTCCATGGTTTCCGCCATTAGGATCATTTTCTTTATAAAAATAGTACCATGCTTCCCCAATCTGGTGCCAGCCCGTCTTCATAGCCCCGTCGCTTCCAAGATAGTACCAGGTATCCCCTAAAAGCAGCCAGCCGAACATCATACTTCCGTTTTCATTCAGGTAATACCAGGAGCCATTGATCAAATACCACCCTCCAGAGGCCATCAGGCCTGGATAAGTCTCATCCGCTCCGTCCAGATAGTACCACACGCCGCCGATCAGCTGCCAGCCGGTTACCATGGCTCCATTTCCATCCGCGTAATACCATCCCTCCGGCATCAGCGCCCAGCCCGTGTACATGGCTCCGCTGCTCTGGAAGAAATACGTCTGTCCCCCAATCTCTTTTTTACAGCTGCTCACCATCAAGCCTGGATATTCCGCATCCGCTCCGTCCAGATAGTACCACACGCCGCCGATTAGCTGCCAGCCGGTTACCATGGCTCCGCTTCCATCCGCGTAATACCACCCCTCCGGCATCAGTGCCCAGTCTGTGTACATGGCTCCGCTGCTCTGAAAGAAATATGTCTGTCCCCCGATCTCTTTTCTGCAGCTGCTCACCATCAAGCCTGGATATTCCGCATCCGCTCCGTCCAGATAGTACCACACACCGCCGACCAGCTGCCAGCCGGTTACCATGGCTCCACTTCCGGAAAAATAATACCATCCATCCGAATTCTGATACCAGCCAGTCACCATATAACCAGCAGCATCAAATGCATAGTTCATTCCGTTGATCTGATATATGCCATTTGAAGGCCAGGTGCCGTCTTCATACGCAAACCACCAGCCTGTGCTGTTGAGGATCCAGGAGCCAGCCTGTTCCGTGTTCTCTGAAAAAACTTTTGCCTCTGGCTGGGAAACTGATGAATCTGACTTCTCCTCTTCCTCTCCTGCCACATTTTCCTGTATCTCCTGCGCTTCTGAATCCAAAGATTCTTCTACCATCTCCTGGCTTTTTGCACTTTCCTGATCTTCTGGTATTTCCTGCTGTACTTCCTCACTGTTTGGAATCTGGCTTCCTTCTTCTGCCGCCACAGGCATTACGGATGATACCATAAGCGCCGTTGTCAGGAGCAGGGGTATTATTATCTTTCGTTTCATTCTATACCTTCTTCTTTCATATATTTCCTGGCATCTTTCAAAAAGCTTGCGACAATCAAAACAATAACTGCACCGATTGGAAACGCCGCAATTATACTTACCGACTGCAGGTTGCTCATAGAGCTGTCTGAAAAGACCAGCGCGATCGGAAGCAGGATCAACAAGATGCACCACATTAATTGTATCACTTTGTGAGGCATTTCGCCATCCTTTATTCTATGATAACTGTAGCAAGATGCAATCAATGCGATGGAATCAAAAGAAGTCGCATAAAATGCCACCATGGTAAGCAGAAGCAATACAAACACAAACGGAGCACAGGGCAGCGTCTGTATGATCGAAATAATCACTTCATACAGATCCCCTGTCTTTTCATAGATTGCAATGAAATCCGCCTTTCCTGACACCTGCAGTCCCAGAGAATAATTTCCCAGTACAATAAAGCTTACAATCGTAGATCCCACGCCAAAAACATATCCGCCAAGAATGGTCTGCCGCACTGTTCTTCCTCTGGAAATGCTTCCGATAAAAAACGGTGCTGCCACGCACCACACCATCCAGTACGCCCAGTAAAAAATTGTCCAGTTCTGTGGAAATGAAGTCGTTCGTTCTGGATCCGTATAAGTCGCCAGTTCGAAGAAATTTTGAACCATTCTCCCAATCGCCGAAAATCCAGTCTCTATGATATACCTTGCTTCTCCACCAAACAATAACACAAATGCCAGGAGCCCAAAGAAAAGATAAATGCAGGCCTTTGCCAAAAGACTGATTCCCTTAAACCCATGTAAAAGCGAGTAGGTATATACAATGCATGTAATGATCAAAATTATGATTGTAACTGCTGTCCTGCTAAACTCTACTCCGAACAATACATTAATAGCGCTTGCCATTAACGGGGTCGCCAAACTGAAGGTTGTCGCCGTCCCTGCGATCAATGCAAATACAGCAAGAAGATCAATCAGCCTTCCTAAAATCCCATCCGTATACTTTCCGAGAACCGGACGACATGCTTCCGAATATTTCTGCCTGTCTCTTTTTCTCACATGGAGCATGAATCCGAATGCTACTGCAAGTACCAGATAAAACCCCCATGGGATCAGGCTCCAGTGAAAAATCGGATACACGCTCGCCCAGTCCTGGACGCTTCCAAGCTCTGCAATATGAGGGTCCGTTGCATACAGAATCCATTCAGAAAAAGAATAGAACAGGATATCCGCCGCAAGCCCCGCCGTAAACATCATGGATCCCCAGGCAAAAAAAGAATATTTAGGCTTCTCATTCTGCCCACCAAGGACAATTTTCCCATATCTGGAACCTGCCACAAAAAGTGATATCAAGAAAACTCCCAGGCCAATGATAAGATAGTAGGTTCCAAAAGTATCTCCCAGAACATATCTGATCTGGCTTACTACCACATTCGACTGCTCAGGCATGAAGAAAAACAGAACACATAAGATAATAATTGTTGCCAGAGGCAGCAGCGTAATCAGCCAGTCGATTTTATTATATTCATTCCTTGCTTTTCCCTCATTTTTCATAATGATGCTCCTCCTTGTCTATATTTCTCATAGCTTTCATCCAATTCAATCAGCTCATCCAGCCCATCTATTTCGACGATATCCCCATGATTCATTTTTCGAATCCCCAACTGGTATTCCTGTGGATAGCAAAACAATGCCACGTCATCCCAATAAATCTGAGTATTCTTTTTCTCCCTAAATTCTATTTCCAGATGCTTTTTTAATTTTCTGCCGTCTTCTTGTGTCCATCGGGAGATGCTATATAACTGCCAGCCGTTTTTGCCGCCTGTTCTGCTGCATTCCTCCACGATTCCATCTCTGACAGTAAGCAGCCATTCGTCCGTTTCCTGATCAGTCCACACGCAGTTATAGCCAGATCTTTCAAATTCCGCTGTCAGGATCTCCGGATGATAAATAATCTGGTCCCCATCCAAAATGATCGCGTTTTCAATATAATCCCGCGCCACATAGAGAGAAGATATATTATTGCATTTGTCATAGTAGGGGTTCTCGATCAGCTTCAGTCCCGGATATTCCTGCTCCAGCGTTTGAAACTGTTCTTTCAAATGCCCCACTACTACATAAATCTCTCTGATACCATTGTCTATTAATCCCCGGATAACCGTATCGATCATCCGGATTCCTTGAATCTTCACCAATGGTTTCGGTGTATATAACGTTACTGGCTGCATTCGTTTTCCTATTCCTGCCGCCATGATAATTGCGCGTTTCACTTGATGCATATCTATATCTCCTCTTCCAGTTCTTTTTTTACAATTCTGTAATATTCTTTTGCATAACGATATTGTCTGATTGAATACTCGCCAAATTCCACTCCGCACATCCGTTTATATTCACACCAGTTACTCCAAAGAAGTCCACAGACAGCAATATAGCAATAGATCTTAAGCCTGACTTTTTTTGATACTCCTTCTGAGAAATATGCATCAATCAGTTGATCGACCTGTTCTCTGTCATACATTGCATAAATTGCAAACATGGCAATATCCACATGAACATCCTGCATCCCAGCATATTCCCAGTCAATCAGAAAAATCCTGTTGTCTTTTAGCAGAAAATTGTCACAAACCGCATCAATATGGGTCAATGAGATCTGTTTTGGCTGCTGGTCAATATACTGTTTCAATTTCCAGACATTTTCTTTGGTTTCCTTATAATCCCGATAAATAGAAGTCTCGCCGTTCCAAAGGCTTTCGTAATATTCTATCTGCCCATAAAGGTTGAATTCATGCTCTACCTTAAGGTTCAGATCATGAAATTCCCTCAAATACTTCATACATTTTTTTACATCTTCCTTATTTTGGCTGTCACAGGTTCTTGCGCCTGGAATATATTCTGTGATTTTATATCCATTTTCCGGAGACATATAAATAACAGGATCTGTAATCCCCTTCCCCTGCAATTGTTGATATACCGCATATTCATTCCTGCGATTAATCATTTTTCCGGTTCCTTCTCCTGGAATCCTCATAATATAATACTTATCCCGACACCGAAACCGAAAAGAACGATTCGTCATCCCCTTCTTCAACGACTTTATTTCCGAGACTTCTTTTTCATCACAATGCAAAATCTGGCTGATCAAGTAAATACTGTCTGACCGCAGCTGATCGGAATCGCTGTCAAGGTCCCTCAGCTGCTCATAAGTATTGATTTCAAAAACTTTTTCATGTCTAACTTCTTTCGGCGCCACAATCATTCTGTCACCCTCAAAAAGGGCAAGCTCCCAGAATGCCTGATCAAACACTTTTCTCTTTATCATTGCTTTTAAATTTGCCTTCAAACACTCTGCCTCTGGTTTCAGAAGATAGGTAATCCCTACCATGGTATTTCCCGGTTGATCCTCCTTTACTTTAACCAGTTCCCTCTTACGATTGATCCTCACGGAACTCCTGTCATCAGGCTGATCTGTCACCATGTACCAGGAATACCATTCATGATCAGAAAAAGGATTCTCCCTGCACCAGATGTCACATGGAATGATATACGTATTTCCAAGTTTCTTAGAAACACAGTTCAAAGAATGAAGATTGTTTTTTGAACTATAGTCTTTGTTAAATATCAGCTTCACATTATATTTGTCAATTAGATATTCATATTGCTCTTTCATAAATCCGACCACTATATCAATTTTAAAAATTCCCACTTCATGAAGCTGGCTGATCAGCCTTTCAATCAAAGGCTCTCCCTTCACCTGAAGAAGACCTTTCGGCACCTCCACATTAATTGGAACCATACGCATCCCATAGCCTGCTGCTAAGATAACAGCATTTTGCGGAGATTTCTCCTCCAGTTCTTCTCTGACTTTTTCTGTAATCGCCATATCTGAATTAAGATATCCTTCTTCCTTCAGCTGCTTGATCGAACTATTCACTTTCCCAACAGAGTATCCCGTAGCTTGAGCCAGCTCTCTTTGCTTTTTTTTAGGATGCTTCAATATTTCATTCACGATATCATACTTTTGTATGTTCATGTATTTTCACCTCTTCATTTTTATGAACAACAATAGTATAGGCCACCATCATAAAAAAAGCAAGGGTTTTTCATGAAAAAAAGGACCTTCGGTTTTCCGAAGATCCTCCACAAGAATATTTTTTAACTTTTACTCTACTTTTGACGCAAATAACTGCACATAATACGTCATGTTTACCCCATTTACATTTGCCTTAAATGCGGCCACTCCTACAGAATCCGCCAGACTGCTTAACATATTCAGGTTATGTCCTTCTGAATTTTTCCACAAGGTCATAGCTCCTTCAGCTGTAAGTCCTGTTCCGCCTGCGATATTTTCCGCCATAGCAGTTTCGTCTTCAGATTTATATACAGAAAAGCACTCTTCTCCATTCGGACGTGTATGATCAAAACTGTATGCCAGCTCGTAACCCCGAATATTTACCGCCGCCTGCAGATTGGGTCCTGCCGGCTGAAGTGGATCCAGTCCATTCTCTACCCGGTACTTATTCAGCAATGTAAATACTTCTTGTGACGTCGCCTCATCATACTGTCCAATTACCGTCGTCTTTTTCCCATCGGCCAGCTGCACTTCATAGACCCTGTCATTTCCGCTTGTCTCAATCCATTTGCCGTCAGATCCTACATAATATAATTCGCCATTTTCTCCAGTAATATATTGACTGACAGCCATACTACCGTCTGCTAATACATAATACTTTCCGACCCATCTGGATTTCAGCATTGCTCCACTGGTATCACTGTAATACCATTTCTCATCTACTTGATACCAGCCGGTCTCCATGGCTCCACTGGCATCCAGATAATACCGGACTTTATTTAACTCAAGCCAGCCTGTCTGCATCGCTCCAGTTTTTGGTTCACAATAGTACCATGTGGATCCAACCAGAACCCAACCCGTCTGCATCGCTCCAGATGCATTATAATAATACCAGATCTCATCTTCCAGATTCCAGCCGATTACCATTGCCCCACTGTCTTTTAGGAAATATACTTGCTTTCCAATTTCCTGTTTACCAGTTAGCATTGCTCCGCTGGCATCCAGATAGTACCAGGTATTTCCCAATAACAGCCAGCCTGTTGCCATGGCGCCGCTGCTGGTCAAGTAATACCATGTGTCTCCCAGCTGCAGCCATCCCGTCTGCATCGCCCCACTGGCATCCAGATAATACCATGCTCCACTGATCAGCTGCCATCCTGTCAGCATCGCTCCGCTTCCACTCAGATAATACCAGGCTCCGCCAACTAATTGCCAGCCAGTCACCATATATCCTGCGCTATTAAAGTAATACCACTGATTATCAATCAACTGCCACGCACCAGCCGGATAACTGCCATCTGCATTCCGGTACCACCATCCTGCTGATGACAAGATCCAGTGCGGCGGCTCATAACTTGAAACCCACGCCCCGCTGGCATTTACGTAATAATTATCAATCCATGTATCCGCTGCCATAATTCCATTATCATACATATAATAGCAGCTTCCGCCATCCCATTGCCAGCCGGTGAGCATTACGCCAGCTTTATATAAATACCATCCATCTTCTGTATGAATCCAACCATCTTTCACAGATGGTGCCGGCTCCTCAACGTCCTCTTCCGGAGCTTCTGAGTCTGCGAGACTGTCATCAGTTTCTTCTGCTGGCTCTTGATTTTCATCCTTTGGTTGTTCTGGTTCTTCCGGAGTGGTTACTTCGTCATTTGAATTATCATTTTCAAGTATATTTTCCTCCACTGCATCCGATTCAAAATTCTCCGCAAAAACTGGTGTTCCGTTTGCCGCCGCCAGCGAGATACTTAAAACTCCAGCAATCGCTACCGCTATAAGGCGTTGTGCTATTTTATTTTTCATAATCTCCCTCCTTTGTTACAAAATTTCTTTTATTACAGGCACCTTTTTCAATATCCACGTGCATAAATATGATACGAAAAATGTACCAATAATCAGCAATAAAAAGTTTATAATTACATGACCTTCATAAGGATTAAAACTCATATATCGAAGTATCAGCCTTATAAAAATCATATGGATCAAATAAATTCCAAAAGAGCACGTATCAACTGACAATAAAATCCTGCCAAACCAACTGCTTCCCTGCCCCTTTACGCTGTCAAACAATATAAAAATGCTTACTGCCTGTATTACAACTAAAATGGAGGAATAGCTCCATAATTGCTCCATAACTTCCAGATTCTTTTCCCAACGGATAACTGAAAATATAGCCAACAGACCTGTACTTATTATCATTGCCGCAAATGCCGCCCATCTATTTGTCTTAACCAGTCCCTGATGCACTGCATATCCGCAGAATAAATAAAATGGATATATTGTTGAAACATGAATATAAAATCCACTGCTAACATTCAGCAGATATGTCAATGGAAGGATAGAAACAAACAAAAGATATACTGCCAGCAGATATTTAATCTCAAACTTTTCACTGTATTCAGCCATCTTTTTATAAAACGGCATCATAAGATAAAGACCAATCAGCAGATAGAGATACCACAAATGTGACCAGCCTGTACCGGTAAACATCTCATACAATCCACCAAATAAAATTCCTATGCCAGCCTTTTCCCCATCCATTTCCATGTCAAAAAAGCGAAACAAAATGCAGCATATGACGAGCGCCGCAAGCACTCTGAAAATATATTTCTTAAAAAGCTTGCCATATGTCAGCCTGCGATTTTTATCCAAGAGCAGGGCCCCTGTTGTCATAACAAAACAGGGGACTGCCCACATCATACTATTAGATATTGCTCTGGACCATGCATTTCCCATAATATCAATATATCCGCCATATAGGATAGAGGCAGATGCGAACATATGAAGTATTATGATCGCGATACACGCAACTGCTCTCAGATAAGAAAAGCCATATATTTTTTCTGAATGATTCAATGTTTTTATATGATCCTTTCCTTAATATACTAATCCACCATTTACACAGCCATCTCCAGAATTGCTTGGTGCCTGCTGTTGCTGCTGTTGCTGTTGTTGCTGGGCTGCCTGCTGCTGGGCTGCCTGCTGACGTGCTGCCTCTGCCTGGGCTGCTGCTGCGGCTTCCGCTTCTGCCTGAGCCTGCGCCGCTGCCGCAGCTTCTGCTTCTGCCTGAGCCTGCGCTGCTGCTGCGGCTTCTGCTTCTGCCTGAGCCTGCGCTGCTGCCTCTGCTTCCGCCTTAATTGTTAGCTCTGCCTCTTTTGTACTTACAGATTCTTTGCTTGATATAGACTCATATTGAATAAAAGCGACTTCATCTTCCAGACAAATCTGCGCTTCTTCTACATCTTCGAACGGAAATGCAGTCAAAACCATACTGCTCTGATCATCAAAGGTCAGTTGAACATCCATCTGCGGCTCCAGAGCCTTTGCTTCTTCTCCCGATGACTGGGCCTGACTTTCTGCTGCTTCTATAGCACTTGTAGAATCATAGTAAAGATTTCTCTTCTCTCCATCCTCAAATACATCCTCAGCTTCCAACATGCTGGCTGGATATTCTGTCATGGATGAATCTTTGATGGAAAAACCAACGATGTTTTTCCCCGTCTTATTTTCCAGAACTACTTTATAGACATTCTCTCCTTCTGCCTCCGTCCCAATATTTTTCAGAACTTCTTCTTTTTGTTCTTTCTCCTCAGTGTCTTTTTCTTCTGAATCATTTTTACTGCTGCCGCAGCCTCCTAAAAGCATACTGACTCCGAGCATCAAGCTCATCCCCAAAACTAGTAACAATTTCTTTTTCATTTTTTATCCTCTTTCTATAAATCATTAGTTCATTCTATAGTAACTGGAATATACCCATGTACCAGACGTACCATATGTAATCTGATACCCGTTTCTTCCAGTCTCATTTGTAAAATTCGGGTCAAATACATAAGTTGTACCGCCAATCACGACTTCGCACCAGGAATGCGGTGTTACACCGCCTCCGATCCGGGGAACCATACCAGCCATCTGATGCGCATCATATCCAAGCATACGCGCCATATAACAAAATGTAGCGGCCATAACATAGCAATTGCCTCTTCCGTTCTGGAATCCATAATTTGCGAACCACTCGCTTCCCGGTGAAGGGTCTGCAGTCATCCGATAGTAAGTAAGACCAGCAGACCAGTTAAACGCTGCACGAAGATCCCATCCGATGCTGTTCAGTACATTTCTCGCTGCCAATTCAGCTGCTGTATACATCGCCCCGCTGCTGGAGAGCTCATATCCATCTATCGTTGTATTGCTTGCCATGACTCCCCATTCTCCGCCATGTGGATCATCTTTTGTATACATATAGTACCAACGACCATTTACCAGCTGCCAGCCTGTTTTCATGGCTCCATCTCCTCCGAGATAGTACCACTTCCCGTCAAGATTCAGCCAATTGGTTGCCATCGCTCCACTACTATACATATAATACCTGCCACCGCCAATCTCATGCCAGCCAACGCCCAACATCTTGTTTCCATCATTAGGGTCCAGATAATACCACGCACCGCCAATGTACTGCCAGCCAGATTTAATTTGTCCTGTATACGTATCATAGTAATACCAATCGCCATTTTCTTCCTGGATCCAGCCAGCCCTCATGGCTCCATCTGACATAAATCCATAAGTCTGTCCATTGATCTGCTTTTCGCAGTCTCTCAACATTCTTCCTGGATATTCCGGATCAGCCGCATCCAGATAATACCACTTTCCGCCAAGATTCAGCCAGCCAGTGATCATGGCTCCGCTGCTGTCTGTATAATAGCAGCCTTCTGGCCTTTTTGCCCAGCCTGTGATCATAGCTCCGGATGGCTGGAAGAAATAATTTACGCCTCCGATATTCATCATACAATCTGTCACCATCCGGCCTGGACATTCCACATCGGCTCCGTCCAGATAATACCACGCTGTTCCATATACCCATCCAGTCGTCTTGGCGCCACTACTATTATAGTAGTACCATCCTTCAGGCTTCTGCACCCACCCGGTATACATGGCTCCACTTTCACTAAAGGAATATGTAGCGCCGCCAATATTCAGTTCACAATTTTTTGCCATCAAACCTGGATACTCTGCATTTGCCGCATCCAGATAATACCAGACTCCTTTTACATTTTTCCAGCCG
>OLNC01001625.1_pt1 | contig 11412 bp, 8 predicted proteins | sample 1672011 | NCBI WGS metagenome assembly OLNC01 (sample SAMEA3136636, study PRJEB25190) | human gut metagenome | biome: human gut; feature: human-associated habitat; material: faeces | place: Austria | collected 2013 | reverse complement strand
CCCCCGATCTAACGGGTGTCTCCAGAGAAACGATCCATTTGCAGTTCTTCCCTGCGTCCAAGGAACCTGAGAGTTTTACTCCTTCGGCGGGTATAGCCTCTTTGTGTGGCTTCCACTTTCCTGCAAACTTCACCTCGTTAATTTGCTGTTACTGCGATATACTATATCTCTTAATTTTGAACTCGTCAATAGAAATTTAAATTTTTATAAAAAAAATATAAAATTCCCGGGATTTCAGTTTTCCAAAATCCCGGGATATTTTAAAAAATAATTGTTACGCATTCACCATATCAACAGCAAACAACGCTGCACCAAGCGCACCGCAAAGCTGTGCCTTATCACTGATCACCAGTTTTGTTCCAAGCTTTTCTTCCAGAGTTTTTACCAGACCTTTGTTCTTGGATACGCCACCTGTCATCATGAATTTCTCCTCGCCGCCTACACGTCTGGTAAGAGCTGCAGTCTTTACAGCTACCGCTTTATTCAGTCCATGGACGATATCATCTGTCGCTTTATTCTGTGCGATCAGAGATACAACCTCAGATTCCGCAAAAACAGTACACATACTGGAAATAGTAATATCCTCTTTAAATTCCAGACCACATTCACTCATCTGATCCAGACTCATTTCCATGGTACGTGCCATCATTTCCAGGAATCGTCCGGTACCTGCCGCACATTTATCATTCATGACAAAGTTTGCAACTGCACCATTCTCATCCAGACGGATGACCTTACTATCCTGTCCGCCGATATCAATGACTGTACGGACTTCCGGATTCAGGAAGTGTGCACCTCTGGCATGACAGGTAATCTCTGTGATACTCTTATCACCACTCTTAATAGCAGTACGTCCGTATCCAGTAGTGACCAGCGCGTCAATATCTTCTCTCTGCAGATCAGCCTGCTTTAATGCTTCTGCCAGTGCACGGTCCGCACCAATGGCAGCCCCTGCACCTGTAGGCAGAATAATGCTGGTAACAATCTCATGTTCTTTATTTAAAATAACCACATCTGTACTGGTAGAACCGCTGTCAATTCCTGCGAAATAGCCTTTTCCCATTTTTTTCTCTCCTTTTGTGTCTCCCTCTATGGTCTGCTCCAGTGTATCAGGCTGGATACTCTCTGCAAAAGCTTCCAGTCTGGTAAGAAGCTGACCGCTGCTTTGAATGGTATAATCTGATTCAATCTTTAAAAGAGGTACATCTGTATGATTCTTGATATCTGCATATTCAAAACTGTAGAAATCACAGAACTTTACAGTATGATAGATAATTCCCGCAACAGACGGATCATTATAAAGTTTCTTACGGCCTGTCGGATCCATCATACGCATACATGGGATCTGTCCCAGGATCTCCTCTGCATACCAGTCCATCAGTTCATCAAAGGAAGCGTTCTCCGGTGGAAGCACATTTCCTACAGAACGGTTATGTACACAGGTATCATTCTCCACGGGAAGAGGTATTGCTTTACTGGTCATTTCATATAATTCCTGTCCCATTCTGGCTCCAAGCACAGCAATATGCGGTTTCGTAATCTTCTCAGGTGCATGAAAAGCTGCCCGGAATTTATCCGCATCAAACTCCGTGCCTTTATACTTTGCATAAGCCTTTGCCAGACCTTTCAGCTGTACTGCCATTCGTTCCCTGCTGCAGGCACTGTCACAGTGGAGCACATCCAGAATATACAGAAAATCCAGCTTTCCACTTTCCAGAAGAATATCATACACACTCCGGATCGTATCACAGCAGCTTACCAGAACAAGCTCCTTAATCTTTCCTTCCATGACTCCTTCCAGAAGTGTTTTTCCAAATCCACAGATATTCGGATGAGAAACCTGATCTGCCAGGTCAAAGCCATCCGGCATATGGTTAAAGTTCTCGCATTCCCCGCCAAGAGATTCCAGAAGCTCAATCGGGGTATATTTACAGACATAATATGTTTTATTCACTTTCTGCACCTCCCAGCATTTCCAGAAAAGCTCCCAGTCTGGTGGATGTCTGCCCCTCTCCTCCATGGCTTCTGTCACATCCGTCACCGTCCAGGATCAGAAGTGGCAGACCGACTTCTTCGAATTTTTTCTTTGCAAGCTGGGCAGCACCAAGGGTATGCTTACAGCCCCAATGTCCAAACCACACCGCACCATCAGCACCTGCCTGTTTTGCATGACGAATTCCAGCTTCGATTCTTCTCAGTGCACTTCCATTCAGCGAATGATATACCATTCTTCTTGCCATAGCTTCAAACGGTTTTTCAGGATCAAAATCCGGCTCACAGGTTTCTGCAAGTTCACAGCCCACGATCTGGGCTTTCTCACTGAAGCAAAGTTCCTGTTTTACTGCATCAGACCAGAACGGAATGGTATGCATCCAGTAAATATGCTTGCCCTTTGCTGCAGGTGCTTTCTTAATATCCTCAAGAAGCATCTGGGTATATTTCTCCTCTTCTTCGGTTCCAAGCAGGATATTATTTGTCATTCCCGCATACAGCGGCGTAACCAGATCTGACGGTACATATCTGTCCGCACGCATCTGCTGGTATTTTTTATAATTCTCCAGAGTCCGCTTGCTGCATGCAAGACGGTTCTTCAACGCATCCTCAGAAATTGTTTTTCCTGTATGCTTTTCCAGAAATATTTTCAGTTCTTTTAACTGATCTGCTACGTACTGTACATTCTCCTCATTCGGCTGCCACGGTACGTCAATAGCAAATGCAGGTACCTGGTAAAAATCAGCAAGTGTACGAAAAGTCAACAGATTAGCATCGCAGGTTAAATTAGTATAAACAATACATTTCGGCTTCGGCAGCAATCCTTTCTGCGCTGCGCCAAGGAATGTCTTGTGATAACTGCACAATGTCTCTGCGATTCCCTGATTTTCTGCCTGCTGCAGAAATGCTCTCTCTGCTTTACTTGCAGAAAGATAGCAGGAAAATCCCTCTACATTATAAGGATGTAATCCTACTTCCTCCATCATTTCGCAGGGTGTAAAAATACTTACAATAACAGAATCCTCCGGTTTCTGAAGCGGACGCAGCATGGTGTCCATCATCAGATTTGCAAGATGTCTGTCTGCAGGCATCAGTCTTTTATCCTGCATAAAGCGAAACTTCAGATTCTGCGCATCCCAGCCCGTTTTTAACAGCCAGCGGGCATTCTCTGGCTTTGTGTTAGTCAAATTTTCCACATAATGACCAAATGTCTCGATAATCTGCATAATTTTCTTCCTCATTATGGTAATAATAATTTATCAGTTTTCGGCGCATCATTTTCATACAAAGAAATCATTTTCATTATAATATTTGATATTCAAAATAAAACAACGCTATGAAATATTTTAGTGATATCTTTTTTCGAAGTCAAGCAAAATTTTTTCCAAAAATTACCCGTTTTTATACATTCTTCTTGACAAAAAAGTTTCAAATGATACACTTTTGAATGTATTATTTTTCACGAATGGAAAAATTAATAATATAGGATAGCAGTGTCAAAAGGTCAGAAAATCGTTCATGCTTGCATGATAAGACTTTTGAACTTGGGACCCGCCAAACATAAGGAAGTAGCGATTTACGAAGTAAATCAGCGGATTCCGAATGTTTGTAGAATTGTAAGAGCTGCTTTCGCAGCGGAACAATTCGTAGATATCAGTAAAATAAAGAAAGGAAGGAATTTAAAAAAATGCGTTCATTAGCAGTTTATTTAAAGGACTACAAAACAGAAAGCATTCTGGCGCCATTTTTTAAATTTCTGGAAGTTGTATTCGATCTGATCGTGCCGATCATCATTGCACAGATCATTGATGTTGGTATCGCCAACCATAACAATGGATACATCGTCCAGAGATTTTTTCTGCTTATTTTAATGGCAGTCTTTGGTCTTACCTGCAGTTTTACGGCTCAGTTCTTCGCAGCAAAAGCCAGCGTAGGTTTTGCTACCAAATTAAGACAGGCCGTTTACGATCACGTACAGCATCTGTCTTTCACAGAGCTCGACACTCTCGGAACAGATACACTGATCACCAGACTTACCGATGATATCAACCAGGTTCAGAATGGTCTGAATATGGGACTTCGTCTTCTTCTTCGAAGCCCGTTCATCGTACTGGGATCTATGGTCATGGCATTTACCATTGACTTCAAATGTGCACTGGTATTCGCCGTCGCCATCCCGTTTCTGTTTCTGGTTGTCTTTGTCATCATGTTCCTCAGTATACCACTGTTTAAGAAGGTACAGGAAAAACTGGATACTGTTACAGGACTGACAAGACAGAACCTGACAGGTGTACGTGTGATCCGTGCATTCTGCCGTGAGAAAGAAGCAGTTCAGGAATTTGATACCCGCAATGATGAACTGACAAAGTTAAACCTCTTTGTCGGAAGACTTTCTGCTTTATTAAATCCTGTTACTTATGTACTGATCAACATTGCAACCGTTATCCTGATCCAGAAAGCCGGCGTTGAAGTAAACTTAGGCAGTATGCATCAGGGACAGGTTGTTGCCCTGTACAACTACATGGCTCAGATGATCGTAGAACTGATCAAACTTGCATCCCTGATCATTACCTTAAATAAATCCGCAGCATGCGCAGGACGTGTGGCAGATATCCTGAAAGTAAAATCTACTATGGATTATCCGGCAGCTACTGCTGTTTCTGCTGCTTCTTCTGATGATGCAGTTGTATTTGATGATGTTACCTTCGAATACAGCGGAGCCGGCGCACCAAGTCTTTCACATATCAGCTTCTCTGTTAAGAAAGGTCAGACAGTTGGTATCATCGGAGGTACAGGAAGCGGTAAAACCACTCTGGTCAATCTGATCTCCAGATTCTACGATGTAACCAAAGGAACTATACTTCTGAATGGTCAGAACATCGAGAAATATAAAAGAAATGACCTCCGTTCCAGAATCGGTGTTGTTCCGCAGAAAGCAGCCCTCTTCAAAGGCACGATCCGTGACAACATGAAATGGGGATGTGAAGATGCCACAGACGAAGATCTCTGGCAGGCACTTACTACCGCCCAGGGAAAAGAAGTGGTAGAGGGGAAACCAAGACAGCTTGATTTTGAGCTGGAACAGAACGGAAAGAATCTCTCCGGCGGTCAGAAACAGCGACTCACGATTGCCCGTGCACTGGTAAAGAAACCTGAAATCCTGATCCTGGATGACAGCGCCAGCGCACTTGACTTTGCAACAGACGCTGCGCTGCGTAAATCTCTCAACAGACTTGACTGGAACGCAACCACATTCCTGGTATCCCAGCGTTCTTCCAGTATCCAGCAGGCAGATCTGATCCTTGTCCTTGACAATGGGAATCTGGCAGGCAAAGGAACACATGCTGAGTTATTGCAGACCTGCGAAACATACCGTGAGATCTACTTCTCTCAGTTCCCTGAAGAGAGAGCAAAATACGCCTCTGCACCTGCAGGTGGTAAAATAACGGAGGTGACAGTATGAGCAAAGTAACATCAAACGATTCAGCAAAAGGAAAAAGTTCAGAAACCTTTTTCAAGGTACTTCATTTCATCGGAAGATACCGTTTTCTGCTGATCCTCAGTATCGTACTGGCAGCAATCTCCGTAATCCTGCAGTTATATGTACCGATCCTGTTCGGTAATGCAATCGACCAGATTGTTGCTGAACATCAGGTTAATTTTGAGATGATGTGGTACTATTTGTCCCGGATTCTGGTAATGGTCATTCTATCTTCTGTTGCCACCTGGCTTATGAATGCCATTAACAACCGTATAACCTATCAGACTGTAAAAGATATCCGAGCAAAAGCAATCCGCCATATTCAAAAACTTCCACTGTCCTACCTTGATGGACACAGCACTGGTGACATTATCAGCCGTGTGATCGCGGATGCAGATATCCTCTCAGATGGTCTGTTGCTTGGATTTACCCAGCTGTTCTCAGGAATCGTAACAATCATCGGAACTCTGATCTTCATGTTCTCCAAGAACTTCTGGATCACACTGATGGTCATTGTCCTGACACCATTAAGCTTCCTGGTAGCGAAATTTATTTCCTCTCATACCTTCCAGATGTTCAGAAAGCAGAGTGAGGCTCGTGGACGTCAGACTGCACTTATCGAAGAAATGATTGGAAACCAGAAAGTTGTTCAGGCTTTTGGATATGAGGATAAATCTTCTGAACGTTTCGCAAAGCTTAATGAAGAATTACAGGACTGCAGCCAGAAAGCTGTTTTTTACAGCAGTCTGACTAACCCATCCACACGTTTCGTAAACAATGTGATCTACGCATGTGTGGCACTGGTCGGTGCTTTCATTATTCCTGGCGGCAAGCTGACAGTCGGAGGACTTTCCGTACTCCTCTCCTATGCCAACCAGTATATGAAGCCATTCAATGATATCAGTTCCGTTGTTACAGAACTTCAGAACGCACTTGCATGTGCAGGCAGAATCTTTGATCTGCTGGAGGAAGAACCGGAAGTTGCAGAAGCTTCTGATACACTGGAAAATGTAAAAGGTGAAGTAGATATTAAGAATGTATGCTTCCACTATGATGAATCCAAGAAACTGATCGAGGACTTCAATCTTCATGTAAAACCGGGTATGCGCGTTGCTATCGTAGGACCTACCGGATGCGGTAAATCAACATTTATCAACCTCCTGATGAGATTCTATGATGTAAATGCCGGATCTATCTCTGTTGACGGCAAGCCAATCAGAAACATTACCCGCCATTCTCTCAGAAACAGTTATGGTATGGTGCTTCAGGAAACCTGGATCAAGAACGGAACTATACGCGATAATATCTCTATCGGAAAACCGGAATCTACAGATACCGAGATCATTGAAGCAGCAAAACTTACACATAGCTGGGAATTCATCCAGCGTCTTTCTAAGGGACTGGATACTATGCTCAATGAGGACAGCTTAAGTCAGGGACAGAAACAGCTTCTGTGTATCACACGAGTTATGCTCTGCCTGCCTCCGATGCTGATCCTGGATGAAGCTACTTCCAGTATTGATACCAGAACAGAATTGCAGATTCAGGAAGCATTTGAACGAATGATGGAAGGAAGAACAAGCTTTATCGTTGCCCATCGTCTCTCTACTATCCGTAATGCGGATCTGATCCTTGTTATGAAAGATGGAAGTATTATTGAACAGGGTACACATGATGAACTAATCGCTAAGGGTGGATTCTATCATACTCTGTACAATAGTCAGTTTGCTAAAGTTTCTGAATAACAGGATTTAGTAACTGCATTTAACCTAATTAAGATCTAAATTAAGACAATAAAAAAGAACTGTTGTAATTCCTATATTCCATATATCATCTCTTCTATGATGTACAGAATTCATCGGAATACAACAGTTCTTTTTATCTTAGTATCAAATTACACTTTATATCAGAGCAATATTCATTGTCCTGATTTAATACCCCGTTTTGGTTAATCAGATTGCTCTTGTAGCTTCTTTCAGCCATGCTCTCTCATCTTCATCCAGATACGGTGAAATCTTTTCGTATACCTGTGCATGATAGTTATTAAGGAGTTCTCTCTCATGTGCAGTCATCTGTTCCGGAACTACGGCATCAAGGTCAAATGGTACCATAGTCAGGAATTCAAAGTACATAAACTGACCATATTCTGTTTTTTCAGCTTTTTTGCATACGATCATATTCTCATGGCGGATTCCAAATCCATCCTCAACATAATATCCAGGCTCATCCGATGTGATCATACCCTCTTCCAGAACTGCAGTATTTCCCGGAACAATTTTCCAGCGGAAGTTATTTGGTCCTTCATGAACATTCAGCAGATAGCCAACTCCATGTCCTGTTCCATGATTGAAATCCTTTCCCAGTTCCCACAGAGGACCACGCGCCAGACAATCCAGGTTTGCACCTGTGCATCCATAACGGAACTTCGCATTTCCCAGATTCAGCATACCACGTAAAACTGCAGTAAAGAATTTCTTCTCCTCATCCGTCACAGATCCCATCACGATCGTACGTGTAGTATCTGTGGTTCCTTCATAATAGTTTCCACCTGTATCTGCAAGCACGAAACTTCTTGGTTCGATCGGAATATCTGTTTCCGGTGTTGCAAAATAATGAACAATCGCAGCATGTTTTCCATAGGAAATAATTGGATCAAAACTGTTGTCAATAAAGTTCTCCTGCTGTGCGCGGAAACTGTACAGCTTCTCTTCTGCACTTAATTCTGTGATCGGGATCTTACCTACATTCTTCTTCAGCCAGTAGATAAATTTCGTAAGTGCAACACCATCTTTAATATGTGCAATACGCTCATTCTCTACTTCCACCGGATTCTTGATCGCTTTCGGAAGAAGTGTCAGGTTCTCTTCATCAAGGATCTTAACCTCTGCCGGAATATTGCTTACCAGACGGCTGTTGGCTTTCTGTTTGCAGAGAAGCACTGTCATGTCTTTTTCAAATGTTTTTACATATTCATAGATACTGTCATATGGAAGAAGTGTCACGCCATCCTTTGTCAGTGCATCCAGAACTTCTGCTGGAAATGCTTTCTCATTGGCAAACAGCTTGATTGCTTTCTGTGTCATTATCAAATAAGACAATACAACCGGACAGCAATGTACATCTCCGCCTCGGATATTTAACAGCCATGCAATGTCATCTAGAGAAGTCAGTACAAAAGTATCTGCCTCTTTTTCTTCCATTGCTTTGCGGATCCTTGCAATTTTATCTGTACGGGATTCTCCTGTCCATTTAATATCCAGCTCCATAACAGGTTCGCAGGAAAGCGCCGGACGATTTTCCCATATGTCGCCTACCAGATCATAGTCTACACTGAGAGATACACCGTTTTTATCAAGAATTTTCTCCAGTTCTGACGCTTCTTTTGCGCTGATGGTACGTCCGTCAAATCCCAGACACATTCCCTGCGTCAGGTTCTTTTTCAGAAATTCATGGATTGTCGGAACTTCCGGCTCTCCCATTTTAAATAATGTGATTCCTGTTCCTTCCAGCTGATTGGCTGCCTGGATAAAATAACGTCCATCTGTCCATAAGCCTGCCATATCCTGCATGATCACTGCTGTACCTGCAGAACCATTAAATCCGGTGATATATTTTCTGCATTTAAAATACTCTCCTACATATTCAGAACCATGAAAATCATCTGTAGGAATCAGATATGCGTCAATTCCCGTCTCTTTCATGCGTGCATGAAGTGCTGCTACTCTCTCTTTTACTGTCATTTGCTTTTACCTTTAAGGCTGCTGCCTGCAGTCTTTCCTATCTGCATATAGTATAAAAGAGCGGCTACAAATATATGCAGCAGCCCTTTCTCTATTTATCAGTGTAATAATATCGCGGATATTTGTCAACTGATTTGTTTATCATCTACGTTCACTTTTATAATCGTTGATATATTGTATACCCCAATTTTCTATAAACTCTGTAGAAAATTGATTTTCGACTTTTCACTATTACTCTAATGTTTTCTTCTCAAGAGTCTCATTCATGCTTCCCATACGATATCCAAGAATATCCATGGTCACATAAGTAAATCCATACTCCTTAAATTTCTTTGCAATATCCTCTCGGACATTTTTTTCCAGAAGTTTCGGAAATTCCTCCGGCATGATCTCAATTCTTGCAAGTGAACCGTGAATACGGACACGTACCTGATGGAATCCATAGTCAAGTAAAAGCTGCTCTGCTTTCTCAACCATTCCAAGTTTCTCTTCACTGATGGTCTCTCCATACACAAATCTGGAAGACAGACAGGCAAAAGACTGTTTATCCCAGGTCGGTAGTCCCAGTTCTTTGGAATACTCTCTGATCTCTGCTTTTGTCAGTTTCGCTTCACGTAACGGACTTTTAACACCGAGTTCCTTTACCGCGATCAGACCCGGTCTGTAGTCGCCGTTATCATCCATATTGGAACCCTCTACAATGTATTCAATTCCATTCTCTTTCGCAATGTCACCGATCTTCTCAAACAGCTCTTTCTTACATAAGTAGCATCTGTTCGGCGGGTTCTGGGAAAATCCTTCAATCTCCAGTTCTTCAGACTGGCAGATCACATGCTTAATACCCTCTTTCTCGCAGAACGCTTTCGCTTCATTCAGCTCTCTTTTCGGAAAAGAACAGGACTGTGCTGTGATCGCGATTGCTTTATCTCCCAGCACATCATGTGCTACTTTTAATAAAAATGTAGAATCTACCCCGCTTGAGAAAGCAACTGCTACGCTGCCAAGTTCTTTGAGGTATTCTTTTAAATATTCCAGTTTATTTTCCATGGTGGTTAACCTCCTGATCATTCTTCTTACCATTTAGATTAATCATATCATTAAAGTAGGGTTTAATGTCAAGAGTATTTATTATATAAACCCTTCAATATTTTCGTTATTTTTGTATTAGTGATCAACGTGTAGACTTCGCTTTCGGATAAATCTGTTTCATTCTGGCATCGTCAAAACGTGTATCCACCCATTGTTCTACCTGATTTTACGCCTTAACTCCCTGTGCACGCTGATCATAACGTATCAATGCCACCGCAGAAACAAGCATATTATAGCACATAAATATTGTCAGGATCCAGGTAATGATTTTGCCTATAATCCATTTAGACAAAAATAAAGTTCCAGACTTATTATCTGAAACTTTATTATAAATCCAGCATCATTGCATTACTTCACACAACGGAAATATACCATAGAACCGTCAACATGGATATCCGTTTCTTTATATAGTTTTTGAAGGATATCTCTCAGCTCTTTCTCCGTCTGAAATGGTGGAGAAAACCACCCTTTCTTTGCAAGAATATTTTTTACCAGCCAATCTGTCCGTTTCGATTTTCCCCTGATATAAAAGCAGGCAATGAAATCGCCGCCTGGTTTTAAAATACGCCATATTTCATGAAATGCTTTTTGCTTATCAAGAAATGCATGAAAACCATTCATACTGACAACGGTATCAACAGATTCATTCTCCATTTGCAGGTTCCCCACATCCCCCTGAATACATTTGATATGCGCATGACCACCAAGTCTTTTTCTGGCTTGTTCAAGCATATCCATGCTGTAATCAATACAAGTAATATGTGCATTTTTCAGAGAACTCCATTTGTTTTCCGTAAATACAGCAGTTCCAACCGGAACATCAAGAAGATTTCCTGAAAAGTCATCAGGAACATATGATAAAACTTTTCGTGCTATATCATTATCATCAGTGCCACTCCAAAATAACTTAATATACAGTTTGCTGAAAATATTTCTTTGCGTAAGAACATCGTCATATATATTTTTTGATGTTTCATAAGCATTTTGTATTTTGTCTGCCATATTAACCTCCAAATTTAATTTTAATTCTAAAAGCTTAAAACTATCGTTCTCTGATCTTCCTGACATTACGATTCATGAGGTGTCTTCCAATATGTCTATAAGCAAATG
>OLNC01001620.1_pt1 | contig 11461 bp, 9 predicted proteins | sample 1672011 | NCBI WGS metagenome assembly OLNC01 (sample SAMEA3136636, study PRJEB25190) | human gut metagenome | biome: human gut; feature: human-associated habitat; material: faeces | place: Austria | collected 2013 | reverse complement strand
GGTATCACCACCGCCGGTATCACCGCCGCCAGTATTGCCGCCGCCACCGGTATTGCCGCCGCCGGTATTGCCGCCGCCGGTGTTACCGCCGCCAGTATTGCCGGTGTTGCCGGTATTGCCGGTATTACCGGTGTTGCCGGTATTGCCGGTATTTGCATCTGTAGAACCGTCATCGGTAGTTGTTCCACTGTCTGTTTCAGTGTCGGTTCCAGAGCTCAGTCCACCATGATTGCCGTCACATCGTTTGGTGGTCACATCTACGCCGATCAGTTCGGTCGTAGTCGGGCATCCAGATCCTGGAAGGAGTCCCGTCACGCTGCAGACGGACTGCTGCTGCACTGTAGACGGCATTGTAAAGTCTTTTGTCTGAAGGCCGCTGTGAACACGACTCATGATGCTCTGCCAGAGACGGAAACGGAAATTTGTATCGTAGCTACATTCTTTGTTATCGTCATATCCGCCCCATACTGCGCAGGTATAATATGGAGTGTATCCGCAGAACCAGAGGTCCTTGTTATCGGAGGTAGTACCTGTTTTGCCTGCAACCGGCATGTTGCTGATCCGGCATGCTGTACCGGTACCGCTGTTTACAACATCCTCCATAGCGCTGGTCAGAACGGCAGCTGTGCTTTCTTTGAGAACAGTGCGGCTTTCGCCGGTACCGTCCAGCAGTACATTTCCGTCGTGATCCAGAACCTTGGAATACAGCATAGGCTCGTTGTAAACACCGCCGTTTGCGATAGTAGCATAGGCGGCGCAGAGTTCATAGTTGTAGACACCATCCGTCAGCCCGCCAAGAGCAAGTGTCTGAGTCAGGTCGGTGAATACGGCGCCGTTCCGTTCCTCTCTGTCTACCAGAGTGCTGATGCCGAAGTTTTCACAGTAATCATATCCCAGCTGCTGGCCGATCTGATCGCTCAGCTTAACGGCGCAGACGTTGACAGACCATGTGATAGCATCCCGGACTGTACGGTTACCGCTGTATCGGTTGTTTGCGTTCCTTAAGACCTGTCCGCTGCTCAGAGTGTAAGGCTCGTCCTTGATGATGGTAGCCAGAGATGCTGCGCCGGTATCAATGGCCGGAGCATAGGATGCAAGGATCTTAAAGGTAGATCCCGGCTGTCTCGTAGAACCGGTATAAGCGCGGTTCAGACTGAGGCTGGTATTTTTGGCGCCGCGGCCGCCTACCATGGCCTTAATCTGTCCGTTCGCCTGATCCATAATGGTGACAGACGCCTGAGGCTGAGGAGTGATGTTGACGACCTCGTTGTAGGTGTCTCCTTCCTGTGCAATGGTGGACTTCCATTCTTCTATCATCGCACGGGCCTCTTCCTCGCTGGAGTAGAGGAGTCCCTGGTCATCACCGTAGGTGTTCTGTACATATTGTTTAATGTGGCCGGAGGAATAGTTTTCCACAGTACCGTCAGCGCGCGTGACTGTCAGTGCATAATCCAGACCATATTCTTTTAGACCGGGGTAGTTAGCATCATTATTCATCTCTTCATCACAGATCTGCTGCATCGCAAGATTTTGTGTGGAATAGATGCTTAAGCCGCCGCTGTAAACAGCATTATATGCCTGAGTTTCTGTATACCCGAGCTGTGTCTGCAGATTTTCCATAACCTGTTCAATCAGCGCATCTACAAAGTAGCTGTAAGAAGTATCTGCAGCCATTGTAGTGTTGACCGTCTGAATCCTAGAGTAAACATCGTCTGCCATTGCTTCATCATAGGCAGCCTGGTCGATATAGCCCTGATCCAGCATATTGCCAAGGACTTTTTCACGACGCTTTGCGTTTTCCTCCGGATTCGTTACCGGATCATACAGGGTAGGGTTCTGAGTGATCCCCGCAATAACCGCACATTCTGACAAAGTCAGTTCCGAAACATCCTTTCCGAAGTATCTCTCGGAAGCAGACTGTACGCCCAGAGTGCTCTGGCCCAGGTTGATCGTGTTCAGATATGCTTCCAGGATTTCGTCCTTGCTCATCTGTTTTTCAATCTGAAGAGCCAGGTACTGTTCCTGAAGCTTTCGTTCCAGCCGTTCATAGAAGGTATCCTCGTTTACAAATTCCGGGAACACGTTGTTTTTGATCAGCTGCTGTGTCAGTGTACTGGCACCTTCGGAGAAGTTTCCGGAAGTAAGGCCGACAACAGCCGCACGGGCGATTCCCTGAAGGTCGATACCGTTGTGGTCATAAAAACGCTCATCCTCGATCGCAACGAAAGCATGCTGCAGGTCCTTGGGGATTTCGTCGATCGTTTTATAAACGCGGTTCGAGCCGGAAGTGACAAGTTCCTGGATCTGTGTCGTACCGTCATCTGCATAGACAGATGTGGCATAGCCCTGTGGCTTTACGCTTTCCGGAGTGACTTCCGGAGCGTTATCTATGATCCGTTTGGCAAAAACGCCGGCACCGACCACGCCTGCGACAGCGATTACGACCAGGCAGAGCAAGAATGCTTTGAACAGGCGGACGCCGACACGTTTGCCCTGCATGGTGGATTTGGACGTTATCTTCTTCTGTTTTTGAGAAGCTTTTTTCCTGCCATAATTCATGAATTCTGACCTCCTTCATACCCAGACATTATAGCAAAGAAACGGCGGATTATAAAGAAAAAAATAAAAAGTTCATATTTAGGTAGGAAAATCTTAAGAATTTCGTTATAGTTATAAGTGGAAGAAAACCGAGCATCAGAAAAAAGACAGGAGATAATGACCATGGACAGAGAAGATCGTACCGTTTATGAAGGCGGGCAGGGAGAGATCATCGAAAAAAAATCCCGGTTTATCGCCACGGTAAAGCCGGTAAAAACAGAAGAGGAAGCTCTGGAGTTTATCGAGTCGCTGAAGAAAAAGTACTGGGATGCGACTCACAACTGTTTTGCATATATTATAAGCGGAGGAACACCTTTAAAGCGCTGCAGTGATGACGGGGAGCCGTCAGGAACTGCAGGACGGCCTATGCTGGATGTGATCTTGGGGGAAGATATTTATAATGTGGCGGTAGTTGTGACCAGATATTTTGGCGGTGTGCTCCTTGGTACCGGCGGACTTGTGCGAGCCTATTCCGGAGCAGTGCAGGCTGGCCTGGGGGAGAGTACGGTGATAGAGAAGTACCATGGGATTTCATTGGCACTGACTGCAGATTACACGGCTATCGGCAAGCTGCAGTATATTGCAGCAGAGAATCAGCTTCCGGTCCTTGACACGGAGTACACAGACAAGGTGATCATGCATCTTCTTGTGCCAAATGACCAGATTGGAAGAATCCAGAAGGTGATCACAGAAGCCACCAGCGGACGTATAAAGATGGAGAAAGAGAAGGAGCTTTATTTCGCAGATGTGGAAGGCAAAATAAAGGTGTTTGACCATTAAAAGAGAACAAAACCCCCTGCATCTGTGAAAATAAACATTCCACAGATGCAGGGGATAAAGTTCTTTTGAAAGCTTTTTAAACATGCTCTGGATCAGTCTGCCTGCAGAGCATGAAGGATCAGCACTTCTCTGGCTCTGGATAATCTACGCCGAAGGTGTCAACTGTCATGGATTTGATCTTCTGTTCGTCAAGTGGTCTGTCGCTGTAGTCAGTGTCGGTCTCAGCAATCTGGTTTACCACATCCATGCCCTCGGTCACTTTACCAAAAGCAGCGTAAGCACCATCAAGGTGTGGAGCATTTTTGTGCATGATGAAGAACTGGCTTCCTGCTGAATCCGGATGCATGGCTCTTGCCATGGAAAGAACGCCCTCGGTATGTTTTAACTCATTCTTCACACCGTTCTGAGCAAATTCACCCTTGATGCTGTATCCAGGACCGCCCATTCCGGTTCCGTCCGGGCAGCCGCCCTGGATCATGAAGCCGTTGATAACACGGTGGAAAATAAGTCCGTCATAAAATCCCTTTTTAACAAGGCTGATAAAGTTATTTACAGTATTTGGTGCAATCTCCGGATATAACTCTGCTTTGATCACATCTCCGTTATCCATAGTAATGGTAACAACTGGATTTGCCATAGTTTGATCTCCTTTTTCAAAAAGTATTGTATTTCGTTATTCGTTCTATTATAATATGCAAAGAGCAATTCTGCAAGTAAAAAGGAGTTGTAAAGTTATGATAAAAGAAACATTCAGCCCAGAAGAGACCTTCGCTTTCGGCAAATGGATCGGGGAAAAGGCTCTTCCCGGGCAGGTATACACACTGGTAGGAGATCTTGGGGTAGGTAAGACTGTTTTTACCCAGGGAGTGGCAGAAGGACTGGGGATCACAGAGCCTGTAAACAGTCCGACTTTTACCATTATTCAGGAATATGAAAGCGGCCGTATGCCATTTTACCACTTTGATGTGTACCGGATCGGGGACATTGAGGAGATGGAAGAGATCGGCTATGATGACTATTTCTACGGAAATGGAATCTGCCTCATTGAGTGGGCTAATCTGATCGAAGAAATCCTGCCAGAGCAGATCATTGAGATTACCATTGAGAAAAATCTGGAAAAAGGGTTCGATTATCGTAAGATCACAGTAACCGGATTACCAGAATAGATTAAGTGGCAGAAAAATTAGAAAATCTCCAAAAGTGGGGAGAGTAAGGAGTAAAAATGAAGATTTTAGGTCTTGACAGCTCAGGAATCGTCGCTTCTGTTGCAATAGTGGAGGACGAGAACCTGATTGCGGAATATACAGTTAATTATAAAAAGACACATTCCCAGACACTTCTTCCTATGCTGGACGAGCTGGTGAAGATGACAGAGCTGGATCTGGATACCATTGATGCCATTGCAGTGGCAGCCGGACCAGGCTCTTTTACAGGACTTCGTATCGGTTCTGCTACAGCCAAGGGACTTGGTCTTGCGTTGAAAAAGCCTCTGGTGGAAATTCCTACTGTGGATGCACTGGCATATAATTTGTATGACTCCAGAGCATTGATCTGTCCGATTATGGATGCAAGAAGAAGTCAGGTTTATACAGGAATCTACCGCTTTCAGGAGCATAAGCTGGTAACGGTAGAAGCTCAGATGGCAGTTCCAATGGCTGAGATGATTGAGAAATTGAATGCGAGAGGGGAAGAGGTAGTATTCCTTGGTGATGGCGTGCCTGTTTTTGGAAAAATGATCCAGGAGAACCTGAAGGTTCCATATTCTTTTGCACCTGCCCATGTGAATAAGCAAAGAGCAGCTGCAGTGGCAGCCCTTGGCGGGATTTATGTGAAAGAGGGTAAAGTAGTGACTGCTATGGAGCATGTTCCAGAATACCTGAGAGTTTCCCAGGCAGAGCGTGAGCGCGCCCAGAAGCTGCAGGAAGAGAAAGCTTCTGAAAAAAACAGCTGAGAAGAAAAGGAGAAGTCAGAGTATGGTTCTTCGTGAAATGCTGGTAGATGATCTGGATCAGGTCATGAAGATTGAAAACGAATTATTTTCCCCGCCATGGACGAAAGAGGGATTTTTTACTTATCTGACCCGCAAGGATGCCATGTTCCTTGTAGTGGAAGAGAAAGGAGAAATCCTGGCTTACTGTGGCCTGATCATGGTTTTGGATGAAGGCGACATTACCAATGTTGCAGTGCGCCCGGACAGGCAGAAAGAGGGGATTGGGCATTTCCTTATGGACAGTCTGATCCGGCTTGCCGAACAGCAGGGAGTTACCACGATCCATCTTGAGGTTCGTACAGGCAACGGGACTGCCATCCGTCTTTATGAAAGAATGGGATTTACAAAAGACGGGATCCGCAAGAAATATTATACGGATCCCGTGGAAGATGCTCTGCTTATGACCAGGCATGGTCTATCGCAAGATTTTATGCCTGAGCCCATACGCTACATTGTAGAAAATCAAAAGCGCAAATGCCACAAAGCTGAGTGCAGCCCCAAGTGACTTACCGGGCGCATGGAATTCAATCTGGATTTCATGCGCCCCTTTTTGTAACGGAAAACCAAGAAACGCCTTGTTAACTTGTACCGGTGCAGCTTCTTTCCCATCCACACAAACAATGTATCCTTTGGAGAACGTATAGGAGGTTACGAAATATCCATCTTTCGGCATATCAATACTACCGTTTAGAATCTCTTTCCCGGAAACTTCTTTTTCCTGAAAAGTTACCAGCCCCGGATGGGAAAGCAGGCTTAATGGAAGGGTGTAGGCTTTTATATTTGTGAGCTTATATTCTCCTCTGGAAAACATAATATCCAGAGCATCCATATCCTCATTAGAAGAAATCATATAATAAAAGGTATCATTATTGTTGGGATAAGGAGCCTCAGAGCCGGAAAGACGGTTTCGGATGCCGTTTATGGTAATGGACATATCCTTTTCCCCATTGTATTTTACGTCAAAAGAGAGCAGCAGAATAGTGGATGCCGGCAGTGTTTCCGGCAGTTCCAGGCGGAAGGTTTCATCTTTTTTTGAAGTCTTGTGATTAAGAAAATCGGCAGGCAGGGAATATTCCTTCATTTGAGAAGCGTATGGCAAAAAAGCGGCAGAAAGATCACTGGCATTCTCTGAATTGTCAGGAGAATCCGGCACAATTGTGCGGTTGGTAATGGTATCCAGTGTCTGCGGATAAGAAAGCTTATCATATTCACTTTCTGTCATCAGAGCCGTACTTCCATAAGCAATAGGCAGCACATTGCTGTTTTCTGCCAGTATATGCCCGTCTTTTTCCAGAAGGGTCTTATAGCCCGCAGGAACTTTATCTGCTTTTGTCTGAATATACCGGACGCCCATCAGATATTCCTGAAAAGGATTTACATCAGCTGTCATGGCAACACGGTTGCGGATGCTGATGGGCATTTGCAGGATATCGTACAGCAATGTATTGTAAGTGCTGTTGGAAATAGAGGAATACAAGGTGCTTTTATTTTGCTCCCCGGTGATCACATAGTTTGAATTGTTGGATGGGTGCTCGATCACATCGAACCGTGCCTGAGGATTTTCACAGCACGCCTCCAGATCCTCCCTGGAAAAATAGTCTCTGGACTCGTCTGCAATTGTGGCGTAATGCTCTTCCTGTCCTTTTGTCAGATAAAGCATAGAAGGAATCGCAAGCAAAAGCACAAGTTCTCCAAGATTTATCCACCAGCAGCTGACTGGTATCGTGATTTCTTTTTCCTCCAGAAAAACGCCAAGGGAAGCACAGACAAGAAGCAGCACAAGATCAGCTGTGACCAGGTGCCGGATCTGCTGATTATGTAAAAGGAAAATAAGCTGTACGATAACCGGAATTGCACAAAGCAAAGCCAGTGGCAGACTGTGGCGTATTTTTTTCTGCCTGAGGCCTTCAAGAGCCTGTGCAGCCAGGTAAAGAATCAAAGGCAGAAATGGGATCAGGCATTTGGGCCTTACATATAAAGTGGCATTTAAAATCCAGTAAAAAATGTCAAAAAACAGCAGTGCAAAAACAGCAATTGCCAGCTTTCGGGTTTTCTTTTCCCGTATGCACAGAAACAGTGCATACAGACAAAAAAGAGTGAGTCCGCAGCCGTAAGGACTGTATAGGATGCTGTCCAGTGTGGGGTTCACTCCCAGGATTTTTAACAGGGAAGTGGAATCACCGGTATCCTTTTTATTTCCAAGGATGGAAAGACCGGTGGGAAGCAGGAGAAAGAGATTCATGGATACGGCAAAAGACACGTCCACAATATAGTTCCACCATATTTTGCATTTTCGTTTTTTCTGCATTCTGGCAGGTACATTTTTCAGATGATCTGGCAGCAGATGGCTGATATAAAGGATGCATGCCAGAAAGCAGGATGGGAAAAAGTAAAAGCTATGCAAAATGCAGAAAAACAGGGAAAGGATCAGTCCGATATGGGGACGGATGTGGTACACGTCCTGTTCCTGGTGCTCAAAAATCCGGTCCAGGCAGAGGAAAGCCAGTAAAAGAAATGGCAGATAATTCACAAACATGATCTGTCTGTGCGCCTGGAAAAAGCAGTTTGCGCTAAGATAAAAAAAGCCGCATGCAAAGCTGGTAAAATCCGAAAAACCCTTCCTGTGCAGCCAGTAATAAAGAAGTCCGCCTCCAAGCAGGATTTCAAATATTGCATATCCCTGAATAAACCATTCCATTTCCACATGGGGAAAAAGATAGGAAATCAGTACATCCGGGCGCATAAATCCGTAGTAGGAGAGGGAAAAGAAATTGGTTCCGCCTCCAAGTCCGGTGAAGTCCGGAAACAGGCTTCCTGTTGCATAAAAATTTTTTCTCATATAATCAGCAATGGTTACATGCTGGGAATACCAGTCTGTCTCGGAGCCAAACCAGGAACCGGAAGGTATCAGAAGCAAGATGAGAATGCTGCCAGCTGTCAGAAGAAGCAGCAGAGTAATAGCGTTTCGCCAGGTGAATTTTTGAGGCTTGCTGCAGAAAATCATAATAATTCCTTTCTGTTGCTGAGCTTAAAACAGCAACAAATGTTAAGTTCAAATTATAAAAACACATTGTAAGCTGTTTGTCAAGCGGCTTCATTTTAATTATTTCTGAATGATTTTCCATATTGGGAAGACCTGACTCTTGTTTTAGGAAACTGCTTGTGTTAAACTTTCCTAGAGCCTGTTTGAAAAATGCTGTTATAAGTTTGCTTCGGAAGGCATTTGGAAAACACGTTTTTGGAGAATAAAGAAAAGAGGATATTTTAATATATGTTAGATGTTTGTCTGCTGGGAACCGGAGGTATGATGCCACTTCCAAGAAGATGGCTCACTGCTCTGATGACCCGGTATAACGGCCACAGTCTTCTTATTGACTGCGGCGAAGGAACTCAGGTGGCAATTAAAGAAAAAGGATGGAGCTTTAAGCCTGTTGACGTGATCTGTTTTACTCATTATCACGGAGATCACATCAGCGGACTTCCTGGCCTTCTTCTTACAATGGGGAATGCAGAGCGCACCGAACCGCTTACCTTGATCGGTCCGAAAGGTCTTGAGAGGGTAGTAAACGCACTTCGCGTGATCGCACCGGAGCTTCCTTTTGAACTGAAATTTATCGAGATTAACGGACCTGAACAGGTATTTGAGATTAATGGTTACAGGATCACGGCTTTTAAGGTAAACCACAATGTACTTTGTTATGGATATTCACTGGAGATACTCCGTCAGGGGAAATTTTCCCCGGAGCGTGCCCGTGAGCAGGGAATCCCATTGAAATACTGGAATCCTCTGCAGAAAGGCCAGACTATTGAAGCCGATGATGTGACATATACTCCGGATATGGTTCTGGGACCTGCGAGAAAGGGACTGAAGGTTACTTACACTACAGATACCAGACCCACCGAGTCAATTTTGAAAAATGCGTCTGGCTCAGACCTTTTTATCTGCGAAGGGATGTACGGCGAGGATGACAAGCTGGAGAAGGCAAAAGGCTATAAGCACATGACATTCCGTGAAGCTGCTACTCTGGCGAAGCAGGCTGATGTAGGGGAAATGTGGCTGACTCATTACAGTCCGTCTCTGATCCGTCCAGATGAATATATGGACATGGTGCGGGATATTTTCCCAAAAGCTTATCCAGGCAAAGACGGAAAAACAATGGAAATGAATTTCGAAGAGGATTAAAAAATGAAAGATACATTCATTCTTGCAATAGAAAGTTCCTGTGATGAAACTGCGGCTTCTGTAGTAAAAAACGGCAGGACTATATTATCAAATGTGATTTCTTCCCAGATTGCGCTTCACACTCTGTATGGAGGTGTTGTGCCGGAAATCGCTTCACGTAAACATATTGAGAAAATCAATCAGGTGATCGAAGAGGCACTTTCCGAGGCAAATGTGACCCTGGATGATCTGGATGCAATTGGCGTTACTTACGGTCCTGGCCTGGTAGGTGCTCTTCTTGTGGGCGTAGCTGAGGCGAAGGCCATTGCATATGCGAAAAAGCTTCCTCTTGTTGGAGTGCATCATATAGAAGGACATGTTTCTGCCAACTATATTGAACATCCGGATCTGGAACCGCCGTTCCTTTGTCTGATCGTGTCCGGCGGACACACACATCTTGTAATCGTAAAAGACTATGGAGAATTTGAAATCCTGGGACGCACCAGAGATGATGCTGCGGGAGAAGCTTTTGATAAAGTTGCCCGTGCAATCGGATTGGGTTATCCAGGTGGACCAAAGGTAGATAAATTGGCAAGAGAGGGAAATCCGGACGCCATTGTTTTCCCGAAAGGAAAATTAGGAGACTGTCCTTATGATTTTAGCTTCAGTGGCGTGAAATCTGCTGTATTGAACTATATTAACAATGCCCAGATGAAGGGCGAAGAGATCAATCGTGCCGACCTTGCGGCTTCTTTCCAGAAGTCTGTGGTAGACGTACTTGTGGAGCACACAATGCTTGCTGCCAAAGATTATCACATGGATAAGATTGCTATTGCAGGCGGGGTTGCGTCCAACGGAGCTTTGAGAGAAGCTATGACTAAGGCTTGTGAAAAGAGGGGCTATAAGTTCTATCGTCCGTCACCTATTTTTTGTACAGACAATGCGGCGATGATCGGCGTGGCAGCTTATTACGAATATATCAAAGGAACACGCCATGGATGGGACTTAAATGCAGTTCCTAACCTGAAACTGGGAGAGAGATAATGGAGCAGGGCAGATGTACGGCAATCGTTCTGGCGGCAGGCCAGGGCAAAAGAATGCATAGCAAAATACAGAAGCAGTTTCTGGAAATAGGAGGGAAGCCGGTTCTGTATTATTCCCTGCATTGTTTTCAGGAGAGTCCGCTGATCCAGGATATTATTCTGGTGACGGGGGAAGAGATGATTTCTTACTGTGAGCAGGAAATTGTAAAAAAATATGGCTTTTCCAAGGTGCGCAAGGTGACAGCAGGAGGAAAAGAGCGTTATGATTCTGTGTATGCAGGACTATTATGCTGTCAGGATACAGATTACGTGTACATTCATGATGGTGCAAGACCATTTATCACAGAAGAGATGGTTCAAAGAGGATATGAGGCCGTGAAGCGAACCAATGCGTGTGTAATGGGCATGCCCTCCAAGGACACTGTGAAACTGGCAGACTCGTCAGGCTATATTAAAGAGACTCCAGATCGTAAAATTGTATGGAATATTCAGACTCCTCAGATATTTTCATATGATCTGATTCGCGGAGCTTATGAAAGCATACGCAAAAAGGACATGACAGGGGTAACAGATGATGCAATGGTAGTGGAGCAGGAGACTGGAACCAAGATCCTTCTTGTGGAGGGATCTTACCAGAATATCAAGATCACTACACCAGAAGATCTGGCGATTGCAGAGGCTTTTTTGAGATATTGAATGAATTTTTGAAAAAAATAAAAAATCTTGTTGACACAAAAAGGTTTTAATGATAGAATACGTTTTGCACTGACAGAGACAACCTCTTGAGTGAAGGACAACTCCTAATGTGCAAAGCGTTTTTTGTTTGATTATTATATATGGAGAGATATCGAAGTGGTCATAACGAGGCGGTCTTGAAAACCGTTTGTC
>OLNC01001618.1_pt1 | contig 11472 bp, 9 predicted proteins | sample 1672011 | NCBI WGS metagenome assembly OLNC01 (sample SAMEA3136636, study PRJEB25190) | human gut metagenome | biome: human gut; feature: human-associated habitat; material: faeces | place: Austria | collected 2013 | reverse complement strand
GCGCCGCCCAGGTGGGCGCGGTCGTGCCGGGCTGGCGTGACATCCGCCAGCTGGGCCGCATCAACGTCATCCAGGTCACCGCGCGGGATCTCTTCCCCCAGGGGTGCGTCACACTGGCGGGCATCAAGCCCATCAAAAACGCCCCCATCGACCTGGCCATCGTCTATGCCGCCTCCATCATGGCTGAGGCCTGCCCCACGCTGCGGGATGTCTTCTTGAATATGCTGGGCGACCGCAGCATGATTGCCAAGGTGGATGACCGCGAGGCCGTCTACGGCAAGGGCTACATCGGCTGGGTCAACAAGCGCCGCGTGCTGGTAGGCAACCGCAGCCTGATGCAGGATTACGGCGTCAAGCTGCCCAGCCTGGAGTACGAGCAGCACCATACCGTCAACCAGCGCCGCATGATCTACCTGGCCGTCTCCGGCAAACTGTTTGCCATGTTCCAGGTGGCCTACCAGCGTGACCCGGACACTGCCGCCGTGCTGGACAGCCTGCGCCATTCCGGCCTGTCGCTGATCGTCGACTGCGACGATTTCAACTGCGATACCGCCCTGCTGGAGGCTGCCTACAGCCTGCCCGCCGGGGCCGTGAAGGTGCTGAACACCGCCGAGCATGAGCTGATGAACCCGGCCACCGCCTGGCTGCCGGAAAGCGACGGCAACATGCTGCATCTGGGCAGCTTTGCCAGCTTTGTGGGCGGCCTGGAAGCTGCCGCCGGTGCTGCCGAGGGCGAGCGCAAGTCCGCCGTCGTCGTCACTGCCTCGGTGCTTATCAGCTGCGTTTTGGGCGTACTGCTGACCCTGACCGGCGGCCTGGCCACCCTGCCGCTGCCCGCACTGGTATTGTACCAGGCCGCATGGTGCGTGCTGGCTATGATCTTCCCGCTGTTCCAGCGGTATTAAATTTTCGTATTGTTGTAGAGAGGGGTTACGCCTGTGTACCGTGCCAAAGAAAAGCAGATGTCGATTTATGACTATCTGCCGCCGTACCATGGAGAACTGCGCGATAAAAACCGCTGGGTCCGCCTGGCCGAAGCCATCGATTGGGACCGTTTTGAGCAGGGCTATAGTGAACTGTTTGCCCCCAGCGGCAAAGCGGCCATCTCGGCCCGCATCGCGCTGGGCTGCCGTGTTATCCAGCTGCATTACGAGGTCTCGGACCGCGAGGTGGTGCAGCTGGTGCGGGAAAGCCCCTACCTGCAGTATTTTTTGGGCATGGAAACTTTCAGCGATGAGATGCCGTTTTCTGCCCGCACGGTAGCGCGGTTCCGCGTCCGTATCCCCGATAAAGTGGTGCGCCCGGCCGTAAGGCTGCTGCGCAGCTTTGTATAAAGCTGTAGTTTGCACAAACAATACTACGGCACCGCAAATCCCATAAAAAGTATATAATGAGGTCTAAATGGAAATTTTTCTTGATGCACTGTTGGATGCGCTGATTGACGGCGTAAAAATGCTGCCCTTTTTGTATCTGGCATATCTGCTGATCGAATGGCTGGAGCGCCACCACGGCGAGAACATTGAAAACGCCCTCGCCGGCGGCGGTCGCTGGGGCTTTTTGCCCGGCGCACTGCTGGGCTGTGTGCCCCAGTGTGGTTTCAGCGCGGTCGCATCCAACTTTTACGCCAGCCGGGTCATCACCCCCGGCACACTGCTGGCCGTATTTATCGCCACCAGCGACGAGGCCATTCCGCTGCTGGCCGCTGAGCCGAGCCAGTGGACCACCCTGGTCTTGCTGATCGTCTGCAAGATCATTTTTGCCATCGTAGGCGGCGTGCTGCTGGACTTCCCGCTGCGCAAGGTGCTGCCCCACTCGCTGTACGGCGGGTACGAGGGCCACGCCGATGAGGTGGACTGCCACGAGGAGCACGAGGAGACCAGCAGCATCTTCCTGGCCGCTCTGCGCCACACGCTGGAAATTTTCGTGTTCATTCTGCTCTTCAGCTTCCTGATCGGGCTTATTTTTGAGTCCGTGGGCGAGGACGCCATCACCGGTATCTTAGGCGGCATGGGCATCTTCCAGCCGATGCTGACCGCGCTGGTCGGCCTTGTGCCCAACTGCGCCGCCAGTGTGCTGCTGGCCCAGTTGTATATGGAGGGGGCCATCACCTTTGGCAGCCTGTTTGCCGGGCTGACCGCTGGCGCAGGCGTGGGCCTGGCCGTGTTGTGGCGTGTGAACCCCAGCTGGAAGCAAAACCTGTTTATGACCGGGCTGCTGTGGGCCGTTGGCGCCGCGGCAGGCATGGTGCTGCAACTGATTTTCTAAGGCCATACCGCACAATTCCCGCCCCGCGGGGCTGTGCGGTTTTATAGTAAAACCGTAAAAATTTCGGCAGGAGGTACTTATCCTATGCGGTACTCGATCGAAAATGATACCCTGCGTCTGACCGTCGACACCCACGGTGCCGAGGCTGTCAGCGTCATCCACAAGCCCACCGGAGCCGAGCTGCTCTGGTCCGGCGATCCCTCCGTCTGGGGCCGCCACGCGCCCATTCTGTTCCCTTACACCGGCAAGCTGACCGGCGGCAAGATGATTGCCAAGGGCGTGGAATACGCCGGCGGCCAGCACGGCTTTGCCCGCGATGTGGAGCACGCCATGACCCGTCACACCGCCGACACGCTGGAGTTTGAGCTGCACGCCAACCCCGAAACGCTGCCCAAATGGCCCTACGCCTTTGTGCTGCGCTCCACTTTTGTGCTGGACGGCGAGACCATCCACCACACCCTGACTGTGGAGAACCCCGTGGAAGAGCAGCTGCGCTTTGGCATCGGCTATCACCCCGCCTTTGCGCTGCCCTTTGACGACCGCCATACCACCGAGGATTACGAGATCCGCTTTGACGGGCTGGAGTCCCCGCTGTGCGTCAGCGCCATTCCCAACGGCCTGCTGAATGGCCAGAGTTACTATCTGGCCCGCAACACCGAGACCATCCCCCTGACCGACGACCTGTTCGACAGTGACAGCCATTGCATGGTCAACCTGAAGACCGCCCATGTCTCCGTTGTGGAGAAGGACACCGGCCGCAGCGTGATTTGCAACGTGGAGGGCTACCCCTACGTGCTGATCTGGTCCGCCGCCAAAAAGCCGCTGCACTTTATCTGCATCGAGCCCTGGCACAGCCTGCCCGGCGAGGAGAACGGCCCCCTGGAGTGGGAGCAGCGCCCCTGCGCCGCCAGCCTGAAGAAGGGCGAAAGCTGGTCCACCACCCTTTCCACCACCTTTGTGCGCTAAGCGGGGGACCGTATGACAAAGACAAAGGCATTTTTGCAAAAACATCGCTGGAGTCTGACCGGCGCCCTGCTTGGGGCGCTGGTTTTTCTCGTACTATACGGCGTGCGGGTGCTGGATCCTGTCTGTGTGGACTGGATCTTGAACAATCCCAGCCCGGACCCGTCCCAGCATTATCTGGGCTGGGTGTTTTACCGCCGTAGCGGTTGGCACCTGCCGTATCTGGGCGCAAACTACAGTGCCATTTACCCCTACCGCACCAGCATTTTGTACACCGATTCCATCCCGCTGCTGGCTGTGGTCTGCAAGCTGCTGAGCGGGGTGCTGCCCGCGCGTTTCCAGTACTTAGGGCTGTGGGGGCTGTTCTGCTATGCCATGCAGGGCGGTCTGGCCCAGGCGCTCATTGCCCGCATCGGCGGCGTGCGCCCGCAGGATACCGCAAAAAACCGGGCCAGCGTACTGGGCGCCGGGGTGCTGGTGCTGTTCCCGGCGCTGAACATCCGCATGTTTGCCCACACGGCGCTGGCCGCCAACTGGCTGGTGCTGCTGGCCCTGTGGGTGTGGCTGTGTGCCGAGCAATCCGAAAATAGGCCGTCCACCGGAAAACTCTGCCTGTGGTGGGGTGTGTTGGGGCTGCTGTGTGCGGGCATCCATCTGTATTATCTGCCCATGGTGGGTATGGTGCTGGTGGCCACCTGTGTGCAGCGCGGGCTGGAAAAGCGCGGCCCCGCCGCCGTTGTGCTGCCCATCGTCAGCTTTTGCACCGTGGCGCTGGCCGAACTGGTTGTGCTGGGAGCCTTTGCCGCCAACTTTGCGGGCTACTCCAACGGCTATTTGAGCGGTGCCGACCTAGCCAACCTGTTTGTGCCGGGTCTGGGTGCCAGCTGGGAACAGGAAGTGTACGCGGGCCTGGGCACCACCGCGGCCATCGTGCTGGCACTGGCCGGTTTGTTGGTACAACGCAAAAAAGCGGCAGAGTTCTTCCGCCGCCATACCCATATTGTGGTTGCCGCTGTTGTGCTGCTGGTGCTGGACGCCGTCGCCTCGATGGGCAACACCATCACCTTCGGGGGCCGCACGCTGTTTACCGTGCCCATCCCGCAGGTGCTGATGGATTTCTGGGCCATGTTCTCCAGCTGCGCCCGTCTGGCCTGGCTGGCCGGCATGCTGCTGGCCGTGGCGGCCTGCGGGCTGGTGCTGCGGTTCTGGAACGGTGCCGCGGCCGCTGTGCTGCTGGCTGTCTGCGCCGCCGCCCAGGGCTTTGGCCTGCGTACCGAGCTTACCAAGCGTTACACCACCTACCACGATGCCGCTTATTACGAGGACACCACCCAACTGACCGACCCGGCCTGGGAGCAGCTGGCTGCCAGCGGGCAGTTCAGCCGCCTGGCCTTTGCCAGCTTCGACTTTGAACACGACGACTTCTGGGACCTCGTTGCCTTTGCCGCCGACCACGGCTGGACCTCCAACAGCTTCTACATGGGCCACATGGACGGCAACCTGGCGGCGGTGACGCTGGCAGGGGAGATGAACACCCTCGCGCCGGACACGCTCTACGCCTTTATCGATGAGGACGAGCTGGCCCGCAGCGACTACGCGCTGCACTATTACCGGCTGGACGGCATCCTGCTGGGCAGCGTGGAGCCGATCCATGGCCTGACCGAGGAGCCTGCTGTTGACATCCCCGCCCACACGATGGCGCTGCAAAAATCCAGCGTCATCAACGGCACGGCGGACGCCGACACCGTGACCCTGAACGAGGGCGGCGAACTGCTGACCGAAGCCTGGATGCTCTTCCCCGGCAGCTACCGCGTCACCCTGACGGGCAGTGGGTTCGACCACAGTTATATCTATGCCCGCCACGGGCTTATCAACCAGGAGACCTACAAGATGGAGGTCAACTTTACCGGCATTGCCCCGGATGAGATGGTGTTTGAGTTTTCCACCGGCGAGCCGCTCTACTACTGGCGCACCGCCGTCCACGCGCTGGACGATACGCCCATCGCCGTTACGGTTATCAAGGTAGAAAAGATTGGCTAATCGTCTGTTTTATCGCCGCCCTGCCGATAAGCGGTGGGGGACACCCCATACTGCCGGGTGAACGCCCGCGTAAAGTAGGATGCATTGCTGAACCCGCACCGTGCGGCGATCTCCAGCACGGTGTACCGGCTGCCCCGCAGCAGGGTAGCGGCCTTTTCCAGCCGAAAGTGGATGAGGTACTGCGCAAAGCTGGTGCCAGTCAGGTCGTGGAACCGCTTCATAAAGTGGCTGCTGCTGTAGCCGCACTGGGCGCTGATGGCCGCCACCGTGATTTTCTCCGCATAGTGACGGTCCACGTACTGCACGGTCTGGCGCAGAAGGCGGGTGTCCCGGTGCTCGGCCCCGGCCGGGTGCCGGGCAGGCGTGGCAGCTTTGCACAGCGCATCCATCACGCCGTACAGGCAGGCTTTTATGCGCAGTGCCGTGTTTTCTTTTCGGTTTTCAATCAGCATTTTTACGTTTACAGGCAGCTCCCTGCCCAGGGGGCTGTCTTTTTGTATATGGGCAGGCACTTCCATGCAGCCGTCCGCCAGCGGGGCCAAAAAGCGGCGGTAGGTCTCGCTGTCCGGCGGCTCCAGCAGCGAGAAGCGGAACAGGATGTTGTAATAGCGGAACGTCCCGGCCTCCGCCGCCGCGATGGCGTGGATCTGCCCGGGTAAAATCACTGCCACATCGCCGGTGTGCAGGGTAACCGTCGCCCGGTCAATGGTGATGCTGCCGCTGCCGGTTTCGCAGTAAATCAGCTCCATTTCCTCGTGGTAGTGCAGGGGATAGGCCGGGATAAACGTGGGGATGATACCGCAGTAGACGGCAAAAGGGAAGGCTTCGCTGCCGTGGACTTTTACCTCCTGCCCATCGGGCAGAATGGCAGGGTTTGGGGGCAGATAGGACATAGGCGGCACCTCGTTTGCAAAAACATAGGATTCTGTTATAAGTATAAGACTTTTATGGATGAAATGCAAGGAAAATCATAGTATAATGACAGCGTAGTAATTCGTAAGAGGTGTCTGTATGGGTTTTCGTTCTTCTTCTGTTTCCGGGGGCGGGATTACCGGCTTTTTTGGCGACCGCGCCTTTGCCCGCAGCCTGATGCACATTGCTTTGCCGGTCACGCTGCAAAGCATGCTGCGGGCCTCCTTCAGCATCATTGACCAGGTCATGATCGGCCAGCTGGGCAGCGCCAGCATTTCGGGCATCGGGCTGGGCGGCAAGTTTGCATCTATTCATAATGTGGTGCTCAGCGCCGTCACGGCAGCGGGGGCCATCCTCATTTCCCAATATCTGGGGCAGGGCAGCCGTAAAAACGCAGCCCGCAGCTACAGCGTCAACCTGCTGGTGTCGCTGGCCATTGCGGCGGTGTTTACGCTGGTCTCCACCCGGTTTGCCGAGCCGATTCTGGGCCTCTACACCCAGGACGATGCCACCCGCGCGCTGGGGCAGACGTATTTGCAGACTTACGCCTGGTCGTTCTTCCCGGCGGCGCTGTCCGGCATGGCGGAGACGCTGCTCTGCTGCATGGAGGCCGCCGTCTTCCCGCTCATTGCCAGCATGACCTCGCTGTGCATCAACACGGGGCTGAACTACCTGCTTATCTTCGGCCACGGCGGGCTGCCCGCACTGGGGGTGCAGGGCGCGGCAGTAGCCAGCGTGGCTGCGCAGGTGGTGTCCTGCTTACTTGTCTACCTGTTTTTGGCCGTGCGGCTGCGGAAAAAGCAGTGGCGGCTGCGGTTCACGCTGGGCTTCACCCGGCCGGAACTGCTTACCTACGCCAAAATCCTGCTGCCACTACTGGCCAGTGAATTTTTGTGGAGCCTGGGCGAGAACGTCTACTCCGCCATCTACGGCAACATCGGCACCCAGGCCTGCGCCGCTATGACGATGACCACGCCCATCCAATGCCTGATGGTGGGCGCACTGTCGGGTCTGTCCAAGGCGGCAGCCATCCTTATTGGCAAGTCGCTGGGCACGCAGGAGTACGACCGCGCCTACCGCGACGCCCAGCGGTTGATGCGCTGCGGGCTGGCGGCCTCGCTGGTGTTGTCGGCGCTGCTGTTGGTGTTCGGGCGGCTGTACACCACGATTTACCGTGTCGAGCCGGAGGTGCGAGCCACGGCCTACTTATTGCTGGTAGTGTTCGCCGTCATCTCGCCGGTCAAGGTGCAGAACATGATCCTGGGCGGCGGCATTTTAAAAAGCGGCGGCAAGACCAACTACACCCTGGCCATCGACCTCATTGGTACCTGGGGCTTCGGTGTGCCGCTGGGGTTCCTGGCGGCCTTTGTGCTGAAACTGCCCGTCGCGCCGGTGTACTTTTTGCTCTCGCTGGAAGAATGTGTCCGCCTGGCGCTCTCGCTGCGGCTGTTCAAAAAGCGCAGCTGGATGCAGCAGTTGTAACGGAGGTGCAGCATGGATACATTACAGGTAAACGGGCAACCCTATACGGTAACGCGGCTGCAGGAGCATGGGCAAAACTAAAGGCAAACTTTTTGCATAAATTTTAAAAATAGCCCCTTGCAAAATGGCGGTGTTTGCGCTATGATGTACGTATTCCGTTGAAACACAGATGTTTTCCCGGAAAATGCCGTGCCGTAAGGCGATTGAGAGGATCATACGATGTCTTTACTGAAAAAGCTGGTTGGACTGACGATTGGCGCTGCCGCTGTGGGCGCCGCGGCTTACTTTTTGAACCGTAACGAGCATACCGAGGAGTACGAGCATATTTGGGGCCCGGAGGATGAAGCAGACGCCGAGGATGGCACTGCCGAGACCGCCGAGCCCGCTGACGATGCGTCTGCCGAGGCCGAAGAAGCCCCCGCTGCACCTGAAGAAACCGCTGCCGCTCCCGTAGAAGAAGCTCCCGAAGCGGAGGCCACCCCTGTGCAGGCCCCCGCTGGAGATGACACCCCCAACGCCAACCCCGTTGAGCTGGGTGCCGTGGAAGTCCCCAAGACCGAGGACGGCAAGCTGGACGTTACCAAGATTGCCGACCCGGCTGATTTTGGTGATTGGGACGAACAGGGCTGCAAGGGCTGATAAGAAACCGCAAGGCGCATCTTTGGTTGCAAAGGTGCGCCTTTTTGCTATTTTATTGCCGTTTTCGCCAAGCAGCCGCACCCAAATTTGTATAGATTTCTTGTTTAACGCTTTACATCTTTACTGTGCTAAAGTATAATGCTGTTATGGAAAAGAGAGGTAGGAGACGTATTATGGAGCTGACTTTACAAAATTTCACCCCCGCCGAGCAGGCTACCTTCCGCCTGCGTGCCCTGTACGAGCAGGGCGGCTATCGCAAATACCGCGCCTCCCGGTTTGAGGAGTACGCCCTGTATCAGGAGTACCAGCGCTTTCTGCCGGACCCGCAGGTCATCACCTTTACCGACCTGGACGGCAAACTGCGGGCCATCAAGCCGGACGTGACGCTGTCCATCGCCAAGACAGCCCAGCCTGCCCCCGGCGAGTGCAAACGCTTTTATTATAATGAGGAAGTCTGCCGTGCCAGCCGCGAGAGCCACACCTTCCAGACCATCCACCAGATGGGCCTGGAGTGCATGGGCGAGGTGGACGAAGCCGCCCAGGCCGAGGTGCTGCGCCTGGCACTGGCCAGCCTGGCCGCGCTGGATGTTCCCACCGTACTGGAAGTCAGCCACATGGGCTTTGTGACCGGCCTGCTGGATGTGTTGGATGTGCCTGCCACGGCCCACGCCCGGCTGGTGGAACTGCTGTGCGCCAAAAACGAACACGAGCTGCGCAAGGCTGCGTTGCAGGCCGGTGCTGATGAAGCCGGAGCCGATGCCCTTTGCGGTTTGCTTACCCTGCACGGGCCGTTCGGGGCCACCCTTACCGCCGCCAAGGCAGCCGCCATCAGCCCCTCGCAGAAAGCCGCACTGGCCGAACTGCTGGCCCTGCAAAACGCCCTGGGCGAAGCCGGCCGCGGCCTGCAGCTGGACCTGAGCATGGCCGATGAAGCCGAGTATTACAACGGCATCGTTTTTACCGGCTACGCGGCGGGCATCCCCCGCGCGGTGCTCAAAGGCGGCCAGTACGACTACCTGATGCAGCGCTTTACCCCCGGCGCTAAGGCCATCGGCTTTGCGATGTACTTAGACGAGCTGGAACGTCTGGCCGCACCGCTGCCGCCAGTACAGCAGCAGGGCGGGGAAAAGACCTGGCTGAACATTGCCCTGCCCAAGGGGCGCCTGGGCGACAAAGCCTACGCTCTGCTGGCCGGGGCAGGTTACAGCGCCAACGAGGACTACAACGACACCCGCAAACTGGTGGTGGAGAACCCCGAAGCCGGGGTGCGGTACTTCCTGGTCAAACCCAGCGACGTAGCCATCTACGTCGAACATGGCGCGGCCGACATCGGCATCGTGGGCAAGGATATTTTGACCGAGTCCGGCGCGGACGTCTACGAGCTGCTGGACACCGGCATGGGCAAGTGCCGCATGTGCGTGGCCGGCCCCAGGAATTTTGTGGACGACGAAAGCCGCGCACTGCGGGTAGCTACCAAGTTCGTTAACATTGCCCGCGACCACTACGAGCGCCGGGGCCGCGATATCGACATTGTCAAGCTCAACGGCTCCATCGAGCTTGCGCCGATTTTAGGGCTCTCCGACGTCATCGTCGATATTGTCGAGACGGGCACCACCTTAAAGGAGAACGACCTGACCGTGATTGAAGAATTCATGCCTATCTCGGCCCGGTTTATCGCCAACAAAGCCAGCTACAAGTTCAAATACGCCCAGCTTACTGAGCTGCTTACCAAAATGAAGGAGGCCCTTGCACAATGATTCGCCTGTATGATTTTGATGAAGTAAAGCCCGAAGAAATTTTGAACCGTGACATCCGCGCCGAAGCCGACGTGGAAGCCACCGTAGACGCCATCATTGCCGATGTGCGCGCCCGCGGCGATGCCGCCCTGCTGGATTACGCCGCCAAGTTTGACCACGCCCAGCTAACCAGCGTACAGGTCACCCAGGCCGAAATCGACGAGGCCTTTTCCGAACTGGAAGCCAGCGACCCGGAATTTATTACCACACTGAAAATGGCCGCTTCCAACATCCGCCACTTCCATGAGCAGCAGTTGCACAAGAACTTTGTGCTGAACGACCGCCCCGGCATGGTGCTGGGCCAGAAGTACACCCCCATCCAGCGCGCGGGCGTTTACGTGCCCGGCGGCACGGCAGCCTACCCCTCTACCGTGCTGATGGACGTCATCCCCGCCAAGGTCGCGGGCGTGCAGCAGATCGTCATGACCACCCCCGCCGGCAAGGACGGCAAGGTCAACGCCGGTATCCTGGCGGCGGCGGTGATTGCCGGCATCGACTGCATCTTTAAGACCGGTGGTGCCCAGGCCGTGGCCGCCCTGGCCTACGGCACCGAGAGCGTGCCCGCTGTGGATAAGATCGTCGGCCCCGGCAACATTTACGTGGCCACCGCCAAGCGCAAGGTTTTTGGTAAAGTCGGCATCGATATGATCGCCGGCCCGTCAGAAATCCTGGTTTTGGCCGACGGCACCTGCAGCCCCGCCTGGGTCGCCGCCGACCTGTTGAGCCAGGCCGAGCACGACAAGCTGGCCACGCCGGTGCTGGTCACCGACAGCTGGGACCTGGCCAAGGCCGTGCAGGCCGAGCTGGAAGTGCAGATCCCGCAGCTGCCCCGCGCCGCCATTGCCCGCGCCAGCGTGGACACCAACGGTAAGATCATCGTCACCGATGACATGAAGAAGGCCATCGACGCCGTGAACATTATTGCGCCGGAGCATCTGGAGATCTGCGTGGACGACCCGTTTGCCGTTTTGAACGACATCCAGAACGCGGGCAGCATTTTCCTGGGCAAGAACGTGCCCGAGGCCCTGGGCGATTATTTTGCCGGCCCCAACCATACCCTGCCCACCAGCGGCACCGCGCGGTTCAGCAGCCCCCTGGGCGTGGATGATTTTGTCAAGAAGTCCAGCTTCATCTACTACACCCGCGAAGCCCTGGGCGAGGTCCAGGCCCGCATCGCCAACTTTGCCGAGCACGAGGGCCTGCACGCCCACGCCAAGAGCGTGACCATCCGGTTTGAGGACGAGCAAAAGGGGGAGTGAGCCCATGAGCCGCTATTTTACTAAAACGCTGGCTGCACTGGAGCCGTATGTGCCCGGCGAGCAGCTGAAAATCGACGACCTTGTCAAGCTCAACGCCAACGAAAACCCATACCCGC
>OLNC01001603.1_pt1 | contig 11606 bp, 7 predicted proteins | sample 1672011 | NCBI WGS metagenome assembly OLNC01 (sample SAMEA3136636, study PRJEB25190) | human gut metagenome | biome: human gut; feature: human-associated habitat; material: faeces | place: Austria | collected 2013 | reverse complement strand
TGAACTCCGTGACAAGGTTCTGATTGCTGAGAAAAATGATGGTTTCAATAATTACAGAAGAATATACAATGACATCATTGAAGAGAAGATTATTGAGGGCAGACAGGGGATTGAGCAGGAGAGATACCTGACGATCACGATTGAGAGAAAGAACTTTGAGGAGGCGAAGGCACAGTTTGCAACCCTTGAGGCAACGATACACAAGGCTTTCATTGAGCTTGGTGCGGAGATTGTGCCTCTTAATGGAAATGAGAGGCTGAAAGTGCTTTATGACTATTATCATCTTGGAGATGAGGGCAGCTTTGATTTTGATATCAAAAAGGCAAAGAAGGTCGGGGCAGATTTTAGAAATGATCTGTGCAATGGGATGGTGAAATATTTCCCAGACCATTTTGAGGATGAGAGTAAATTCTGCAAGGCACTTTTCATTAAAAAGTATCCGAGCAGTTTGTCAGACAGATTCATCAATGAGATTACTTCCCTTCCGGTTCATTCCATCACGAGCATTGATGTGGTGCCTGTTCCCAAGGATCTGACAACAAAGGTGCTTCAGAAGAAATACCTTGGTATTGAGTCGGATATCATTAAGCAGCAGAGAGTCCGTAATAAGAATAACGATTTTTCTACGGAAATCTCATATGCCAAAAGAACGGAGAAAAAGGAGATTGAGGAAATCATGGATGATGTCCGTGAGAATGACCAGTGCCTTTTCTTCGTGGGAGTAACCATTATTCTTATGGCAGAAAGCAAGAAGGAGCTTGAGAGTGTATGTGAGACAGTAGAGACTATCGGAAAGCGTAACAGCTGCACGATTGACACACACTACTTAAAGCAGAGGGAGGCACTCAACACAGCACTTCCGATTGGTGTGAGACAGGTGGAGACAATGCGTACACTTCTTACCCAGTCACTTGCGGTGCTTATGCCATTTAATGTGCAGGAATTAAATGACAGCACAGGAAACTATTATGGCATCAACCAGATCAGCAAGAATGTGAATATCGGCAACAGAAAGAAGCTCATTAACGGAAATGGCTTCGTTTTTGGAGTGCCGGGTTCCGGTAAATCCTTCTTCTGCAAGATGGAGATGGGCAGCGTATTCTTGTCGGGAGATGATGAGATAATCGTCATAGATCCAATGAACGAATACTTTGATATTGCTGAGACTTATGGCGGAACTGTAGTAAATATGTCTACCTACACGGATAACTATGTGAATCCGCTGGAGATGGATGTATGGAGCCTTGATCCGAATGATTCCAAGGGAATGGTAAGAGAAAAGGGCGAGTTTATGCTTGGACTTTGTGAGCAGTGTATCGGGGACAGCTTAAATTCAAGACAGAAGTCAATCATTGATCGTTGTGTGAGAAAGCTGTATATCGACATTGCAAGGAGCAAAGAGAAGTATATCCCGGTGATGAGTGATTTTTACGATATCCTTATGGCACAGCCGGAGGATGAGGCAAAGGACATTGCATTGTCACTAGAGCTTTTCGTAAATGGTTCACTTAACATCTTCAATCACCAGACAAATGTGGATGTGGATAACAGATTCACAGTATATGGCATCAGGGACTTAGGTACGGAGCTTAGTCCTATCACAATGCTTGTCATGATGGAGTCTATTCAGAACAGGATTGTTGAGAATGGCAAGAGAGGCAAGGCAACATGGCTCTATATTGATGAGTTTCACGTCCTGCTTAATTCCGAGTATTCTGCAAAATATCTGCAGCAGCTCTGGAAGAAAGTAAGAAAGCAGGGAGGTCTTTGTACCGGTATCACGCAGAATGTTGTCGATCTGTTGCAGAATTACACAGCAACCACAATGCTTGCAAACTCTGAGTTTGTGGCACTCTTGAAGCAGGCAAATACAGACAGTTCAAAGATGGCGGAGGTTATCGGGGTATCAGAGGCACAGCTTCGGTTCGTAACTAATACCGCCTCTGGAATGGGACTTATTAAGTGTGGTTCGGTAGTAATTCCCTTTGATAATCAGATCAGCAAGGATACGGATTTGTACAGGCTGTATAATACCAACATTCATGAGAAGATTGCGGAACAGAAGAAAAAAGAAGCAATGCTGCAGTGATAACAGATGAATTTTTATAGAATCTATAGTATAATCAAGAGGTCGGATGAATGTCCGACCTTGATGATAATAAATTAGATATTCCCTATTTTTAAGAAGAAAGCATATAAGATTCGATATGAAAAATAAATAAGGAAGCAGTTCTAAAATGTATCATTTGTACCGGAGAACATGTGGCTGGATTTTAAGATATGCTTATCGTACACTTTGACGAGAATATGTTGATTGGGGATGCAGCGGACCTGGATGCATTTATGGAAATGTATGGTGTGGAAGCAATTTCCAAGGAATATTTGTAATTATTAGGGAAAAGAAAATTTGAATTTTACGCACTATTAACTTTTGGATATAAAGTGCCGATATTACAGATATAGAAACGGATTTCTGTATCAATTTTCAAGGAGGATGATACCATGATTAGAGCAGCTAATTTAACACAGGTAACAGATTATTATAAGAGCAATACTGTTAGTAAGCAAAATAACACAGAGAAAGCAAAAGATGTGCAGCCCAATGCACAGAAAATAAAATCCAGCGAAGATAAGTTATCTTCTAAGGCACAGAAATATCTGGAAACATTGCGTAAGGATAATGCGGATTTCGATTTTATTATTGCTGATAAAGGCGATGATTTCAGAGGATTAGTAGACCAAAGCGATAAGGAATTTACAGTTGTTTTTTCAAGTGCTGAACTTGAAAGAATGGCATCCGATGAGAAATATGCACGGGAAAAATTGTCTACGGTAAAAACTGCAGTTGAGATGTCAGATAAAATCAATGAACAGTTTGGGTTTGAACGTGCTTGGGGAACGACAGACAATAGTGGAACTGTATTAAATAAGTTAACTATGTCCTTTGATGATGATGGAAAGATGACACTTTTTGCTGATTTGGAGAAGATTACAGAAAAGCAGAAAGAACGGCTTGAAGAATTAAAGGAAAAACGTGCAGAGGAGAAAAAGCAGGAAAAGAAGGATGTAACTGTTAAGCGGACTACAATTCAGGCAAATTCAAAAGAAGAATTACTTGAAAAGATTTCTGAACTGGATTGGAGTAAGATAACAGAAGAAAAGGCAACACAGGGTATGAAGTTTGATATCACTATTTAATCGTAGCATTAACCGGGAATTGGAGGTGTGCTATGATTGCAGGTACAATACGAAACGCTGTGAATCAGATGCAGTTAGTAAATGATTGGGAGCAAAAGAAGGCTACCGGGGATGTTGTAAAGAAGCAAGAGGGTATGACTGTAACAAGTCAGGAAGAAAGCATGATTCAGCATTTCCGAGAGCAACTTGAGCGAGACAAAGAAAGTTCTGCATATAGTCAGATTTATAACAAGATTGCAAGCGGTCAAGAATTAACAGCTTCAGAAGAAGATGCTATTCGTCAGAAAGACCCTAAAGCCTATATGGAATATAAAGCGGCAAGAATGGAACAAGAAGCTTATGAGCGTAGGTTGGAGAGATGTAAGACAAAAGAAGAGGCTCAAAGGCTTCAAGTAAATGAGATGAATGGAAATTTGGCAGAACTAAAAAGTATCGTGAATAATCCAAATATTCCAAAGAGTGAAAAGCTTAAGGAAGCTCAACGTATCATGGGAAATACTTTTAGAGCTGTAGAGTCATTCACAAGATTTGTAAAAAGTACAGAATATAGGGATTTGCCAACAGAAGAGGAAATTGTAGAGACATCTATAGAAAAGGGGCAGGTTGCAGAGGATTCAAACGATACTGAAATGTCTGAACAGTTAACATCAGATACAACTGTTTCAGTAGATGAGGCAGCAAAAATAGTAAATGATTCGAAGCGAGATTTACAATTAAGTGATGTTCACCAAATTGAAAAAGATGTTATAGAGGAAATGAAGGATATCGAAATAAAGCATTTTGGTGAGAAGAAATCATCGGTCAGAATAGACATTACGGTATAGGAATAGTCTGCGTGAAATTTCAGTTTCATGTTGCTTTTAATAATTGAATATTGAATGATTTTACATAGCCGTTAAGGAGTAATTTTTGCTCCCTAGCGGCTTATTTTATTTTTCAAAGTAGGAGGTGAGAAAATTGAAAATTAGAAAGGTTGATGACAAACCGATGGTCATTCACACCAAGGAGAAAGCCAAGATTCATGCCCACGAACCAAAGGGAGCCAAGATTAAAGGCAGCAACATCTATACAGTAGAGAGAGGTCCTAAGACTATCGGTGCAAAGGTATCTGATGATAAAAAGAAGTCCTATCGCAAGAGTACCATTCATCAGTCGGAGCCGAAGAATAAGGGATTATCAAAATTCAAGCGAAACCTTAAAGAATCCAACACTTCCATCAAGACCAAGAACACGAATCTTCACATTGCAGGAAGAACTGGAGCACTTGTAGCCGGGGCAGTAACAGATCAGGTGGAAGGCGGTCAGGAGGTATCGCAGGCAGCATATCTTGCATATGAAGCAAGCCGCCCTGTTACCGGAACTGCTTCTAAGGGTGCTGCACTTTTCAGGAAAAAGGCGGCAGCCGAGGCAAAGAAGCGTATCAAAAAGGTAGAGACAGGAAAGAAGCTGGCAAAAAAAACGGCAAAGAAAGCTGCCAAAGATACAGCTAAGGCGGTAGCTAAAGAGACGGCAAAAGAAACAGCAAAGACTACTGCCAAGGTTGCAACGAAAACTGCGACAAAGGCAGCTGCTACGGCGGCAGGAACAGCGGTTGCACCGGGAGTTGGCACGGCAATCGGCATGGCAGCCGGATATGCTGCAGGTGTGTCCATAGAGGTCAAGGATGAAAAGATGACCAACCGGAGCAGGAAGATAAAATTCTTTCTGGATAAGATGAAAGCACAGGAGAATCAGACAGACAGCGTGGCAAAACTGGTAAAGGATCTGATTGTGCGAAAAGCGATTACCTGGGTAAAGGCAGCTGCACCGATTGTTGGATTGGTGCTTTTATTACTTGTTCTTGTAGTTGCCATGATTGCGGTTCCGGTTATAGCGGTGATAGCAATCCTTTACAATTCTCCATTTGCTTTATTTCTGCCACCACTTGAATCAGGAGATACCGTGCAGACAGTAACGAGTGCTTATGTGCAGGAGTTTAACCGGGATGTGAATACGAAAGTGAATGAGCATACCGGATATGACCTTGGAGAGCTTGTATATGTGGATTATGAAGGTATGGAAGAAAACCCAAGCAATTACTATGACATCATGGCAGTCTATATGGTCAAGCATGGTATCGGAGATACTGCAACAGTCATGAATGACATTTCAAAAGGCTGGCTGCAGGCAGTAGTAAATGATATGTGTTCATACACCACAAGCACAGGAACAAAGGATGTGGAAGAAACAGATGCAGACGGTAATGTAACTACTGTCACGAAGTCGGTTCTGTATGTGAATGTCACACTGAAATCGTACAGAGATATGATTTCGGTCTATGGATTTAATTCTGATCAGGTGGAAATGCTTGAGCAGATCATGAGTCCGGAGTTTATGGGACAGCTTGGATATGCCGGAAGCGGAAGTGGCGGCGGAGGCGGAAGTCCGGGAGTAAGCTCCATGACTGAGGATGAAATCAATGCCATCCTAAACGAAATTACAGACAGCAGGCAGAAAACAGTCTGCTCTTATGCACTTCACAGAGTTGGCTTCCCTTATAGTCAGGATTTAAGAGACAGCGGTAACTATTATGACTGCAGTTCCTTAGCCTATTATTCATGGAAAGATGCAGGCGTGGATATTAGTTACGGCGGTGCAACCACAGCGGCAGCGGAGGCACAGGGACTGGATGAAGCCGGAAAGACAGTCTCCTTTGATGAGTTACAGCCGGGAGACCTTATTTTCTACAGTTTTACAAGCAACGGAAGATATAAGAACATCAGCCATGTGGCAGTATACGTCGGAAATGGCAAGGTGGTAGAGGCGCTTAATGAAAGTCTTGGTGTGGTCTACAGGGATGTGGCAAGCACAGGAAAGATTGTTGTGATAGGAAGACCATAACAGGAAATTTGCAGAGAGGGCATAGTCCCTCTCTGAGACTGGAGGTAAGAATGGATTTAAAAGATATGATACTGGTAACAGAAAACGACAGGGGAACAGAGACAAATATGCTGATGACTCTGGATGATTATAAGAGTTTTATAGCAGTTGATGACATGTCAGAGCTTGCAGATAATTTGTTGCAGCTTGGAAGAACACTTGGTGAAGCAGATAACTTCGCAGAGTATTACAGGGCAGCAAATGTAACTGTATCTGCGAGATTCTGTCTGGATGATATTCAGCTGGGACATTTTCTTCAGGGGTTTTATAACGATTCCAAAGAATTTCGGTTTGATAAAGAAGCCAGTTCTTCTGAATGTGTTGCAAAGCTTAAGGAGATTGGAATGACCGATAAGGGCTGGGTGGATGATTTTAACCTGCATTATGAAATGGAGAACCGCTCATTTGAAAGGGGACAGACATTTCATAACTTCAATGACCATGATTACATGGTGCTTGAAGCATTATCACCAAGGAATCTCGTGGTGATGGATATGAAGTCAGGTTCTCTTACAATTGCCCTTGGTGCGACAGAGTATAAGCGTTATCCGAAGGATGAGAAGCCTACAAAGGACAATACCACAATCGGAGTATCGTGGGAGCATGGAATTTATCTCGGTTCCACACTCTCAACCACGAATTTCAAGGCATACAAGAGGGAGTATGGCACACCGGAAAAGATAGAGGATATCTATGATTACAGGGCAAAGCTAAAGCAGAAGTTCTATTTTTATCAGGATATGTCAAAGGATGATGATGTGCCAAAGAAACTGCAGAATGATTTCCTTCACCAGATGTATGAGGATTTCGGAACGATTGAAGAGGACTGTTTTTACGACAGGCTGGAAGATGGAAAGTACGATGAGGGCTTTAAGGAAAGACAGGTAAAGGAAGAAAAGAGCCGGTGATGAGATTTTTACAGGAGGCGATATCATATGGAACAGGAATTTGATGTTGAGATAAAAGAAGTGCTCTCAAGAGTACAGAAAGTAAAGGCAGAGTCGCTTGATGATGCCATCAATAAGGCAATGGATATGTATTATGCAGAGCAGATAGTCCTTGGAGCAGAGGACATGAAGGGAGTTGATTTTACGCCTATCAGCGAAGGTCAGCTCCCTTCTTCATTAAAAGAAAACGGAGGAAGAGCAAGATGAAAAGTGATTCAACAACAGTAATTAAGAACATGGAGTTTTTAGTAAAGGAACTTCATAAGGAGTGGGACAGATCGGGTGCTTCTAAGGCATCCGTTATTATTTCCCTTGAGGAAGTAGATGGTATCAATGATAAGTTAAAAGAGATTATCTATCAGACACAGAAGTCAGTCGATGAGGATGAGCTGACCTTTAAACAGAGCATTGCAAAGTCCAAGGAGTGCTATGTGCTTCTTCGTGTGGTGCGTAAGATTGCAAAGAAAAAGGATAAATGCGAAAAACAGGCAATCGACAATGAATTTGCAATCGAGCTGGATAAGGATGAGTTAAAGCTCTTTAAGGGATTGTTTGCAGAGATGTTTAAGTAGAGGAGGACAAAGGTATGGGCGTTGATATGAAGGTCAAAGCGATATACGATTCTGAAATTGGTAACATCACCAGATCAGAAAAGAACTGGAAGGATGTGTTAAAGGTCGCAGGTCAGTTATACCGCTATGAATTTGACAATATCGTTATGGTAACAGCTCAGAGACCTCCGGAAAAAAGCACACTCATGGCAGATTATGATACCTGGAAAAAGGTGGGAAGATATGTAAAGCGTGGTGCGAAAGGCTGCGCTATCTTCCCGTCAAGGGCACTGAATCCACGCATGAGGTATATCTTTGATATCAGTGACACCGGAGGGAAGAATGTTAAGCTGACATGGGACCTTGAGGGAGAAAATCTTAAGGATTATGTGGATTTTCTTGTGTCAGAAGGTCAGATTGAGCAGTACGATAACAGCGACAGGGAGTCTCTAAAAAATATATTAAAACAGTTTACAGGAACAGATGTTTGGCTTATAATAAAAGAAGAGTTCGGAGACCGAATGACCGAGCTTATGCAGCTATCAGGTAGTGTGATAAAGGAAGAAAGTAAGAAACGCAATGGCTTACAGCAGGAAATGGACATGGAGCAGCTTGTATATACAAGTGTCATGTATGCTGTAGGGACGAGATGCGGATTTGACTTATCTGTGCAAGAACAGGATTTTAGTCAGATCGTAAATATCAAAGACGAAGAGATCATTTACCGTCTTGGTTCCATTGTATGCGATGTCTCCTGTAGTGTTCTTAGAGAATTTAGTCGTAACTTAAAGGCAATCGAGAGCGAAAGGAGAATTGGATATGTTAGAAGAAATGACTTACAAGGAAGTGGACGGACTGCTTTATCCGCAGATAGAGATGCCGGACGAGACGGAGGATCTCACGAAGCTGGGCAAATACGGAAGGATGGCGATGAACTATCTAAAGGAGAACGAGCCGGCAAGATACAAGACGCTGATGAGATTCGGGAAGATGTACGAGAAGATGTCAGCGGTAGAGGAGGAAGCGAACCAGCTGTACGACCAGCTGGAGATGCAGTATCTGGCGAAGCACAAGCCACAGAATCCGTCATCGACAATGGAGATGTGGAAGATAAGAGAGCAGGCGAAGATGCAGGCAGAGGAAGTGGTACTGAATCAGATAGTGATGCGATTCCACTAGAATCAGATGATACAGAACTGAATAGGGAACTTGATGAAATCAATTCATTGGGTGTTAGTAAGGAAGCCGAATATACACAGGCTTCCTTTTTTTTCGACCAGAACGGGCAGGCAAGCATTGGCACCATTCATACTGAGGACGAAAACAATAATCAGTTTATGCGTCAGTTCGAGCAGGACAGAAAAGCTGCATTAGCAGGTAAATACAATTATCTGAATCCCAAAAAGTCTGCAACAGTACCAGGTGAGTATATCAAACAGGTGCTTATGAGAGGTACAGGCTTTGTCGGTGGCAAGGGCAGGGTATGCAAGATTTTTGAAACAGAGATTGATGCAGGAACCAGGGCAAAGCGTATCAAAGCAGAGTATGGTCAGGGAGGTGCAGGCTGGCCGGTTGACGGACTAGGGCTGCACGGATATGACACATTTCATGGGAATGGACTGCGTTTTCAGTGGCGAGATGAGGATGGAGAGGTTGAAGGATATGTTTCGTGGAAAGATATCGAAAAAGAGCTTGGTGTCCTTATTCTTACAGGGGAATACCAGTCTGAGACACCTCGTATTGATGAGCTTGCGATGGACGGACTCCGTGAGGATGATGAGGTCATTGATGCCGAATACCGGGAAGTGGAACCGGAGGAGGCAGAATCAGAGATTGATGATTATGCAATACCGGATGAGCCGGAGAGCTATGCTTCTAACAGAGATTATGTAAGTGCAAAAGGCATGACACCACAGGAAACTCCCGATGAAGACCGCATGGTAACACAGGCAGAATATGGTGCTGAGATAGAAGCTGAAACAACTGAAAAAGATCCATCAGAGCTTCAGTATATTACACCGATTGATTATGCCAAGCGTATTGCAGAGCTTGATGAAGACCTGCGTGATGCGACGGAGATTCTTGTAACAGATTGCAGCTGCTACACTCCGTTTAGGGCATTCCTTATGGATGTGGTGCAGTCTGATTTTGCATTTATGCCCAATAAACTTGACCTTATCAGGGATATTGCATTAGGGACAGATAATGCAGAAAGAAAAGCATATTCCAACAATAAGTATGGTCTTGTGGAGTACTCAATCAGAAGCGGATATGTGAAGATCAGCTATAAGAACAGGAATGGTGTGCGTAAAGAAGGTGCTCTCGATTGGCGTGAGTTATATGAAATCTTATCTTATATGGTAAAACAGCCATTTTACTGTGGAGAAGACCAGAAGAAGTATTATCAGGAGACAAAGCAGAAGGCTGACAGGGATAAGATGAATCCGGTCTATAAGAGATTCTTTGATATCGAGGATAGTGTAAAAGCCAATCGTCTTGAAACCAGGGAAAGAGCAATAGCGAATGGCTGGGAAACCAAGATTGATGAGAATGGACATGTGGTTTCAGATGATGCAGTATCAGTATCTGTGGATGATATTCAGGCTGATACAGAATCACAGGAAACTGTAGATTTTACACCAAAGCAGGAACCAGTACAGCAAGTAGAAAGTCTTGAAAATGAGAAGAATGTTGCCGGGCAGACGAAACACAATTTCCACTATAACCTCTGGGAAATGGAAAAAGGCGGAGCCAAGACCAGATACCAGTGGAATATGGATGCAATCCGCACTTTAAAGCAGATTGAATCAGAGAACAGGCTTGCCACACCTGAGGAACAGAAAACTCTGTCGAAGTTTGTCGGATGGGGCGGACTGTCACAGGCATTTGATGAGAATAACGCAGGCTGGAGCAAAGAATATGCAGAGCTGAAAGACCTTTTATCTGATGAGGAATACAGTGCTGCCAGGGCAACAGTAAATAACGCCTTTTACACTTCACCGGAGATTGCCATGTGCATAAATTCGGCACTTGTCCAGTTTGGTTTCAGAGGCGGCAATGTATTAGAGCCATCTATGGGTATCGGTAACTTCTTTGGAAGTATGCCGGCACCAATGCAGAGAAGCAAGCTGTATGGGGTGGAGCTTGACAGCATTTCAGGAAGAATTGCAAAGCAGCTTTATCAGAATGCCAATATCAGTATCACAGGATTTGAGAATACCACATATCCGGATAACTTCTTTGATGTGGTTGTCGGAAATGTGCCATTTGGTGATTATAAGGTATTTGATCCAAAGTACAACAAGTATAACTTCCGTATTCACGATTATTTTCTGGCAAAAGCACTTGATCAGGTAAGACCGGGAGGCATGGTTGCAGTAATCACCACAAAGGGAACACTTGATAAGGCAAATCCCACTATCCGAAAGTATCTGGCTGAAAGAGCAGAGCTTGTGGGAGCGATAAGACTTCCGAATACTGCATTTAAAGATAATGCAGGAACCGAAGTGACAGCAGATATCCTGTTTCTGCAGAAAAGGGAGAGAAAGATTGATATAGAGCCTGACTGGGTACACCTTGGTGTGACTGAGAATGGCATTGCAGTCAACTCTTATTTTGCAGAACATCCGGAAATGATGCTTGGGGTTATGGAGTATGATACAAGGATTTATGGACAGGACAGCAGATATACAGTCTGTGTGAATGGTGATGAAAACTTCAATATGTACGAGGCTCTCAATAAGGCAATCGGTAATATCAAAGCACAGATGACAGATTTTGAGAGAGTGGCAGATGAGGCGGAGCAGACGGAGGAAGTTATCCCGGCTGATCCGGATGTGAGAAACTATACTTACACATTTTTTGAAGGAAAGCTCTATTACAGGGAAAATTCCGAGATGGTAAGAAAAGAAGTATCACAGACTGCCGAGGAGCGAATCCGAAGCCTTGATGTGTCTGAAATCGTATCAGAAGCACTTCCATCTATTGTATC
>OLNC01001593.1_pt1 | contig 11663 bp, 10 predicted proteins | sample 1672011 | NCBI WGS metagenome assembly OLNC01 (sample SAMEA3136636, study PRJEB25190) | human gut metagenome | biome: human gut; feature: human-associated habitat; material: faeces | place: Austria | collected 2013 | reverse complement strand
CAAAATAGATGATTGATATTTTATGGAATTGCTATAGTAAAACAGGCACTTTTGCCTGTACAAAAACACTTTGTCGTTGTATAGTAATAACAAATAATAACAGCATACGTTTCCAGAGATTTTATAGCATTATCTGAAAAAATGTGCAGAAAGAACGAAAGGGAAGGAAATATGCAGAAGGTATTAGTAGTTGTAGACATGCAGAATGACTTCATCGACGGAGCTCTTGGAACAAAAGAGGCAGTTGCCATTGTACCTGGTGTAAAAGAGAAAATCGAAAATTTTGATGGAGTTGTTCTTTTTACCAGAGACACCCATGAGACTTACTATCTTGACACCCAGGAAGGAAAGAAGCTTCCTGTACCGCACTGTATCCGTGACACTGAAGGATGGCAGATCAGAAGCGAATTAGATGCCCTCAGAAAAACAGAACCTATTGATAAAGAAACCTTTGGTTCCACAGATCTTGCAGGAGAACTGGTGGCAATGAATGAGGATAATGAAATCGAAAGTATCACATTCGTAGGTTTATGCACAGACATCTGTGTTATTTCCAATGCACTTCTGGCAAAAGCATCTCTCCCGGAAGTTCCGATCATCGTAGACGCTAAATGCTGCGCAGGCGTAACACCGGAAAGCCATGAGAATGCACTGAAAGCAATGGAAGTATGCCAGATTCAGATTGACAGATAAACTGCAGAGCAGTTATTCAGTTATAAACAAGCAGTAAAGCAGATGATTTTATCCACCTGACAATTCAGATATGAGGAGTGACAAATGAAGACAATTACACGAGACGAGGCATTTACATTATTAAAAAAATACAACAAGGATCCATTCCACATTCAGCATGCCCTGACTGTAGAAGCAGTAATGAAATGGTATGCCAATGAACTTGGCTATGGCGAAGATGCAGAATACTGGGGAATTGTAGGGCTCCTCCACGACATCGACTTTGAACTATATCCGGAAGAACACTGTCTGAAAGCTCCGGAAATGCTCCGCGAAGCAGGCGTAGGCGAAGACGTAATCCATTCAGTTGTATCCCACGGCTACGGCATCACAGTAGGATGTGGCGCAACCATTGATGTAGCACCGGAACACGAAATGGAAAAAGTACTCTTTGCAGCAGACGAACTTACAGGACTTATCTGGGCAGCAGCACTTATGAGACCATCCAAAAGCACAAAAGACATGGAACTCAAATCCCTCAAGAAGAAATACAAAAGCAAAGGCTTCGCAGCAGGATGCTCCAGAGAAGTTATTGAACGCGGCGCTGACCAGCTCGGTTGGGAACTGCAGAAGCTGCTCACTATGACACTGCAGGCAATGGCAGACTGCGAGGATGAGATTAAGGCGGAGATGGACGCGGAAGCGTAAATATTAAAACTGAATAATAAAGTAACAAAAATTGCTTAGAAAGAAAGGGACATATCAGAGGTAGAAGGTATGTCTCTTTTTGTATTACAGTGAATTGAATATAATAGGTAATGTCGAATGAAAATTGTTGCCGTTTATGTCGAAAAATTGTATAATATGACGTAAAGTAGTTAGTTTTATCAGATGACTTAGGCAGTAAAGAATATAAAAGAGAAATAATGTCTGAAGAGACATTTGGAAATTGGATAAAAATAATGAATAAGACTTTAAATTACTATAACGAAAATGCACAGTCCTTTGCGTCTGGAACTGTTTCCGTAGAGTTTACAGAAATGCAGGACAAATTTTTGCAAAAGCTTAATCCGGGAGCATATATACTCGATTTTGGTTGCGGCGCAGGAAGGGACACGAAATATTTTTTGGACCAAGGCTATCTGGTAGAGGCAATAGACGGTTCCGAACAGTTATGCCAGATTGCGAGTAAACATACTGGAATCAAAGTTAGACAGATGCTGTTTCAGGAACTGAAAGTGAATGAGAAATACGACGGCATATGGGCTTGTGCTTCCATTCTTCATTTACCGAAAAAAGAACTAAAAGAGGTTTTCAAGAAAATGCTCACAGCGTTGAAACCTGGTGGACGGATTTATACTTCTTTCAAATATGGAGAGTATGAGGGAGAGCGAAACGGACGATACTTTACAGATTTTACAATAGACACATTTGCGGATTTTGTACAGGAGATACACAATCTGCAAATAGAAGAACACTGGATCACAGGAGATGTCCGACCGGGAAGAGGTGAGGAAAAATGGCTGAACTTAATTATGCAGAAAAAATGAACATCGGATATGAAAATGAATATTCCACAGATGCCATGACCGGCGGACCTGATAAAAGAAGACAATTATATTATCAGTTAATCCAGAGTATGAAGAAAGCAGAAAGCGTTGATATCATTGTTTCATTCCTTATGGAATCAGGAGTAAAAATGCTTCTTCAGGAACTGGAAAACACCCTGAAACGCGGAGCCAAAATCCGAATCCTGACAGGAAATTATCTCGGAATAACCCAGCCGTCTGCACTATATCTGATTAAAAGAAAACTCGGTGACAGAGTTGATCTTAGATTTTACTGCGAAAAAGGCCGTTCTTTTCATCCAAAGTCTTACATATTCCATTATGCAGACCATAGTGAACTTTACATTGGATCGTCCAATATTTCAAGAAGTGCACTGACTTCAGGAATAGAATGGAACTACCGTTTTAGCAGCAAAAAAGATCCAGAAAACTATGCTGAATTTTTTTATACATTTGAAGACTTGTTTGAAAACCATTCCATCATAATCGATGATAAAGAATTAAAGAGATATTCCCAGAACTGGCATCGTCCTGCAGTTGCAAAAGATCTTGATAAATATGACTTTGAACAGGATACAGAAGATACTAAAATTAAAACAATGTATGAACCAAGAGGGGCACAGATTGAAGCACTCTGTGCATTGGAAGATACAAGAGCTGAAGGAGCAAAGAAAGCACTCATCCATGCTGCAACAGGTATCGGAAAAACTTATCTGGCGGCATTTGATTCCAAATCATATGAAAAGGTTTTGTTTGTTGCACACAGAGAAGAAATCCTGAAACAGGCAGCAGATTCTTTTAGAAATGTAAGAAATTCTGAGGATTATGGATTCTTTACAGGAGATGAGAAATGCACAGATAAATCCGTTATCTTTGCTTCTGTAGCAACTCTCGGAAAATCAGAATACCTGAATGAAAAATATTTTGCACCGGATTATTTCGACTACGTAGTGATTGATGAATTTCATCATGCAGTCAATAATCAGTATAGAAAAATCGTAGAATACTTTAAACCCCAATTTCTTCTCGGACTGACAGCAACACCTGAAAGAATGGATGGCAAAAATATATATGAAATCTGCGATTATAATGTGCCCTATGAGATTTCATTAAAAGATGGCATCAATAAAGGAATGCTGGTTCCATTTCACTATTACGGAATCTACGACGAGACAGACTATACCAAACTGCATATAGTCAGAGGAAAATATGTGGAAGAAGAACTGAACAAAACATACATAGGAAACGCCTACAGACATGATCTGATTTACAAATATTACTGCAAATATGGATCAAAACAGGCATTAGGCTTCTGCTGTTCCAGAAAACATGCAGAAGAAATGGCAAAGGAATTCAGCAGAAGAGGAATCCCATCAGCAGCAGTTTACAGTAATGCAAATGGAGAATTCTCCATGGACAGAACAGAAGCAATTGAGAAATTGGAAAGTGGAAAAATCAAAGTCGTCTTTTCGGTGGATATGTTCAACGAAGGCGTAGATATTCCCTCTGTAGATATGGTAATGTTTCTCCGTCCGACGGAATCTCCAATAGTATTCCTGCAGCAACTTGGAAGAGGATTGCGGAGAAGTAAAGGAAAAGAATATCTCAATGTCCTGGACTTCATCGGCAATTACGAAAAGGCAGGAAGAGTCAGATACTTACTGACAGGAAAAAGTAAAGCAGAGAAACAAACCTATTCTCCAGCAGATAAAACGAATTATCCTGATGATTGTTTTGTTGACTTTGATATGAAACTAATTGACCTGTTTGCAGAAATGGACAAGAAACAACAGACCATCAAAGAACAGATTAGAAATGAATATTTCAGAGTAAAAGAATTACTAGGCAAACAACCATCCAGAATGGATTTATTTACATATATGGACGATGATGTTTATCAGATGGCTATTACACATTCAAATGAAAATCCATTTAAGAAGTATCTAGAATACCTGAATGAATTAAATGAGCTAACAGATGAACAAAAAAGTTTCTGCCAGGGAATAGGAAAAGAGTTTGTAAAACTGCTGGAAAACACCAATATGACCAAAGTATATAAAATGCCAGTACTGATGGCTTTCTATAATCATGGTGATGTAAGAATGGAAGTGACAGAGACAGAGTTTCTGGCAAGCTGGAAAGAATTCTTTTCTACAGGAACAAACTGGAAAGATCTGGATACAGGGATTACATATGAGCAGTATTGCAAAATTTCGGATAAAGATCATATTAAAAAGATTATCAATATGCCGGTGAACTTCTTAGTGAAATCAGGAAAAGGTTTCTTTGTGAAAAAGGAGGATTCAGCGCTGGTATTAAGGGATCAAATGAAAGAAATTATAAAGAATCCAGTATTAGCACAGCAGATGAAAGATGTAATTGAATATAGGGCAATGGATTATTATCAGAGACGATATAAAGAACAAATGACAGTTCTTTTACAGTGATGGAGACATCGTATGGAAACAGAAAATTATGTATATAAGAAGGAGATAAAGTGGTTCACATTATATGGAAGGATTCACATTGCTATTGGATAATCAAGTAATATGGAAAACTTTTTGCAACGTGGATAATCTAAAATTATTCATTGATAAAAATATTAAGTTTTTAGTCATTTAATTACAGTATTATTTTAATTGTTGAAAAAAATATGCTATATAATAAAAGCTACTTATAATGAAAGGAATATAAAATAATGGCTATAGGATACTATGATGCTAATTTTGAATCAAATGTAGAAGCTTTGTTACAGGGAATGTGGTATTCTGAATTACCAGAATTGATAGATATTACGAGAATTTATCACAATATGAGAAATGTTTTGGAAAAAATAGGACGAGGAGACTATGCTTATTATAAAGTAGATGATAATGGTTTTATTATAGACTTTAAGGGGATTGATTCTCCATCATATTTACGAAAACCAGGAGTAGAACCTATTACATATTATACATTTAAAAGAAATAAATCTTTGCGAGAAATGCAAATGGTAAATTTAATTCATTATTGTGCATTTATCTATAATTCATTATATGTGTTTGACGATATTTTTGCAAAACTGTATTTGGATGAAGAAAACTCAGAATATATTAGTAGTTCTAATTCTTATCTTGTTGTAGGAGAAAGTTTTAGTATTGATTTGGAATACGATGTAGAAGAAATTGATGAGGGTGTTTTTGTTAATGGAAATAATAAAACTGCAAGTTGGATTAAAATGGAAGAAGGTAAGATGAGGATTCAGAAGAACCAGAAAAGTAAAATTTATTTTATAAAGTTGGATATAGAATCATTTTTTCCAAATTTATATACACATTATTTGGCGAGAATTGGACAACGTGAACCATATAAAAGTTTAGACGTTCCGCAGTATTATTATGATTTTATGGATAAATTTCATCAAAGAATTAATGATAATCAGACGAAGGGAGTTCCAGCTGGAAATTTTTCATCGCATATTGGAGCTGAATTATTAATGTTGTGTGTAGATTATGATATTAGAAAAACAATTGGTGAGAGAAAAATAGGATATGTACGTTATGTGGATGATATGACGTTTTATTCAGATGATCAGCAGGAATTGGATAGTATGGTTATTAGTGTGCAGAAAATATTGACAAACTATCGTTTGAGAATTAATGGGAATAAAGTAGAAAAAGGGAAGTTAGTAAAAAATCAAGGGATGAAGATATCAAAGGTAGAGATATTTGAAAAATTTAAATATTTGAATAGTGTAGATAATTTAGAATTAAAATATGAGGATTTTTTTGACTTTAAATGTTATATAATCAACTTACTTGAGACAGGAAGAATCGGACAGATAAAAACGCTATTAACACGTTTTTTAAATAGAATGAATGAAGAAAAAATATTATTTAATGAAATTGATTCGTGGTTTTACTATTTTTTATCCTTGGTATTTGAAGAAGAAACCTTAGCCTGTCATATATACAAAATTTTGAATAAGATTTTAAAAATGGTTTCTAATAAAGCGGAACTCTTAGAAGAACTAGAAGAAAAGAGAAAATTTGTGGATATACATTATTCTGATAGTTTGATCCAGATATGGCATTATTATATAATGACGGAAAATATGAATGAAATGGATAGATTAAGTTTATTTTCAAAGTATATCGATGCGTTTAGTTTTTTTAATGCGAATCCGATTATTGTAAGTCATTTTATAATTCAAGGAAATAATAAAAATAGATCAGTTGTTGCATATATATGTCGAGGCTATAAGGAACAGACAGGGGAAGATGATTGGAAAAGTCGAATTATGTTTTCAAAATGGTGGTTACCAATCTTTAAAATTAAGATGTTAGATAGTTTTAATTATCAAAACTTTTTGGGAACGACTTTGTTTCCAGATGTGCTAAAAGATCTTGCAAAGTGATAATTTAACTAATTTTATGGGGTTAAAGTTATAAGATTAAAAATTAAGTATTTAATCATTATAAAGGATTAGCTAATAAACCAATGAATTAAAAAGTTTTGGATATTTTGTGAATTGAATGTTTTGATATAAATTAGGAAGGAGAGTTATGCTATGTATTATAGAAAAGAGAAAAGGAAAGAATATGATTTTTGCAATATATGTGGGAAACAAAGACAATTAACATGGGATCATGTACCTCCAAAATGCTGTAATAATCATTATGCAATAAAGACGAATTCTTGGATGGATGGTATTCCAAGAGAAACTAGTTATGGAAAGAATTATCAGAATGGAATTAAATATCGATCATTATGTGAAGAGTGTAATAACAAATTACTAGGAGCGAATTATGATAAGACGTTGGAAGAATTTACTAATCAAGTAGCAAGAATCATGCTGTCTTCAATCATATTACCACCAGTAATAAAAATATCTGTTCAAGTTAATAAATTATGTAGGGCAATTTGTGGACATATTTTGGCAGCAAAAAATTTTTATGATAATGAATGTTTAACAGAAAATAAATTGAGAAAATATGTTCTTTGTGAAGAGGAACTTCCACCTTATAATATGTCGTTATTATATTGGACTTATCCATATTCTACTATAGCTATAATGAGAGATATTTGTGTTTATCCAAATTATAATAAATATGAATTCCCCAAAGGGGTAATAAGTATTATGAATGCATTTCCTGTTGCTTATATAATTTCGACTGACAAGGAAAAATGTGGATTATTTGACTTATTTAGTATATGTAGTAAAGACATAAATGAAATAATTGAAGTGCCTGTTGATTGTAGTAGTTGTTATTTTCCAGAAACTAAACATTTACGTCCATTTGCATGGCCATGTAATATATCTGATGATGAAGATGGAGCTGTATTCATGTTAGGAGTAGACAAATGTATGGATGATTCGAAACTTGCTAGACATTCTGTTGAAAATATTAATAAAATTAGAAGTAAAAAGTATTGAAGTATTAAGAATCTAACCATTTGATTAATGGAGGACATACGATACATATAAAAATGAAGAATAAACACAATGCTACGAATTCCATATTTCACGAATTATATAAAAATACGAAAATGGATGTGAAAGAAGACTATGTGTGTCTATTAGTTGAAAAAGGCGTATTCTGTAAAATGTGTATAGTATTGCCAGAGGTAATTAACTTTATTGTAATAAAGAAAGCAAATGCTTAGATACTACGTGATATAGCTATTTATGAATGAGAAAAGTACAGTTATTATATGATGATTAAAATGGTAAGTTGTTTAAGATAATGTCTGTATATATATATTGTGTGATAAAATCCGTTACAAATTGGTTAAAGACAGAATATTAATGCCCAAATAGATTTATGAATATGAAAAATGCCTAAAATAGATTTTGGAGAGAAAGGTAAGAAACAAAATATAAGCACTTGGACACATGATTTGTTTGATTTTTAAAGAGTGAACAATAATATTTCTGATGAATATATAAGAATTTATAAAAGAGTTAATGAAGATCCGGGAACAGCAGGAAATCAGGAAGAAGAAAACTGGAGAGAACTTTTAGAATCATGGATTACGCCTTATTTTTAAATAGTTATAAAGGGAAGAATTTTAAGCGCTTCGGTAGAAACAAGTCCACAAGTAGATGTAATTGTTTTATCTCCAGATTATCCTAAAAATATGTTAAATTGTAAAGAATACTTATCTGGAGGAGTTGTAGCTGCTTTTGAATGTAAAACTACATTAAGACGCAAACATATTGAGGAATTTGTAGAACATTCGAGGAAGATAGAGAAACTAGCGTTTAATGAGAATGGGACTCCGAGAAAAGATTTACAAAGTAAAATTTATTACGGATTATTAGCACATTCGCATGAAGGGAAAAAAGAAAATTCAAATCCAAAAGAAATTATAGAAAAGGCTATCTGGGAATATAATAAAAAGTATATTACACACCCTAGAGAAATCCCAGACATAATATGTGTTGCTGATTTAGGAGTATGGAAATCTCAGAAAATGATTGTACCAAACTACGATAACGTTAAAGGGTTAAAAGGAAATTTTGTTATGAGTGGGTATGTAGCATCGGATAATAAAGAAGAATTTTTTACTCCTGTAGGTGTATGTGTTTTTGATTTGCTTCAAAATATTGCATGGAGATATTCGAGTGTAAGAGATATTGTAACTTACATGAGAAAATTAAATATTTTTGGTAATGCTAGAGGATATGCAAGACCATGGGAATGGGCTATATTGTCTGAAGAAACACGGAAAAATATCTATAAGCTAAAAAATGGAGGATTTTTGGATGAATGGAGTATGGTAATAGATTAAAAACATTTATATCTGAGATAGGAGAAAATAATGAGAATTGATTTACATTGTCATACAAAGAAGGTAAAAACAGGAGATGCTTATACAAGAAATGTTACCAAGGATAAATTTTTTCAGAAAATTATTGAAGCAGAAGTTAAAATTGTTGCAATAACAAATCATAATCAATTTGACTATGAGCAATATAAAGAATTAAAAAATGCTACGGAAGGATATTGCGATATATGGCCAGGAATAGAACTTGATATTATAGGAAAAGTAGATCAAAAGGGAAATTATAAAAGAGGGCATTTGATAGTAATTGCTAATCCTAAAAATGTTGAGTTGTTTAATGTTCAAGTACAAGAATTGATTAAGGATGAAGATGTAAATACATTTCAAATTGGCGTGAAAAAAGTATATGATATGCTAGGAATATGTGATTGCATTTATATACCACATTTTCATAAAGAGCCAAAACTTTCAGATGAGGATATTCAGGAATTAGGGGAGTTATTACCAGATTCTAGCCGATTATTTAAAGAAACATCTGATTATCGAAGTCTGGGAGTTTTTTCAAATTTTGATTATAGTGTTATTATTGGAAGTGATGTGCAAGACTGGGACAAGTATGAAAATAGCAAGTTTGCAGATATAAGACTACCGGTACAAACATTTGAGCAATTTTGTTTGTTAGCAAAAAAGGATACACAAATAATAGATACATTGCTTAATCAAAAACGGAAAAAAGAGATTTCTGTTTCACCATATAAAAAAGTAAATTTTAAATTACCTTTTTATGAAGATATTAATATTATTTTTGGACAGAAAGGAACGGGAAAAACGGAAATTCTTGAATCTCTGAAAAAATATTATATTGAAAATGGAATTTCAATGGAAAGCTACAAAGGCAATGAAAAAGATACAGATTTTTCAAAAATGTTAAAAGTTAATGATGTAATAGCAACACCTGACAAGCTTCAATTGGATAGTATGAGACAACAGTTCACAGACATTTATAATTGGAAAGAAGAATTACCAACATCTTTTGAAAAATATATAAGTTGGATGGAAACAAAAGATAATAATAAAAATAAAGGAAGAATGAAAATAACAGAGTGTGTACATATAGAGGAGGGAATACGTGACCGAAAACTTGACTTAAATTATAAATATTTGAAGGAATTTACAGAATCTACATTTGAAAAAATTGATATAAAAAAATATTTGGGTGAACAAGATAGTGAAATTTTAATGACGCTATTAGAAAAACTATGTAAAAATATAAATGATGCAAAAATGCAAAAATGGAACAGTGACAAAAGTATTAAACTTACGAACTGGAGTATTGATAAGATAAAAGCAATAGCGGATAAATGTTCTGACACAATATCTAAACCTAGTAGTGCAGGATTTTATGATTTTGCCATGGAGAGGTTTAAACTGTTTGAAAATGTAGAAGAAATATGTAGTGCTTTTTCTGCCGTGGATAAAGTTGAAAAAGAATATTTGGGAAATCTTGAGGAAAAAGGTGATATATATATTCAAACGCGATACCGAATGTTAACCAAAGAATCACGTACAGATGAATTTAAACTGGGAATAACTATTCTAAAAAATTGTAAAACTGTAATAAATGAAATAAAGAAAGCTATTTTAGAGGAGAATATATCAGAGGAAATATCAAGCTTTCAAGAATTTTATGATGAAGGAATTAAAGATATAGGAGCATTTATTGGAGTATCTAAAGAAACTGCATTAGAAAATGGAGAAATTTATAAACCATCTAATGGAGAACGTGGAATTTTATTGATGCAGAAACTATTGGATTCAGAAAAGGATGTATATATTTTAGATGAACCAGAATTAGGAATGGGAAATTCATATATAACATCTAATATACTTCCGAGGTTAATTGATCTTGCAAAAAGAAGAAAAACAGTAATTATAGCAACTCATAATGCTAATATTGCGGTTGGTACACTTCCATATATTAGTATACTAAGAACGCATGAAAATGGGATGTATAAGACGTATGTTGGTAATCCATTTTATGATGAGCTTAGAAATATAGATGATGAAACAGACGTTAAGAACTGGACTCAAGAAAGTATGCATACTCTTGAGGGTGGTAAAAATGCATTTTATGATAGGAAGGATATTTATGAATCAGGAAAACAAAGTGATTAATGTACATTTAGAGAAAAGAGAAAGTAAAGACTATTTAGTATTTGGTTTTGAAGAAATTGCAGAAGTATGTCTTAATGATGATGAGAGTCAAAATAATTTGAAGAGTATATTTGTAAAGTTACTTGTGCAGCTTACAAAGCATCCAGTTGAATTACAGTTTTTGGAAAATCCGGAATATAAAACTGGATTATATATAGATGTGTGTAAAGAATACATAAAAGATTTAAATAAAGAAATTGCAAGTGTAAGAAAGAATATGCCAGAGAAACTAAAAGTTTCATAAGACTATTGTGAAATCATAGATATCAAAGGCAGATTATTAAATGTATTTTGTAAAAAGACTATCAGAGAAAAAGTAAATCCTCAAACGGTTCTTTCCACGCTTAGTTGAAGGATACTAGGGTCAGACCCCAATGTGGTCAACTTAGAGAGTATGAAACTTTTTCTGTAAAATAATGTTTATAAGGTTCTTCTATGATA
>OLNC01001587.1_pt1 | contig 11723 bp, 10 predicted proteins | sample 1672011 | NCBI WGS metagenome assembly OLNC01 (sample SAMEA3136636, study PRJEB25190) | human gut metagenome | biome: human gut; feature: human-associated habitat; material: faeces | place: Austria | collected 2013 | reverse complement strand
TCATAGATGATGACAGTGGCGCCTTTTGCCTTGATCCGCTTCATAACGCCCTGAATGCTGCTTTGTCGGAAATTATCGGAATTACTCTTCATAGTGAGGCGGTAGACGCCGATAACCACTTCTTTTTCCAGGCTTGACTGATAAAGGTTGTCCTCATTGTAGTTGTAATAGCCGGCTTTTTGCAGTACCTGATCAGCAATAAAATCCTTTCGGGTACGGTTGCTTTCCACGATTGCGGACATCATATTCTGAGGAACGTCGTTGTAATTGGCAAGAAGCTGTTTGGTGTCCTTAGGCAGGCAGTAGCCGCCGTAGCCAAAGGAAGGATTATTGTAATGAGTTCCGATCCGGGGATCCAGACAGACTCCATTGATAATATCGCGGGTGTTCAGCCCCTTCATTTCCGCGTAAGTATCCAGCTCATTAAAATAGGAAACACGAAGTGCCAGATAGGTGTTGGCAAAAAGTTTTACAGCTTCTGCTTCCGTATATCCCATGAACAAGGTGTCGATATTTTCTTTAAGAGCACCCTCCTGAAGAAGTGCTGCAAAAGTATGAGCTGCTTCTCTGGTGTGTTCATCACAGGAGACAATGATCCTGCTTGGGTAAAGATTGTCGTACAGGGCCTTGGACTCTCGGAGAAATTCCGGGCTGAAAATAATATTGTTATTGTGAAGCTTCTTTCGGATAGATTCTGTGTAGCCTACAGGAATCGTAGATTTGATCACAATTGTGGCAGCAGGATTCACCCTTGTGACCAGGCTTAGTACAGCTTCAACAGCGGAAGTGTCGAAATGATTTTTCCTGCTGTCATAGTTGGTGGGGGTGGCCACTACCACAAAATCAGCCTCTGCGTAGGCGGATTCTCCGTCTGAGGTGGCCGTAAGATCCAGTTCTTTTTCCGACAGGTATTTTTCGATATATTCATCTTGGATTGGAGATTTCTTCTGGTTTATCAAAGCAATCTTCTCCGGAATTATGTCAACTGCAACAACATGATTATGCTGAGCCAGCAGTACAGAAATAGAAAGCCCTACATATCCGGTACCTGCGACTGCAATAGATTTATTCATGGTAAGTTCCTTTCTTAAAAAAGTGTGAAATCGGGAAAAAAGAGTTTAAATTTTCACAGTTTGTGCTACAATATATAACACTAATGATGAACCGTTCATGCACAATTTTTATAAATAATAACATGACAGATTGGAAAATACAACGCCTTGGGAACTTTTTGGAATATGCAGATTACAGAACGTTACCAGTGAACAGTAATACAGAACTGACTTTTAAACAGTCTCTGATGAATGGAGGAACAGAATATGTGTACAGCAGCAACCTATAAAACAAAGGATTTTTATTTTGGAAGAACTCTGGATTATGAGATTTCCTATGGAGACCAGGTAGTGATCACGCCTAGAGATTATGTATTTGACTTAAGAGAAGGCGGTCAGCTGAAAAATCATTATGCCATGATTGGAATGGCATGTGTTATGGAGAACTATCCTCTGTATTATGATGCGGTCAATGAGAAAGGTCTTGGAATCGCCGGCCTTAATTTCGTTGGAAATGCCAGCTACAAGAAGCCTGTAGAGGGGAAAGACAATATCACTCAGTTTGAACTGATCCCATGGATTCTGGGAAAATGTGCTACAGTGAAAGAAGCACGCCAGCTTCTTAAGAATATGAACCTGATTGACACCCCATTTCTTCCTGATCTGCCAGTTGCGCAGCTGCACTGGATTATTGCGGACAAAGAGGAATGTATTACCCTGGAGTCGTTGGAAGAGGGAATGAAAATATATGATAATCCAGTAGGTGTCCTCACAAACAATCCGCCCTTTAACTATCAGATGTTTAATCTGAACAATTATATGCAGCTGGCTGTGGAAAACCGCAGTAACACTTTTTCAGAAAATCTGAAGCTGAATCAGTACAGCCGGGGAATGGGTGGCATGGGACTGCCGGGAGATCTCTCCTCCCAGTCAAGATTTGTGCGGGTGGCCTTTGTAAAAATGAATTCTCTGTCCGGGGATTCAGAAGAAGAAAGCGTAAGCCAGTTTTTCCACATTCTTGGCAGCGTAGACCAGCAGAGAGGCTGCTGCAAGCTGGGAGAAGAAAAATATGAGATTACGCTATATACTTCCTGCTGTAATACGGATAAGGGAATTTACTATTATAATACTTACGACAACCACCAGATCAGTGCTGTGGATATGCTCAAGGCGGACCTGGATGGTGAGAAGCTTTATACCTATGCGCCCATAAAAGGGGAACAGATCAGAATGCAAAATTAGCTCCCGTTTCGAAATAAATGTTTCAAAAAACTACCATGTTCCAGAAAGAATGTTCGATTCTTATTGCAAAATTTTAATTTAGTGCTATAATGAACTATCATAGATTCAGATGGCGAATTCATATGAGTTCGCCATTTTCTATAGAATAAATCTGGCACTCATATTAAAGGAGTGCTGACAATACAAGGAGGAAACATGTATGATTACAATACCAGTTTATGAACTTCTTCTTTTACCGGAAGTTACATTTTTCTTTAAAAAAGATATGTTTCCGGAAGGCAGAATTAAAGAACAGAATATCGGAGAAGAAATTCTCTTCGTTTTACAGAAGAAAGAAATAGCCCCAGAGGAAATTTCCATGGAAAATATTTTTCCAGTGGGCGTGATGGGAATCATTGAGAATATAGACGAGGAAGGCAGCGTCAAGATTACTACCAGAAGAAGAGTGCAGGTGACTCATGTAGAATATACTGACGGCATGGTTCAGGCAGAAGCGGTAGATCTTCCGGATATCCAGGATATCTCCCCGGAAGAAGAAAAGGAGAAATTTGATAAGATCAAGAAAGAACTGATGGATTTTGCAAAAGGCTTTCAGTGGGGCGTCTGGGTACGAAGCATGATCTACCATTGGAAAAGCTATCCGGAAGCCGTCAGTGCCCTGGCTGGTTACATGAGCCTTTCCTGGGAAGAAAAATACCATATGATCGAGGTGGATTCCAGGAAAGAACGCATGCATCTGATGGAAGAGGCTGTCTATGAGCTGATGGAGATTTTCCGTGTCAGTGAGGAAGCTGAGACTGCGCAGAAGAACTCCAATGAGAAAGTTTACCGGGAGTCCGCTATCCGGAAGCAGATCGAATTTCTTCAGCAGCAGCTGGACGAAATGCATCCGGAGAATATTTCTGATGTGCGCCGTTTCCAGAAGAAAATCCAGGAATCCGGCATGAATGAGGAAGCACGCAAAGAAGCTGAAAAGGTGCTGAACCGCATGAAGCAGGAAGGAAAAGACAGCCATGAGTATGGTATGCTGTATGATTATCTGGACTTTGCTACAAGTCTTTCCTGGAAGACAGAGGAACCTGCTGAAATTGATTTGAACGAGGCAGAAGAAATCCTGAATGAAGACCATTATGGGTTGAAAAAAGTAAAAGAGCGAATTATCCAGCAGCTTGCTGTTATGGCTCTTAATAAGAAACAGTCTGGTTCCATTTTATTGTTTGTAGGTGCGCCTGGAACTGGAAAAACCAGTATCGGACAGAGTATTGCCCGTGCGCTTCACCGTAAATACGTGCGTATCAGTCTTGGTGGAATCCGTGATGAAGCGGAAATTCGAGGACACAGAAGAACCTACATAGGTGCTATGCCAGGCAGGATTATGGAAGGAATGAAGAGAAGCGGAGCTGCAAATCCGGTTATGGTACTGGATGAGGTGGACAAGCTCGCCAAAGATTACGGCGGTGATCCGGCAAGTGCTCTTCTGGAAGTGCTGGATCCGGAGCAGAACGGAAGCTTTACAGACCATTATATGAATGTTCCTTATGATCTTTCCAATGTGCTTTTTGTGTGTACAGCCAATTCCACCGATACCATTCCTGAGCCATTGCTCAATCGTATGGAAGTAATCCAGTTTCCTGGATATACTGCAGTAGAGAAGTTTCAGATCGCGAGACGTCATCTTTTGCCGAAAGCAATGAAGAGCATGGGAATCAAAGCCCAGAATCTGAAGGTGACAGATGAGGCAATCCGCCGCATTATTGAAGAGTATACAGCGGAGGCTGGTGTCCGCGGACTGAAGAAGCAGATGGATGTGTTATGCAGATATGCAGCTGTGAAGCTGGTAAAGGGTGAGCAGAAGAGCATTACGGTAAGTGAGAAGCGTGTAGCAGAATTTTTGGGACATGGAATTCATCATGAGAAGATTCTGGAAAACCCAGTGCCTGGAGTTGTAACCGGTCTTGCCTGGACCAGTGCTGGTGGAGAAATCCTTTTTATCGAAACTTCTTTTACAAAAGGCGATGGAAAGGTGATCATTACCGGACAGCTTGGAGATGTGATGAAAGAGTCCGCCCAGATTGCCATTACTCTTGTGAAGTCCCTCTATCCGGAATTTGCAGATAAATTCAAGGAAAATGATCTTCACATCCATGTGCCGGCAGGAGCAGTTCCCAAGGATGGCCCATCAGCAGGCATCACGCTGGTAACTGCATTATCCTCTCTGGTGACAGGAAAGCCTGCACCAGCAGAAATAGCAATGACAGGAGAAGTTTCCCTTCGCGGCGGTGTTATGCCTATTGGCGGATTGCCGGAGAAGCTGATGGCTGCCCAAAGAGCTGGCGTAAAGCATGTGTTTATTCCATATGAGAATATGGATGATCTTGATGATGTGGCCGAAGAGGTAAAAGAGAAGCTTGAGATTACACCAGTTAAGACCGTGCAGGAGGTTCTGGATTACTGTTTACAGCCTGCACGGTAACAGGCTCTGGAAAAGCTGCTGATATAATAATTTTTTACCAAAACATATTTTCAGGTTCAAAGAGAGAATTAACAATTAAAATTACAAAAACTATAAGAAGTATGTTATAATAAGTGTACTAAATGAAACAACTGCAAAGACAGAAGTGCAGTGCATGGAAGCCGTTACAGAGTATGAGGCTTTCATTAAAGATCAGATTATAACCCAGACAGAAAGTTGGAGGAAAAGTTATGAAGAAAGGCAAATTATTAGCTACGCTGCTCTGCAGCGCATCAATGGTTATGGGAAGCTTGGTTCCCACGGTACCGGCTATGGCAGATGCTATGAAGGTTGTTACACTTGGCGCAGATCTTTCAGATGAGCAGAAGAACACCATGCTGAAATATTTTAAAGTAGATTCCAGCCAGGTACAGATTATCTACGTTACCAATCAGGATGAGAGGGATCACTTAAGTTCCTATGTTCCGCTGGAGCAGATTGGTACAAGAACAGTGAGCTGCGCTTATGTGAAGCCTACCACATCCGGTGGCATCAAGGTTCGTACCGCCAATTTGAACTGGGTTACCTGCAATATGATTGCAAGTTCCCTTTCCACATCTGGTGTTACCAACTGTGAGGTTGTTGCTGCATGCCCATTCGAGGTATCCGGTACAGGAGCACTGACTGGTATCCAGATGGCATATGAGACTGCCAGTGGACAGAAGCTTGACGAGACCAAGAAGGAGCTTGCTACTGAGGAGATGGTAGTTACAGGTAATCTTGCTGATTCTGTAGGACAGAATGACGCTACCACTGTTATTAACCAGGCGAAAATGCAGGTTATTGCAGACAATGTTCAGAATGCAGATGATATCTACAATATTGTTGTAAATATCTCCAATAATAACAATGTAACTCTTACAGATGATGAGATTAATACCATCGTAAACCTGCTTCAGCAGATTTCCCAGCAGGACTATGATTACTCTGAGATGCAGGAAACTCTGGAGCGTGTAAATGACAATGTAACAGGAAAGGCAGAGGAGAGCAGTGATTCATCAGATGATGAGGACAGTATTGTGGATAATGTAGACCAGAGTGCTCTTGGTGACAATGTTATCGAGAGTTCTACAGAGGATCCGGGACTTGCTGAGGAGACTGGAGCTGCAGACGAATCCGGTGAAGAATCCTGGGAAGAATTTCCGGCTTCTGATGATTCCGGCGAGAAGTACAGATGAGTCAGCTGATGGTGACATCAGTGAAGTTGGCGGAACAGATACTGGTGATGGCAGTGATTCTTCCGAAGAGATCACAGATATATCCCAGCTGAATACAGATTTCCTTGGCGATGATGCGAAAGCGAAATTTGAAAAAGCGAAGACCTTCTGTCAGGGAGAGTACAGCGGTGATGAGGACGCTCTTTACGAAGTAATGGGAGATGATGCTGCAGTTACTGTAACACTTGATTCCGACACAGCCAACAAGCTTTCCATCAAGGTTCTTCAGAAATACCTTGGTATCCTTGGAAATGGTGCTGTTTCCTATCAGGAGGATGGAACTGAGAAATACATTACACCAGAACTGAATATGCTGGATAAAGAGATGAAGAAACTTTTCGGCATTGATGTGATCGATGATGGTGAGTCTTCTGAGGATATTGATGTTCTTGGCGATGCAGTATCTTCTGATGATAAAGATACCCTGTATAAAGATACTATGAAGTTCTTTGAGAAACTTTATGGTGAGAGTTCAGAATCCAGTGATTCAGCTGACGGCTCTGAAAATGTGACAACAGATGAAAGTGCTACAGATGAAGTTGGCGATGAATCTTACGACGAGACTATTGATGAAGAGTCCTACGAAGAATAACAGACCTGAATTCGGAAGAATACTGTTGAATAGTATGTGTTGATGCTCCAGGAGATGACATGTCTGCTGGTGGAAAAGGTACAGAAACTGATATCCAGTGGGATATTGGGGACTGTACCTTTTTTTGCAGAAAACAACTGACCTCTTAAAAATAATCAAAACTGTCTATTGAAGACATACCAGTATCTCGCTATGATAAGTGCTAATTAGATACTGCAGTATAAAAAGCAGTGATTAAACAGGAAACATTGGAGCTTGTTTGAGAAATCATTCCTGCAACTTGTGAGGCACATCTTGCAGAATGTTTTTTCAATATGTACCAGGTTTCCGGGAAAGAGAGAGAAACCTATGAACAAACAGAATTCTACCATTATGAAACTTGCAGAGACTGCACTTCTTGCAGCACTTTGCTATGTATCTTTTACATTTTTGCAGATTAAGATTCCGGTACCGGGTGGAGATGCTACTTCTCTTCACATCGGAAATACCTTCTGCGTGCTTGGAGCTCTGCTTCTTGGCGGTTGGTACGGCGGTCTTGCTGGTTCTATTGGAATGACTATCGCAGACCTTATGGATCCGGTTTACATTACAGGAGCACCCAAGACTTTTGTCCTGAAGCTTTGCATCGGTCTTATAACAGGTCTTGTAGCCCACAAGATTGCAAAGATCAATGAGACGAACGACAAGAAATACGTATTCAAATGGAGTCTGATCGCTTCCATTGCAGGTCTTGCTTTTAATGTGATCGCAGATCCCATCGTTGGCTATTTCTACAAACAGTACATTCTTGGTCAGCCCCAGGAAGTAGCGAGCATCCTTGCAAAATTAAGCGCCGGTGCTACATTTGTAAATGCAATTGTATCTACAATCCTGGTTGTGATTATTTACAATGCAGTTCGTCCAGCCCTTATTAAGGCAAATCTGATTCATGTATATGTAACTGCAGCGAATGCGAAATAAGAAGAAAATAACCATCTGGAAAAGTCAGAATATAAGATAAGTGAAAGCTCTGGAATGTCTGAACCGTGTACCGCCATTGAAAGTCAGATTTAGAATCTGACGATAGGAAGCGAGTTCAGGCAGTCCGGAGTTTTTTTGTGTTGTTAATGAGACTGAGATGTCTGTTAAAAAAAGAAGATGAATGGCTGGCAGTTTATAAAATTTTAAGATTAGTGAAATTTTTATGACTTTTTCTCAGAACCCCTGGAAACACTGGCAAATTGAGAAATTGTGTGCTACAATGTTACCTAAATCGCAAAAGCAAAGGAGTAGTGCTATGAGTCTGGCAGTAGTAACCCTGAAAAAGGGAGAAGGACGTCTTTTGAAATCCGGCGGAATGTGGATTTTTGATAATGAAGTAGCTTCTATTATGGGAAGCTTTGTAAATGGAGATATTGTACTGGTTCATGATTTTGACGGATATCCTCTGGGAAGAGGATTTATCAATACGAATTCCAGGATTGTGGTACGTCTTCTTTCAAGAGATGAGAATACTGTGATCGATGAGGAATTTTTTGAGAAAAGAGTGCGGGATGCATGGGAGTATCGTAAGAAAGTAACGGATACTTCAAGCTGTCGCGTGATCTTCGGAGAGGCAGATTTTCTGCCGGGTTTTATTGTGGACAAGTTTTCTGATGTGCTGGTGGTACAGTCCCTTGCACTTGGAATCGACCGTTATAAAGAGATGCTGGTGGAACTTCTGAAGAAAGTTCTGGCAGAGGATGGTATCCGGATATGCGGTGTTTACGAGAGAAGTGACGTGAAAGTACGTAAGCAGGAGGGAATGGAGCCATATAAGGGCTTTATTGGTGAAGAGTTCCCTACTTTGGTTGAAATTGTGGAAAATGGTGTAAAATATCAGGTGGATGTAAAAGACGGTCAGAAGACAGGATTTTTCCTGGATCAGAAATACAATCGTCTGGCAATCCAGAAGCTTTGCAGGAATGCCAGAGTTCTGGACTGTTTTACCCATACCGGTTCTTTCGCCTTAAATGCAGGATATGCAGGAGCGAAAGAAGTAACTGGTGTGGATGCTTCACAGCTTGCAGTTGATCAGGCTACAGCCAATGCAGCTTTAAACGGACTTTCTGATTCTGTAAAATTTATCTGTGAGGACGTCTTCGATCTTCTTCCGAAACTGGAAGAGAAAGGCGAGAAATATGACGTGGTGATTCTGGATCCACCTGCATTTACCAAGTCAAGAAGCTCTGTTAAGAATGCAGTGAAAGGCTATCGTGAGATCAATCTTCGTGCCATGAAGCTGGTGAAAGACGGCGGTTTCCTTGCAACCTGTTCCTGTTCACATTTTATGGATTACCAGCTTTTTACCCAGACCATCGGGCAGGCTGCCAGAAATGTGCATAAACGTCTCCGTCAGGTAGAATATCGCACCCAGGCACCAGATCATCCGATCTTATGGTCTGCTGATGAATCTTATTATCTGAAATTTTACATTTTTCAGGTCTGCAGCGACAGATAGGAAAAGACGGAATGATTGCTGGTTGTTTTGTGAACCATAATAGTGAATGTACAGAATCAGGGATAGGGAAATAATATAATAACAAAAGAGCGACAGAAACTTATTCCAGGAAGATAAGTTCACAAGAAAGAAGGTATTTTATTGAAAGAAAAATTTATGAGATTTATGCAGGGACGCAACGGAGTGGATCAGTTCGCAAGATTCACTATGGGAGTGGCACTGGCTGCTATTGTGCTCACCTTATTTACTGGGACCAGAAGTGGAATCGGCGCATTTCTGGATCTGTTTGGGATGGCTGCCATTGTTTATACTTATTTTAGGATTTTTTCAAAAAATATTTCCAAACGTTATCAGGAGAATCAGAAGTATCTTCAGATGACAGATAAGTTAAGAGCCCGTTTCCAGAAAGAGAAGCGAATGATGAGCCAGCGCAAGGACTATCATATTTACAGCTGTCCTGGCTGCGGTCAGAAAATCCGTATTCCCAGAGGCGGATTTAAGAAAGTGGAGATTGAATGTCCCAAGTGTCATACCAAATTTATAAAGAGGCGCTGATATGTTTGGATATATTGTAATGAACAAGCCGGAGATCAAGATGAAGGATTTTGACATGTACAGAACCTTTTACTGCGGACTCTGCAGGGAACTGCGTGAGAAATACGGGATATCCGGCCAGATTACATTAAGCTATGATATGACTTTTGTGATCATGCTTCTTTCCGGCCTTTATGAGCCAAAGACGTACAAGGGCACTACCAGATGCATTCTTCATCCTGTGAGAAAACAGCCAGTTCGAAAGAATGTGATGACAGAATACTGTGCAGACATGAATATACTTTTAACTTATTATAAATGTCTGGATGACTGGAACGATGACAGAAAATATGTGAAGCTTGGTTACGCCAGGCTTCTCGAGGGGAAAAATAACCGTCTGTTAAAACTTTATCCAGATAAGGCGAAGCGGATCGTCGAACTTCTGGATGAGCTTTCCGCTTTGGAGAAACAGGGAGAGACAGATATAGACAGAATGTCCGGGATTTTTGAGCATATTATGGAGGAGATTCTTGCTTACAGGCAGGATGAGTGGGAGAAAAGCCTTCGAAGAATTGGCTTTTATCTTGGCAAATTCATCTATCTTCTGGATGCATATGATGATGTGGAAGAAGATGTGAAAAATAAAGATTACAATCCTTTCGCAGAAAAATATACAATGGAAGGGTTTGAAGGGGAAGTACGCCAGATCCTTATGATGATGATGGCAGAAACCTGCAGAGAATTCGAGAAGCTTCCTATTATTAAATATGGGGATATTCTTCGGAACATTTTATATTCCGGTGTGTGGTGCCGCTTCGAGGAAGTGAGCAGGAAACGCAGGGAAGAACGGGAGAAAGAACATGTTGGATCCATATAGCGTACTGGGAGTTTCCAGAAATGCAACAGATGAAGAAATAAAGAAGGCATACAGAAAGTTAAGCCGGAAGTACCATCCGGATGCGAATATTAACAATCCGAACAAGGATCAGGCAGAAGAGAAGTTTAAGGAAGTACAGCAGGCATATGAGCAGATCATGAGAGAAAGAGAGCAGGGCAGCGCAGGCTATGGAAGCGGTGCTTATGGCGGCTTCGGCGGATTTTCCGGTCAGGCTGACAACAGTTATCAGGATGAGGAGAGCATGCGCAGACAGGCAGCAGCCAATTATATCCAGAGTGGCCACTACCGTGAGGCCATGAACGTGCTGCAGTCCCTTTCCCAGCATAATGGACAGTGGTATTATCTGTCCTCCATGGCAAATATGGGACTTGGCAACAATGTCAATGCACTCAATGATATCCGTGAGGCGGTTCGCCTGGAGCCGGATAATGCACAGTACCGCATGCTGCAGCAGCAGATGGAAGGCGGCGGAACCTGGTATCAGGAAATGCAGAATCCATTCGGCGGCATGCCGGATGCAGGAGGAGATTACTGCATGAAATTATGTCTTGCAAACCTGGCATGCAGTCTCTGCTGTCCGGGCGGAGGCGTGTTCTGCTGCTAGTACAACGAATATTAACTGTCCGTCTGGTCAAAAAAAATCAAGTTGGTGATTGACAACTAAAAGTGAAACTATTACTATATTAAAGTGGTGAAACAATAAAGAACACAGGAGGAGATCAATAATGAGTATTCGTATTGGTATTTTAGGCTACGGTAATCTTGGCCGTGGTGTAGAGTGTGCAATTAAACATAATCCGGATATGGAGCTTGTGGCAGTATTTACACGCCGCGCTCCGGAAACAGTTAAGATCCTTACAGAAACAGCAGCTGTATACTCTGTAAACGATGCAGAAAAAATGAAAGACAAGATCGATGTTCTGATCATCTGCGGCGGAAGCGCAACAGACCTTCCGAAACAGACACCGGAATACGCAAAAATGTTCAACGTAATCGACAGCTTTGACACACACGCAAGAATTCCGGAGCATTTTGATGCAGTAGATGCCGCTGCAAAAGAAGGCGGACATATCGGAATCATCTCCGTTGGCTGGGACCCGGGAATGTTCTCCCTGAACCGTCTCTATGCAAACGCAATCCTTACAAACGGAAAAGATTATACATTCTGGGGCAAAGGTGTCAGCCAGGGACATTCTG
>OLNC01001586.1_pt1 | contig 11724 bp, 10 predicted proteins | sample 1672011 | NCBI WGS metagenome assembly OLNC01 (sample SAMEA3136636, study PRJEB25190) | human gut metagenome | biome: human gut; feature: human-associated habitat; material: faeces | place: Austria | collected 2013 | reverse complement strand
TCATTCTTGAAATTGATGTTTTATCAAATCCCGAACCATACTCCTGTTCCAGCCGAACTCCACACTAAGTCTTTTTCCAATTCCCCAAGTAAGAGAAATAATGGCATCATTCACAACTTTTTTTACATTAGTTTTCTTTTCCCTGATTAACGCATTTATTTCATCATAAATATTATCAATATTATCTGCTATTAATATCTCTTTTTTCATTATCAAGAGGTGAGTGCTAATTTTTTGTAAAGAATTTGTGAAGCACCTCTTTATTTGAAACTAAGAGCATAAGTGACTTGAAATTAAAAAATATAATTGCAGTCATCTCAAAGTACTGATGTAAGCGTCAAATAAAAAGGTGTACAGACATTCCAACAGTTTTCCCTTAAAATCATAATTATAATTATGATACTCAAAGAGAAAAGTATGGATTTTTCACTTCTTACCCCAGATAAACAAGTGAAATACCAATACTGGTTAAATGTAATCCATGAATGCCGGGCATCGGGATTAACGCTTACAAAGGAAGCCAAAAATAAACGCCTGTTCTATGATTTCAAACAATAACCATAGGACAGGCATTTTTATTTATCACATATTATTTTACAGAAATGTGTTCTCTGGATTTTTCAGCAATCTCTTTCTTGATTGCTTCTACAAACTCATCCAGTGGAAGCACATTTGTTTCTTTTTCTCCGTGGAGACGGAAAGAAACGCTGCGGTTATCTCTTTCGTTAAATCCAACAACCAGCAAATAAGGTACTTTCTGTACCTGGCCATCACGCATACGATAGCCAAGTTTTTCGGAACGGTCATCAAGCTCAACACGAACATCAGCAGCCTCTAATGCATCAACGATTTCTTTCGCATAAGCATTTAATCCATCATCGTCTGTTTTGACCGGGATAACACGAGCCTGGACAGGAGCAAGCCATGTCGGCAGATTTCCTTTTGTTTCTTCCAGGATATAAGCCATGAAACGATCCAGAGATCCCAGGATAGCACGGTGCAGTACAACCGGTGTCTTCTTTTCGCCATTGCTGTCAATGTAATACAGATTGAATTTAGCTGGCAGACAGAAATCTAACTGGCAGGTAGAAAGTGTGATTTCATTACCGATAGCCGGCTGAACATTTACGTCCAGTTTCGGGCCATAGAATGCAGCTTCACCGATTTCTTCTGTGTACTCAATTCCGATATCATTTAAAACATGACGCAGTGCATCTTCTGCTGTATTCCACATCTCATCATCATCATGATATTTTTCTTTGTTCTCAGGATCACGGAGAGAAAGAACACAACGATAATTACTAATACCAAAATCTTTATAAGTATCAAAAATCAATCTGACAACTTTTGTAAATTCATCCTTGATCTGCTCTGGTGTTACAAACAGATGGGCATCATTCTGGCAGAAGTGACGGCCACGTTCAATACCTTTTAAGGTACCGCTGCTCTCATAACGGAAGTCATGAGCGATTTCACCGATACGGATCGGCAGGTCTTTGTAGGAATGTCTTCTGTTTGCATAGATCATCATATGATGCGGACAATTCATTGGTCTGAGGACAAAGGACTCTCCTTCCATTTCCATAGGCGGGAACATGTTCTCTTTGTAGTGATCCCAGTGTCCGGAAGTCTTGTAGAGATTTACAGTACCAACACAAGGAGTCATAACATGGAGATATCCAAGTTTTCTTTCTTTATCCTTGATGTAGTTTTCCAGCTCCTGCCAGATCGTATAACCTTTTGGCAGGAACATTGGAAGGCCACGTCCAACAAGATCGTCTACCATAAACAAGTTCATATCTTTACCGATTTTTCTGTGATCTCTTTCTTTGGCTTCCTCTAATAACTGTAAGTGTGCATCCAGCTCTTCCTGAGTCGGGAAACATACACCGTAAATACGCTGAAGCATTTTATTCTTGCTGTCACCTTTCCAGTAAGCACCAGAATGACGGATCAGCTTGAAGTATTTACATAATTTTACATTATCTACATGAGGTCCACGACAGAGGTCTGTGAAATCACCCTGATCGTAAACTGTGATATTGCCATCATCAAGATCCTCAATTAAGTCCAGTTTGTAAGGATCATCTTTGAACATTTCCAGAGCTTCCTCTTTGGAAACTTCACGGCGAATGATCTTTTTGCCGGATTTAACAACCTTTTTCATTTCCTTTGTGATCTTTTCGATATCCTCATCACGGATAACATCATCGCCAAGATCGATATCATAGTAGAATCCCTCTGCTACAACAGGTCCTACCCAGAATTTGGCATTCGGATAAAGATGTTTAATTGCCTGTGCCATGACATGGGCGCAAGAATGATTGAGTGTGTTTAACTGCTCATTTTCTTTGAAATTTACCATTTGTCTTCTCCTTTTTTATTTTTGATTTGTATGAAATAATGTCAGAGTCAAAAGGTATTTTCCCTGACTTGCAATAGAATGAAAAAAGCACCCATAGATTTATACATGATCTAAGGGTGCTTGCACACGGTTCCACCTTAATTTTTACTCTTACAGCCGATAACGAGGCAATACGGTAACGCTTCGGAATCAATCCTTCTGCGTACAGCTTCGAAGTGGTCTTCATGTAATCCGTTCTCAAGAAACTTCCAGCATATGTTTCTCTCTCTGTCAGAACCTAACTACACTACTTTCTTCATCAACGCTTTTATGGGTACTCTTCATTTTGACTTAACCCATTATAATATAGTTGCGAATTTAATTCAACGGATTTTTGAAAATATTTGACAATCCATTTTCTATACACCTCTTTTCTTATATGTTTTGCTTTTCTTTTACTGCAATGAAAAAACTGCCGCTGCCATATAAACCAAAATAGACACAATACAGTAAAGTGAATTGGTAGTAGATGCATATGCACTGCTCTCTTTTTTCTTCAAAAACGTCTGAAGACTGAACGTAGCCGGTGATGACATATACATGATAACTGCCAGATTCAGTAGTCTGGAACTTCCCACAAAGTACTTCACAGCCAGCAGAACTCCTGCCATCATAACTGCCTGCAGGCACACGCGCATGATAATCGTCTTAATACATGGTTTTATCAGTTCCGGAGTCAGTTCTATACTGTATCCTACAGTAAGAAGAATAATGGAAGAAACAGACACCGTCAAAATGTTTTCCACACTCAGATAAGTTCCGCCAAGTGGTCCCTCAATCAGTCTGCTGATAACTCCGGATAATCCGGCAATAATTCCGAGAACACTTGCCACAAATGCAGGGGTCTTCAATGCACTGAAAAGCAAATTTTTGATATTAAATTTCTCTCCGTTTTCGGTCTGACCCAGAAGTCCCATATAGATGCTGAATCCAAAAAGTAATCCCGCAATATCAAGCACTGCGATCTGGGACAGATTTTCACTGCCACATAAACTGGTATATAAAGGGTATGCCATCATTCCTCCCTCATACACACAGACCATAAACGGAAGATATTTTCTATATGTCTCTTCCATAAACGGCTTCAACAAAAATCCAATTCCAAATGAGATCACCAGCATCACAAACATGATCAACACCAGGATTCCTGTTTCCTTGCTGTATTCCGCAGTTGCCAGAGCATGAAAAATCGCAACCGGCAGCATAATATTAGTCACCAGGATCTTCATGTTGTCAATACCGCTCTGCGTCAACAATTTTCCTTTTCTGCACGCCATTCCCAGTATGACCATAACCAATACCGGTAAAATAATCTCCAGGATTTCCATGTTATTTCTTCTCCTTTTCCTCAGGCTATTTTATCTGCTGTATTCACCTTTATTCTTTTTTATTATAGCAGTTTATGGAAATAAAGAAATGCCAGTCTTACACTTTTTTACCGTATTTTTTTGCTCGGCAGACTTGCGATAACAATATTTTCCAGATATAACTTTTGTTTTTCTTGTGCTCAATCCATCTATGTTTTATAATTCCATCTTTGACAGTTGCTGAGATAAAAAATCGCTGTATCCCTTGTGTTTACTGGGGTACAGCGATTTTCGTCGTTGTCATGAAATATAGTAATTTATTCTTTTCCTTCAAAATATCAGCGACATTATCATCAAGATCCGATATCCAACTGTCAAACTCCCGGTTAAATAATACCAGGTAAATCTGCTAAAATGATGCAAAAATACTAAAGAGACTTACTATTTTTCTGAGGGTAGCATATAAACTTTTCTATTGCTTTTTATCCAGTTTCACTACTCTGGTACACACTTTCTCCACCAGCTCCGCATCATGACTGACCACGATCATCCCAATTCCTCGTCTCTGGGTTTCTTCTATCAGAAAATGCCAAATCTGGCTTTGAGTAATGAGGTCCAGCATAGTACTGATCTCGTCCGTCAACAGAAACCGGGTTCTCTTTCCAAGTGCCCTTGCAATACAAAATCTCTGCAGTTCACCACCGGAAAGTTCTGTTGGAAAACGATTCAGCCAGTCCGGTTCTATTCCCAGTTTCTCCATAAGTGTCGGATTCACCTGGTCACCTTCTTCGAAGACTGCCCGCATCCGAAGCCTCGGATTCACTGCCTGTTCCGGATGCTGCCAGATCATCTGTACCGGGCAGTACCCTTTATAGGACTGTAGTTGTTTTCCATCCAACAGGATTTCGCCGCTTTCCGGTTCTTCGTATCCTGCCAGTAGCTTACATAAAGTCGTTTTTCCAAATCCGCTTGGAGCTACGATTCCTACTCTTTCACTGCTGTCTGCACGCAAACTGAACTGATTTAAAATCTGTCTCCCCTTTTCTTCATAACGAAAAGAAAGATTCTTTGCTTCAAGTATCATAAATGCACCTCACATAGCCGTTTCCTGCCAGCCGCCATGGAATCTCTTTCTCCTGACATCCGTCCGTACATTTCTCACATCGTGGAGCAAACGGACATCCCGTTTTCCTTTCTCTGGCATACGGCTGTACCCCGTCAATGTAATGAAATCCATTCTTCGGCATAGCCCTCCACAACGCTTTTGTATAGGGATGCCGCAGGGTTTCTTCCTTCGCAAAATCCTCTGCCATTGCATCTTCAACCGTATATCCTGCATAAAACACCTGAATCCGGTCTGCTGTCTCAAGTGCCAGTTCCAGATCATGGGTAATGATGAGTACTGCTGCCCCCATATCTGCAAGCTGCCTGAAATGCTCCATCGCACGTCTGGCAAGCTTCGGGTCCAGTCCCGGTGTCGGCTCATCTGCGATGACCAGTTTCGGTGTTTCGATCAATGCCGTGGAAATCATGATCCGCCTCGTCATTCCGCCTGACAATTCAAATGGATACTGTTCCTGCACCTTTTTATCCAACGAATACTTCTCAAAAATACGGTCGAGCTTTCTCTTCTTTTCCGGATCTTTTTTCCCTTTGCAGATTTGCTGTCCTACTTTCATAAGTGGATCCAGATAAGATGTACTCTGCGGAACCAGAACGATTTCTTTTCCGCGAAGTTTCCTGATTTTTTTCTCTGTCAGCGGTTCCCCACAATATTGAATCCCGCCCTTCATGGATGCATTATAGGGCAGGATTCCCAATATTCCATGCGCCAGAAGACTCTTCCCAGAGCCGGAGGAACCCACGATTGCAACCATCTCCCCGGCACGAACCGTAACATTTAAATCGCTGATCACCGGAAGTTCCGTCTGATGCATTCCTTTCTGATACTGGCAGAAAGAAATCTTCATATGATTGATTTCCAGAATTTTTTCTTTTTCCAATTACCTGCCCTCCTATTCATGTGCACTGGCCGGATCAAGTAGCATACGGAGATTTTCACCCATTGTAAAAAAGCACACTACTGTAAGGATCAGCATGATTCCCGGGAATAATGCAAGCCACCATTTGCCTGTCACCAGATATTTCATTGCCTCAGAGAGAATAATTCCGATTGCAGGCTGCTCATTCGACAGGCCAAATCCCAGAAATGTAATACTGGATTCATGGAGAATTGCATGAGGAAAAAGTAATACCAGTCCTACAATAAACTGTGGCAACAGATGCGGCACCATATGTTTCATGGCAATATACAGGTTACTTTTTCCCAATTTCTTTGCTGTTTTTATATAAATCTGCTCCTTTAACTGCAGCACTTCCCCTCTGATCAGTCTCGCCAGAGAAGTCCAGTGTGTCAAAGCCACTCCAAGGATCACACCCTTTAATCCTCTTCCACATGCCACGCAGATAAGGATCAGAAGCAGCATATGCGGGATTCCCATCACCAGATCAATAAACCAGGTCACAACAGCGTCTGCTGTTTTTCCCCTTGTTGCTGAAACAACTCCCAGGATAAATGCCATAACTGCACTGAATGTAGCAGCACAGATTCCGATAATAATGCTGATAGAAAGCCCTCTGACTGTTCTGGCAAACATGTCTCTTCCAAGCCAGTCTGTTCCGAACGGATAACTCAGACAGGGTGGCAGATTCTTTCTGGAAAAGTCTGTTGCCTGTGCCGCTTCCTTACAGAAAAATCCACCGATACAGACAGCTGTCAGAAAACCTATTGCTACAATCAGGAAAACTATGGTTGTCTTTCTTCTGTTCCATCTCTTTTTTCTACATCCTTGTTCATCTCTTCTGTTTTCAACGGAACTCTTTTCAGGATATACATCTGATCTTTTTTCCGGAAATGCAGCCGCTTCTTTCACCTCACCACACCTCCTCTTCGTATTCTTGGATCAATCACACCATAGAGAATATTTGCGATCAGATTCCCGCCAAACACAAATAAAGCACTGATGATCGTAATTGCCATCAAAAGTGGCATATCGCTTCCAAGTCCCGCACTGACTGCTGCCTGTCCAAGCCCCGGATAGGAAAAAACCTGTTCTACCAGTACTGACCCGCCAAAGATTTCGCTGATTGAAGCAAACTGCAATGTCATGGCAGGTCCCAGCACATTGCGGAGTCCATGATTTCTGAAAATCTCCCAGGTACTCTCCCCTCTTGCTCTGGCAAAGAGTACATAATCACTATCGCAGATATCGATCATTTTTTCTCTGGTGTGCATGGCAATATTGGAAATCCCGGTAACAGACAACGTCACTGCCGGAAGAATCGCATGACGCACACGATCCAGAAAAGTAACTCCGCTGGCTTCCACACCAATTGGAACACTTAATCCAATCGGCAGTATCTTCATCCACACCCCGAAGATCATCAGAAGAAGCATTGCAATCCAGAAAGCAGGTGTACTGGAAATAAGCAGGCAATATCCTTTAATCACTTTATCAATCGGTTTTCCACGTTTCATTCCTGACAGAGCACCCAGCAGGAATCCGATCAAGCCTGACAGAACCCACGCTGTGATCATCAGAAACAGTGAATTTCCGAGTTTGACAGCAATCACTGTGGTTACTTTCTGACGGTAAAGGAGAGATACTCCCATATCTCCCCTTACAAAGTCTTTAAACCATGCCAGATACCGCTGCACCGGCGGCTTTCCCACGCCCCAGTATTCCTCAAGTTTTGCAATCTGCTCCTGGCTCATACTTCCAAGAGCAGTCTGTCCCACATTAGCTTTCAATGGATCAATGGGAGAAGCCGTCATAAGTGCAAATGCTGCAATACTTACTGCAAACAAAAGCAACAGCATTTTTATAAAATTTCTGAAAATAAATTTTCCTGTTGTACTGTTCAAAATATTTCTCCGATATTTATTTTTATATGATTTATTTTCATATGAACTATTTCATATGAACTGTTCCCATATACGCTATTCCCCATATGAGTTATTCCTATATAATCTATTCCCATGTCCACTGATCTACATTATTCACAATTGACCAGCCATGTCCATGCGGATGGATTTTCTGGTCTGCGATCTTAAGACCGTCTTTCACGAAATACAGATGATCAATATTGCAAAGCCAGATCCAGGGGATATCACCATCCTGTGTAATCCCTGTCTCACCATCCCACTGTGCCTTTTTCCAGAGATCATAAGAGTTCTCCAAATCACTGGATTCCAGTGCTTCATCCATATATTTATCAACTGTTTCATTGGAATACGGAGAATATTCTGCCAGTCCAGTTTCGCTCATCGTATGATAAATGTTATAAAGTTCCATCGGTGTATGTGCTCCCCATCCCCACACAAGCGGTTCTGATTCTGCTCTGGTATAAGCGGTATCCCAGTCAACACCCTCAGTCGTCACTTCGATTCCAAGTTCGGTAAGCTGATTCTTCGTATCTTCTGCCAGTGCCTGACGTACAGAATCAGATGCTGGATAAAGCATAGTCAGTTCTGCGCGGATGCCGTCTTTTTCACGGATACCGTCATCCCCGGTTTCCCATCCTGCTGCGTCCAGAAGCTCCCTGGCCTTGTCCTGATCATATTCAACTTCTGCTGCTTCGTTATACCACGGCATTTTGTCACAGACACTGTATGCAGGTGTTCCGTAACCATTCAGTACGTTCTGGATCATTTCCTCACGGTCAATTCCAATATTGATCGCACGTCTTACTTCCACATCAGTGGTAAAATCATTTCCATAAGTTACACCATCAATCTCCTCTGCCGCTGTTGCAGGAAGATTGAATCCTCGGTTATCAACCGTCCGCACACTGAACAGATCATATCCATCCACAGTCATATCGGAATAAGAAGCTGCTGTATGTGCAACATCTACTGTTCCCGCCTGTGCCGCTGCCAGTGCTGCATCCTCTTCCATGAAAAGTACCGTCACTTTTTTCATCGTCGGTACTTCCCCGTAATAATCCGGATTTGCTTCAAAAATTACCTGCTGTCCTTTATCCCACTGTTTCATGATATAACGACCGGAACCAATCGGATTCTGACCATAATTTTCATCATATGCGTGTTCCGGTACGATTCCTACAATTGCCATAGTATACGGCCAGACAGCAAACGGAGTATTCATATGAAACTCTACTGTAGTATCATCCACTGCCACTGCTTCTTTCAGCATGGAAAAATCATTCACGGAGCTGTTGTCACGACAGTTATTGTATGTAAATGCCACATCGTCTGCTGTCAGCGGCTCACCGTCTGTAAATTTCACATCATCACGGATTTTCACAGTCCATGTCAGTCCGTCTTCGCTTACTGAATAATCGGTTGCAAGATCCATTCCTATGGACAGATCCGTGTTTGTAACAGTCAGAGTACTCTGAATCAACGGCTCGTGTACATGCTCTCCGGCTCCCCATCCATATGCAGGGTCAAAACCTGCTTCCGGTTCTGATGTTGTCGGCATTGTCACAATCACTTCATCTTTCCCTGTACTCTCTTCCTGTGCAGCATACACTGCCGCAGTTCCTCCCGCAAATGATACCGTCATACAGACCGCAGTCAGAATTGCCAGTAATTTTCTCTTCATTTTTTCGTTCCCCCTTTTGCTTTTTATCCATGCACTCTGCTGTGTTTGCTGATAAATATACCGTTATTTTTTGTATATTGTGCATAACTGATTAGTGACAGTATATCATTATTCCAATACTGGCATAACCGCCCATAGGGGATATCTACCCATTCATATATGGCATGATTCCACACATTTTTTCATACCGGAAAATCTCCCATAAAGGCAATATAGTCAGTCCATAAACTTGTGCTATACAGCCAAAAAGATACACAGGCCTCCAGGAAATTTCCCGCATAAAAAAAGTACTTCCATCTGCAGAAGTACTTTTTCATGAATACAAATATGCAATTATTTATAATACCGAGTCAATCAACTTTCTTGTGTAATCCATCTTTGGATGATTAATTATCTCATCCGGTGTTCCGCATTCCACAGTCTTTCCATGATAAAGAACAAGAACTCTGTCGCAGAACGCCTGAACCAATGCCAGATCATGGCAAATGAGAATAAAGGAAAGGTTTTCTTTCTGTTTTAATTCAATCAGTAACTCCAAGATCTGTTTCTGAACTGTCACATCCAGTGCACTGGTTGCTTCATCACAGATTAAAATGGATGGATTTACTGCCAATGCCCTGGCTATCGCAGCACGCTGGCACTGTCCACCACTTACCTGATGTGGATAGCGATCTGCGTATTCTTTTTCTAATCCACATTTTTCCAGAAGTTCCGCCACTTTTCTACGGGTCTCTGCACGGCTTAGTCCCATATTCCGCAGGCTTTCTCCAATTCCATCCCCCAGAGTACAACGAGGATCAAACGATTCCATCGGCATCTGAAATACCATCTGCATATCTTGGTAGATTTCCCGAAGTTCTTTTCCTTTTACATGAGTAATATCTTTTCCTTTCAGAATCACTCTGCCCTCTGTGATACTCTCCAGATGTGTAATCATCTTTGCGATCGTACTCTTACCGGAACCGGACTCACCTACGATCCCCAGACACTCTCCCTGTTCCAGTTCAAAACAGGCATCATCCACCGCTGTTAATGTCTTTTTTCCGGATGTAAATATCTTCGTAAGATGTTCTGCTTTTAAAATGGTATCTGTCATCTATCTGCTCCTCCTGAACCCTGTTCTTCGCACAAAGTTACTCCCAAATACAGAAAATCCGATCACTCAGAAAAAATAAATTTCAAATTTCTCTTCGTTTTACACAACATGTTTTCTCTTTAAATGAAGTACAGAATTCATTAATTTCTGCGTATATGAGTCCTGAGAGTGATTCAGAATCTCTTCTGTTTTCCCGTAATCCCTGACCAGTCCATCCTGAAGTACCAGTATCCGGTCTGCCATTGCTCTTACCACACCGATATTATGTGTCACCAGAATCATCGCTGTGTGATATTCCTTTCGCATCAACAGAAGTTCCTCTACCACCTGTTTCTGTACTGTCACATCCAGTGCACTGGTAGGTTCATCTGCAAGGAGAAGATTCGGATGCATGATCATAGCAGTGCAGATTCCCACACGCTGATTCATTCCTCCCGAAAGTTCAAAAGGATAACTGTCCAGAACTCGTTCATAATCATCCATACCTATTTTCTTCATAATCTCTCCGGCACGTCTTCGAGTTTCTTTTTTCGCTATTCTCTCATGCTCGGATACCGATTCATGTATCTGAATCCCGATTTTACGCACCGGACAAAGTGCCGCTTTGCAATCCTGAAACACCATTCCAATCTCTGCTCCCAGATATCTGCGAAGTTTCTTTTCGCTCATGTCTGTGAGATTTTCTCCTTTATACCAGATGTCTCCCTTTGTCACCAGACCTTCTTCTCCCAGAAGTCCCATGACCGCTTTAATGATCGTACTTTTTCCGCTTCCGGATTCGCCCACAATTCCAAGGATTTCTCCCTGTCTCAGTTCAAAACTGACATCCTGGACTGTCGGCTCTCCATTATAGCAGATCGTAACATGATCTACTTTCAGCAAAGGATCTGCCATATTCTTCTCTTCTAAAGAATTCATTGTGTTCTCCCGATTTTTACTGACACTCTCCAATACGCAAAGGAGAGTTTTTATAACTGTTCAGTGCTTTCGCAGTTACAGTTTTTATCTTATGCAGCTCTTACTGTACATCCAGATCTGCAGTAATTTCATAATAATCACAAGGATGCGCCGCCATTCCTGTCACACTTGCTTTCGTCACGATTCCCATGTTCAGATGTGAAACAAAGAAATACGCATCATCATCCAGAATTTTCTGTTGAAGTTCTATGGCCAGTTTTCCTCTCTCATCTGTATCAAAAGTCTGGTGAAGCTGTTCTGTCAGTTTCGTCACTTCATCATTCTGATAATTTCCATAATTCTTAGAACCAGTCACTGTACTGCTGAAAAAAT
>OLNC01001567.1_pt1 | contig 11881 bp, 8 predicted proteins | sample 1672011 | NCBI WGS metagenome assembly OLNC01 (sample SAMEA3136636, study PRJEB25190) | human gut metagenome | biome: human gut; feature: human-associated habitat; material: faeces | place: Austria | collected 2013 | reverse complement strand
CCAACGTACAGGTTTGTGCCGAGAACATGTACTTCGAAGAGAAGGGTGCATACACAGGTGAGATCTCCGCAGAGATGCTGGTAGACGCTGGTGTTAAGTACGTTGTAATCGGACATTCCGAGAGACGTGACTACTTCAAAGAGGATGATGTTCTCTTAAATAAGAAGGTTAAGAAGGCAATCGAGGCAGGACTTACTCCAATCCTTTGCTGTGGAGAGACTTTAGAGCAGAGAGAGATGGGGGTAACACTTGACTGGATCAGACTTCAGATCAAATCTGATCTTGCAGGCGTTGCAGCAGCAGACGTTGCAAACATGGTAATCGCTTATGAGCCAATCTGGGCAATCGGAACAGGCAAGACTGCTACATCCGATCAGGCACAGGAAGTCTGTGGCGCAATCCGTGCATGTGTAGCTGAAATCTATGATCAGGCTACTGCTGATTCTGTTCGTATCCAGTACGGCGGATCTGTAAATGCAGGAAATGCAGCAGAGCTGTTCGCAAAGCCGGACATCGATGGTGGTCTGGTTGGCGGAGCATCCCTGAAAGCTGATTTCGGTAAGATTGTAAACTACTAGAATCTGATATTGTATGGTTATAGGGCTATTCATCTGAATTTCAGGTGAATAGCCTTTGAAATTTTACACATGAAGAAAAAATGTCTGGAATGTGTCGTTCTCTTGTTGTTTATTTTTGCTTTGACACATGGCATCATCCAAAATACACAGCCGCTGAAAGAGACTAAGGAAGTACAAACTGAATATGAGGAAAAAACCTCCCAGGTCACGGAGAAATCACAGGAAACCGAGCCGGAAGTACAGGATCTGGAAAACCAGATTTTAAGGACTGCCTCCGGAAAGTTTTTTCAGAAATATCCGGTGGATGAAGCCTTTATGGGATGGATTGAAACGAAGTATGGGAGCGGTGTGCTGCAGAGTCTGTATACACAGCTGGAAAACGGAAATCAGGACCCGGATCTGTGGTATCGGTTTACCGGAAACAGTATGCATGTTCTGTGGCTTATGTATTGCAGGCAGCAACAGTATATGTCGTATTCGTATGAGGATGTGATCTGGAAAGAAGCATCCGATCCGGCATGCATCCGTCTGGATTTTGTCGGGGATATCTGTCTGGATGAGAATTGGTGTACGGGGAAGACGGCAAAGAATCACATGGCGGATTATTTTTCCGATGAAGTAAAAAAGGAACTGATTTCGGCAGATTTTACGATGGCAAACAATGAGTTTGCTTATACAACACGGGGACAGCGGCAGGTTGGCAAAGCATACTGTTTTCGGGCAGATCCCAAAGATGCCGGATTCCTGCGCACACTGGGAATAGATATGGTCTCTGTGGCAAATAATCATGTGTTTGATTATGGTGAGCAGGGATTTTTAGATACGCTGGATGCATTGCATGCTGCGGGAATTCCGTACAGTGGTGGTGGCAGAAATCTGACAGAGGCAAGCGCTGTGCGTTATGTGGTCACAGGTGGACGAAAGATTGCGATTGTATCTGCAACGGAAATCGAAAGGTTTTATCATTTTACACAGAAAGCCCAGAAGGAGAAACCGGGAGTATTAAAGACCCAGCAGGAAGAGGTATGGAAGAAAGAACTGAAGCGTGCGAAGAAGAACAGTGATTATGTGATCGCGTATGTTCACTGGGGAACAGAAGGAAAGATCCATTATGGGCAGGATCAGACAGAGATTGCAGACCTTTGTGTAAAAGCTGGTGCAGACGCCGTGATTGGTGGACATCCGCACCGTCTGCAGGGCGTTGAGTTTATAAAAAATGTGCCGGTGGCATACAGCGTGGGAAATTTCTGGTTTTCTACCGGAAAACTTTACACAACGATTGCACAGATTCAGATTGATGGTTCCGGCAGTCTGAAATTGCGGATGATTCCGTGCATACAGGATTCGCTTACGACTTCGATTCTGACAGAAAAAAAACAGATCAAAGCATTTTATCATTATCTGGCAGATATCTCCAATCATGTGGGAATTGATGAGGACGGATTCTTTTATCCGTATAAAAATGTCGAAAAACCGGGAGTTTCTCCTTATGCCTATACGTCCGGAAGGCGTTATGGACAGTATTTTGATGATGTGGATCTGGATTTAAAATCGATAGATATCGTGGGAAATTTGCAGTGAACACTTGCAATCCCGTTCAAATTATGTAATATAATAAGTGTTTGTGTAACAATAATGAAGTACAATAGTATAGGATTGTTACAATGGAAAGAGAGGATGAATTATGAGCAAAAAACCTGTTGTTTTAATGGTTCTTGACGGTTATGGTCTGAATGACCGTACAGAGGGAAATGCCATTGCGCTGGCAAATACCCCGGTGATGGATAAATTAATGAAGGAATGTCCTTTTGTAAAAGGACAGGCTTCCGGTCTGGCAGTAGGACTTCCGGACGGACAGATGGGTAACTCTGAGGTTGGACATATGAATATCGGTGCCGGCCGCATTATTTACCAGGATCTGACCAGAATTACCAAGGCAATCGAAGACGGTGACTTTTTCGAGAATAAGGCACTGCTTGCAGCCATGGATAATTGTAAGAAAAATGATTCGGACCTGCATCTGTGGGGACTTCTTTCCGATGGTGGTGTGCACAGTCATATTACACATCTTTACGGACTGCTTGAGATGGCAAAGAAGCAGGGACTGAGCAAGGTATATGTTCATGCATTCTTAGACGGACGTGATACACCTCCTGCATCCGGAAAAGAATTTATCGAAGAACTGGAAAAGAAGATGAAAGAGATCGGTGTTGGAAAGATTGCTTCTTTATCCGGACGTTACTATGCAATGGATCGTGATAATAACTGGGATCGTGTACAGAAAGCCTATGATTCCCTGACAAAGGGGGAGGGCATTCAGGCAGAAGATGCCGTAAAGGCAATGGAAGATTCTTATGCAAAGGATGTAACAGACGAGTTCGTACTTCCTACCGTAATTACAGAGAATGGAAAACCGGTCTCTGTTGTAAAAGAGAATGATTCCGTGATCTTCTTTAACTTCCGTCCGGACCGTGCCCGTGAAATGACACGTGCATTCTGTGATGACAAGTTTACCGGATTTGACCGTCCGTTCATTAAGACAACATTTGTCTGCTTTAAGGACTATGATGAGACGATCCCGAACAAGCTGATCGCATTTGAAAAAGAGCATATTGTAAATACATTCGGTGAGTACCTGGCAAAGTGCGGAAAGACACAGCTTCGTCTGGCCGAGACAGAGAAGTATGCACATGTTACATTCTTCTTTAATGGCGGAGTGGAAGAGCCAAACGTTGATGAGGCACGTCTGCTGGTAAATTCCCCGAAGGATGTTGCAACATATGATCTGAAGCCGGAAATGAGTGCTCCGGAGGTTGGTATGGATCTTGTTGAGGCTATTAAGTCAGACAAGTATGATGTGATCGTTATCAACTTTGCAAACCCGGATATGGTCGGACATACAGGTGTGATTCCGGCAGCCATCAAGGCAGTCGAGCGTGTGGACGGACTGGTAGGAGATGCAGTCCAGGCGGTGAAGGATATGGATGGTGTTCTGTTTATCTGTGCAGATCATGGAAATGCAGAGAAAATGATTGACTACGAAACAGGTGAGCCACATACTGCCCATACAACCAATCCGGTACCGTTTATTCTCGTAAATGCGGATCCGAAGTATACACTGCGTGAGGGCGGATGCCTGGCAGATATTGCCCCGACCCTGCTTCAGATTATGGGATTAGAGCAGCCGAAAGAGATGACCGGAAAGAGTTTGTTAATCGAAAAATAAAAGAATAAGGAGAGCGAAAATGAAGGAATTTAAACCATTCAAAGAAGGAAAAGTAAGAGAAGTCTATGATAACGGAGACAGCCTGATCATTGTAGCTACTGACCGTATTTCCGCATTTGACAACATTTTAAAGAACAGGATTACGGACAAGGGCGCAATTCTGACCCAGATGTCAAAGTTCTGGTTTGATTTTACAAAGGATGTTGTTCCGAATCATATGATTTCTGTAGATGTCAGGGATATGCCGGAATTTTTCCAACAGGAGCGTTTTGACGGAAACAGCATGATGTGCAAGAAGCTTGAGATGCTCCCAATCGAGTGTATCGTTCGTGGCTATATCACAGGAAGTGGCTGGGCAAGCTACAAAGAAAACGGCACGGTGTGTGGCATTAAGCTTCCAGAAGGACTGGTAGAGTCTGATAAGCTTCCGGAGCCGATTTATACACCGAGTACCAAGGCAGATCTGGGCGATCATGATGAGAATATTTCCTTCGAGCAGTCTGTAGATGTGTTGGAGAAAATTTATCCTGGAAAAGGACTTGATTACGCAACACAGATCAAGGATTGCACCATCGCTCTCTACAAGAAATGTGCAGAGTATGCACTTTCCAAAGGAATTATCATTGCAGATACCAAGTTTGAGTTCGGTCTGGACGAGAACGGTAAAGTCGTTCTCGGTGATGAGATGCTTACACCGGACAGCTCCAGATTCTGGCCACTGGAAGGGTACAAGCCGGGACAGGGACAGCCTTCTTTCGACAAGCAGTATGTCAGAGACTGGCTCAAGGCAAATCCGGACAATGATTTCCTTCTTCCGGAAGAAGTTGTTACAAAGACCGTTGATAAGTACAAAGAAGCATATGAGCTTCTGACAGGTAAGCCTTTTACAAGATAGATATAGGAGATCACAATGATTCAGAATAACAGTTATGATGCGGATACACTTCATGAGGAGTGTGGCGTCTTCGGAATGTATGATTTTGACGGTGCAGATGTAGCATCGACAATATATTATGGACTGTTTGCCCTGCAGCACCGTGGCCAGGAGAGCTGCGGTATTGCAGTCAGCGATACCAGCGGTCCTAAGGGCAAGGTCCTTTCCTACAAGGGAATGGGACTTGTAAATGAAGTGTTCGCACCGGAAAATCTTGAGCAGATGAAGGGGGACATCGGAGTCGGACATGTACGTTACTCAACGGCCGGTTCTTCTACCCGTGAAAATGCCCAGCCACTCGTGTTAAATTATGTCAAAGGTACATTGGCACTTGCCCACAATGGCAATCTGATCAATGCACCGCAGCTTCGTAAGGAGCTGGAATATACGGGAGCAATTTTCCAGACCACCATTGATTCTGAGGTGATTGCCTACTATATTGCGAGGGAACGGTTGAATTCCCAGTCAGCAGAAGAAGCTGTGCGCCGTGCGTGCCAGCGTCTTAAGGGAGCTTACGCACTGGTTGTGACAAGTCCGCGTAAATTGATCGGGGCGCGTGACCCATACGGCTTTAAGCCGCTTTGTATCGGAAAGCGTGACAATTCTTATATTATCACATCGGAAACCTGTGCACTTGACACCATTGGTGCAACATTTGTGCGTGATGTGCTGCCGGGAGAAGTTGTGACCATTTCTCCGGAAAAAGGTATTGAGTCCGATATGACCATGGCACTTCCGAAAGAAAAGGAAGCACGCTGTATTTTTGAGTACATCTATTTTGCAAGACCGGACAGTCATATTGACGGGGTGAGTGTATATGCAAGCCGGATCAAGGCCGGAAAGTTTCTGGCACAGGATTCCCCGGTAGAGGCAGATCTGGTGACAGGTGTGCCGGAGTCCGGAAATGCTGCAGCACTTGGCTATTCTCTGGCATCCGGGATTCCGTATGGTACAGCCTTTGTCAAGAACAGCTATGTGGGACGTACGTTTATCAAGCCAAAGCAGAGCAGCAGGGAATCCAGCGTACAGGTGAAGCTGAATGTGCTGCGTGAGGCAGTGGCAGGGAAACGTGTCATTATGATCGATGATTCGATTGTAAGAGGTACGACATCGGATCGTATTGTGCGCATGTTAAGGGATGCAGGAGCAACCGAGGTGCACGTACGCATCAGTTCTCCGCCATTTTTATGGCCTTGTTATTTCGGAACCGATATTCCGGCGCGTGAGCAGTTGATTGCCTACAACCGTACGATTGAAGAGATCTGCCAGATTATCGGAGCAGATTCCCTTGGTTATCTCGGAATCGACCGTCTGAAAGAAATGGCGGAAGGACTTCCGATCTGTACCGGCTGTTTTACGGGCAAATACCCGATGGAACCGCCGAAACAGGACATTCGCGGAGAGTATTATGACAAAGAGATTGATCTTGAGCGCAAGATGAGCCGATAAGTTGTTACCAATGTATTCAAATAAAAGGAGAAGAACATGAGCACAGACAGATATACAAGCCCTCTTTCCGAGCGTTATGCCAGCAAGGAAATGCAGTACATTTTTTCCCAGGATATGAAGTTTTCCACATGGAGAAAACTCTGGATCGCACTGGCTGAGACAGAGATGGAACTCGGACTTTCCGAGAATGGAAAGCCGGTCATCACACAGGATATGATTGATGAGATGAAAGAACATGTCAATGATATTAATTATGATGTAGCAGTTGCACGTGAAAAACTGGTGCGTCATGATGTCATGAGTCATGTGTATGCTTATGGACAGCAGTGCCCGAAGGCAGCCGGTATCATTCATCTGGGGGCTACTTCCTGCTATGTCGGAGATAATACAGACATCATCATTATGAATGAGGCATTAAAGCTCGTACATAAAAAACTGGTCAGCGTGATTGCGGAGCTGTCCAATTTTGCAGAAAAATATAAGGATCAGCCGACCCTTGCATTTACGCATTTCCAGCCGGCACAGCCGACAACAGTCGGAAAGCGTGCAACACTCTGGACACAGGAGTTTCTGATGGATCTGGAGGATCTGGAGTATGTACAGAGTACGTTAAAACTGCTCGGATCGAAAGGAACGACCGGTACACAGGCAAGTTTCCTGGAACTTTTTGACGGGGATCAGGAGACGATCGATAAGATTGATCCGATGATCGCAGAGAAAATGGGATTTAAGTCCTGCTATCCGGTTTCCGGACAGACCTATTCCCGTAAAGTGGATACCCGTGTTTTAAATGTTTTAGCAGGGATTGCTGCCAGTGCGCATAAAATGTCTAACGATATCCGTCTTCTGCAGCATTTAAAAGAAGTAGAGGAGCCATTTGAAAAGAACCAGATCGGATCTTCTGCGATGGCATACAAGCGCAACCCGATGCGGAGTGAGCGTATCGCTTCCCTGTCCCGCTATGTGATGGTAGATGCATTAAATCCGGCCATTACTTCTGCAACACAGTGGTTTGAACGTACACTTGATGATTCTGCCAACAAGCGTCTGTCGGTTCCGGAAGGATTCCTTGCAATCGATGGTATCCTGGATCTGTGCTTAAATGTTGTAGATGGCCTGGTGGTATATCCGAAGGTAATTTACAAGCACTTTATGGCAGAGATTCCATTCATGGCAACCGAAAATATTATGATGGATGCCGTAAAAGAGGGTGGAAACCGTCAGGAACTGCACGAGAAAATCCGTCAGCTGTCCATGCAGGCAGGAAAGACCGTCAAGGAAGAGGGTAAGGATAACAATCTGGTAGATCTGATTGCAGCAGATCCGGCTTTTGGTCTGACAAAAGAACAGATCGATGCAAACTTAAAACCAGAGCTGTATGTGGGTCGTGCACCGCGTCAGGTGGAAGTATTCCTGCGTGATGTGGTTCGTCCAGTGCTGGATGCACACAAAGAGGAACTCGGCGTTACTGCAGAAATTAACGTATAAATGAACCTATAAACAGACCGGTCGGTTATGCTAAGAGACCTCCCATAACATGGGAGGTCTTTCTTTTTCTTTGGATTTGAATAAATTTCTTTCTTTTTCACACAATAATGAAAAAAGGAGGACAATAGGAATGGGTCTGATGATCAAAATTATTGAAATTCATGGAAGGGAAATTCTGGATTCAAGAGGAAATCCTACGGTTGAGGTGGAAGTGACCGCGCAGACAGAGACAACGGGAAAGAAGACTACGGGCAGGGAATCTGTGCCATCCGGAGCCAGTACCGGAAGATTTGAGGCGATTGAGCTGCGGGATGGACAGGAACGTTATTTTGGGCTTGGCGTACAGCGCGTTGTGGATCACATCAACACAAAGATCCGCAAGGAGCTGTTGGGAATGAATGTGCTGGAACAGGTACAGATTGACTGCAGACTTGTGGAACTGGATGGGACAGACAACAAAGGAAATCTGGGGGCCAATGCTTTACTTGGTGTCTCTTTAGCCTGTGCGCGCTGCGCAGCGGCAGCACTGGATATGCCGTTGTACCGTTATCTGGGAGGACCGAATGCAAAAAAATGGCCGATGCCGATGATGAATGTCATAAATGGCGGAGCGCACGCAAAGAATTACCTGGATTTTCAGGAATTTATGATTGTACCGGTCGGAGCCGAGTCGTTTCCGGATGCACTCCGGATGGGTGCGGAAATTTATCATTTTCTGAAAAAAATTTTGCAGAAAGAAGGCAAACTGACGGCAGTGGGGGATGAAGGCGGATTTGCACCGGATTTTTCCAATGCGGGAGAAGTGTTTGCATGTCTGCAGCGTGCCGTGGAGGAAGCCGGATATAAGGTGGGCAGCGATGTTGCATTTGCCATGGATGCGGCAGCATCTGAGCTGTACAGTGAGGAAGACGGAATGTATCATTTTCCGGGAGAAGCGCAGACACATGCAGAGGTGGATGTCAATCTGCGGCGTCCGGACACGCAGGGCGGTGCTTATACATCTGACGCACATGTGAAAACGCAGGAAACCACCGAAAAAAAAGAAATCCTGCGCAGTGCACAGGAAATGATTTCGCTGTATGAAGAACTTACCACGGAATATCCGCTGATTTCTATTGAGGACGGTCTGGATGAAGACGACTGGGAAGGCTGGCAGGAATTGACAAAGCGCATGAAAGAACAGGTGATGCTGGTGGGAGATGATCTGTTTGTCACGAATGTGAAGCGAATCCGGTGCGGAATGGATCTTAAGGTGGCAAATGCTGTGCTGATTAAGGTCAATCAGATCGGAACGCTTACGGAAGCCATGGATGCGATTGAACTGGCACAGAAGAACGGCTATAAGGCAATTATTTCACATCGTTCCGGAGAAACGGAAGATTCTTTTATTGCAGATCTCGCGGTGGCAGTAAATGCCGGCTGGATCAAGACAGGCGCTCCGTGCAGAGGAGAGCGCACTGCCAAGTATAACCAGCTTCTGCGGATCAGTGAAACATTATAAGAGATTCAGACGTTTGGACATGATCTCCGGATTGACCGCTTCCGAGATGGCGGTGTGTTTGTCGATTCGTCCGTCTTTATAAAGCTGTAAGATGCTACTGTCCATGGCGATCATATTTTCTGCGGCAGAAGTGTAGATAATACCGTTGATCTGGCGCAATGCAGCACGAAGTGCCGTCAGATAGCTTGCGGTATCGGTATTGATCTCCCGCTGGGAAACAATGCTTTCCATTTCGCCGGTCCGGGAACCGATTGCAATCCAGCTGGCGTACATCTGGGAAAAGATGCCGGACAGCAGCAGTGCTTTGTCGAATGATTCCCTGTGGCGGATATTCTCGTGACATTTGTCGATAAGTGCCTGCATATGCGGATTATTGACAAGTTCGCGTGCCAGGGTAAGACCGATATTACTGTCGAGTCCGCTGGAGAGAACCAGATACAGGCAGTTTGCAACGCGTCCTGAGGCAACCGTCATGGCAAGTTTCTGTCCGAGGAACAATACGCGCCCGAGATCGGTGTGATATAAAATCATACAGATGATAAGCAATACCAGAAATGCAATGATAAATCCAAGCATATAATGATTGAGAATGGTACTGATGTGCAGAAGCGTCCGTGCGGTCCCGGCCAGCTCGCTTCCGAGTTCGGCATAAACTTTGGAAAAAACAGGTACGACTTTTGCATCAGAACCAGAATCACGGCGATCATCAGAAAGGTCATGACTGCAGCGTAATCAAAACAGATTCCTTTCTCAGAGGTGAAAACCTCATCGATATCGGGAAGATATCCGCTTGTTACACTGGAAGCTTTGGAATAATCATAGGTAAAATGTGTAATGATATAATTATATACACTGCTGATGATGTACAGATCGCTGGAAGCACCGTCTGCAAGTTCTTCGGCCTTGGCCACAGGGAGGGAATCGGCGGTGAAGTTCACGTACTTTGGGAACATCCACCAGTGAACAGACAGACACACAGTAATATAATCGGAATAAATCTGTACATTTGACAGGATTTCATGGTATACTCCTAATGATACAGTAAGTTCTATATTATCTGTGTTATATTATAAAGTGGAAATGAAAAGGAAAATTGTGAAATATAAAAAAATGTTGAAAAGACTTTTCTTTTATGATATAATTAGTTAGTCGTGAGTTTAGAATTAGGAGGTGGAAATCGTGACCGTTTTAAATACGATTTTAACTATTGTATTTATTATACTGAGTATTGTAATTACAGTGATTATCTTAATGCAGGAGGGGAAATCTGCAGGTCTTGGCGCGATCGCCGGAGCAGCAGATACTTACTGGGGCAAAAATAAGGGACGTTCCATGGAAGGAATGCTTGTAAAGCTTACAAGAATTTTTGTGATCCTGTTCCTTGTCATTGCAATGGTTCTGAATTTGGGAATCTGGTAGAAACCGGAAGCTGTCGATTACATCGGCAGCTTTTTTCATTATATAAGGAGAAGATCTGGGTATGGACGCAAAGTATGAACAGCGGAAAAAAATGATATATGACTTTATGTGCGATGATATGTATGTCCCGATGAAAATCAAGGAACTGGCGATTGTCCTCGGTGTGAAAAAAGATCAGCGCCCACAGTTGGAACAGATTCTGAATGATTTGATGATGGAGGGGCGCATCGTCTGCTCCAAGAGAGGAAAGTTCAGCAAATCCGAAGAGAAAAAGATCGTAGGCACGTTTCAGGCACATCCGAAAGGATTTGGATTTGTCAGTGTGGAGGGGGAAAAGGAAGATATCTTTATTCCGGAATCCGAAACTAACGGTGCGATGCATATGGATACGGTAGAGATTTCCGTATCACCGGCAGTGACCGGACGCCGCAGGGAGGGAAAGGTGCTGCATGTGCTTGAACGGGGCATGAAGCAGGTGGTATGCACGTATCAGCTGAATAAAAATTTTGGATTTGCAGTGCCGGATAATCCAAAGTTCGGGTCGGATATTTTTATTCCGCTGGAGCGTTCGAAAGGAGCTGTAAACGGTCATAAAGTTGTTGTTGAGATCACGCAGTACGGAAAAAAGGGAAAGAATCCGGAAGGAAAAGTGGTAGAGATTCTCGGGCATATCAATGATCCGGGGGTGGATATCCTTTCTATTGTGCGCGCTTACGGTCTTCCGGTGGAATTTGATCCGAAGGTCATGACGCAGGTAGAGCATGTGGCAAAGCCGGTATCGGAAGCGGATATGGCAGGACGCATGGATCTGCGCGACTGGCAGATGGTGACCATCGATGGCGAAGATGCCAAGGATCTGGATGATGCGGTGTCACTTACCATGGACCATGAAAATTATATTCTGGGTGTGCATATTGCGGATGTGTCCAATTATGTGCAGGAGCACAGTGCTCTTGACACAGAAGCGTTGAAGAGAGGAACTTCTGTATATCTGGTGGACCGGGTGATTCCGATGTTGCCGCATGCCCTGTCAAACGGAATCTGTTCCCTCAACCAGGGGGAAGAGAGGCTGGCACTCAGCTGCATCATGACGGTCAATCCTAAGGGCGAAATTATTGATCACACAATCACAGAGTCCGTTATCTGCGTGAACCGGCGTATGACGTATACCAATGTGAAAAAAATTCTGGCAGACCATGATCCGGAGGTGATGGCGGAATATGAGCCACTGGTTCCGATGTTTGAAAAGATGGCAGAACTGGCGGCAATTCTTCGCAAAAAACGTA
>OLNC01001566.1_pt1 | contig 11905 bp, 10 predicted proteins | sample 1672011 | NCBI WGS metagenome assembly OLNC01 (sample SAMEA3136636, study PRJEB25190) | human gut metagenome | biome: human gut; feature: human-associated habitat; material: faeces | place: Austria | collected 2013 | reverse complement strand
GCGCGATGGCGACGCGCTGCTGCTGACCGCCGGAGAGCATCGCCGGCAGCTTTCTTGGGTCAACGTCTCCAAGTCCAACCGAGCTTAAAAGCTCTTTGGCTTTGATTTTTGCCTCTTTCGTCGGCTTCTTCATAATCTGCATCGGGTATATGACGTTCTCTAAAATGTTCAAAGTCAGGAATAAGTTGAAAGACTGGTAGATCACTGTCACATTCTCACGCCGATGTCGCTCGCTTCCGATCTCTTTCAGCGTTTTTCCGTTCGCGATAATCTCGCCATCGCTCGGCGTACCGAGACCCGCGAGCATCGAAAGCAGCGTCGTTTTACCGCTGCCGGACTGCCCGACGATGGCATAAAATTTTCCCGCTTCAAATGTGCAGGAGACATTTTTTAACGCCTGCACCTTCTGGTATTTGCTCTGGTAGGTGTAGCTCACATTTTCCGCTGCCAATACGTTCATACATGCTCCCCCTTAATCAACCTGTGTCAATAGCGTCAGTGTGTCGAACCGCAACAGGCACAGCAAGGCCGCAGCCGTGCCCAGCGCCGCACAAAGCGTGAACAGCCCGAAAATCACGAGCGCGGAAAGCGTCGGAATGTGCAAAGCCGCGCTCAAAATCGGCAAAATCACCGCGCAGCCAAGCATATCCAAGAGCACTGTGCTGATGAAATTCGGCGCGGCGCACCGCCATTTTGATACGCCGAGCGAGCGCGCAATGGCCATATCCCGCCGTGTGCTGCGCATGGTCAGGAATGTCGTCAGCACCACAAGCCCAATGATAAGCGCAAAAAACGGCACGAGCATACTTTGGAACAGCGCGATGTTCTGCCGCAGGCGGCTCGCCGTTTTCACAAATAGCTCGTCCTCCACGGAGAGCGCGTCGCCCGCGTTCGGGTCCTCCGCACTCGGGTTAATGTCCATAAAATATTTCTGCATTTCGGCTTTAAAGTCCTTCAAATGCGTGCTGTCGACTACAAGCGCGCTGCACGAATCGTACAAAAACGATACGCCCGCAGTTTCTGCTTCTGTGCGCAGGAAATTGACTGGCAAAATCACGTCCGCACCGCCGGGCGCGCTGTGCGTGCCGATGATCTCAAGTGCCGCGTTGCCGATCATCTGGTAGATCGTGCCGTTCATGGACTGCCGCACCGTGTAAATCTCAAGCGAAAGCGTATCGCCCGGGTGCAATCCCGTTCGCTCCGCGTAATCCTCGCCGATGACGCACTGCGCGCTGTCGCCGCTCAAAAACGCCGCGCTTTGGCCGTCCGCAAAATGCAGATTGTCTGCCGAAAGCTCCAGCGCCTCAAGCGAATTCCCCGCGCGCACGATCGTGTCGCCGCCGAGGAACATCTCCTGCGCGCGCACCTCCGGGCTGAACGCCCCGGCCGCCACGGCGGTGCATCGCACATCGTGCACGCCCGCCTCTGTCAAGTGGTCAAACGGCTTCGCCTCAATGTTCAGCCCCGCGGTTTTCGCGCCGTTTCGGCTCGTGATGCGCACTGTCACCGGCACGGAGTCCGAAAGGCTTTGCAGCGCAGCCTTGTTCACGCCGATATTCCCCACGTAAAACGCCATGCAGGCCGCAAGCAGCGCCGCAATGCACAAAACCAGCACGCTCCGCCCGCGGCTGCGCAGTTGATACTTCACTTGTACAAACATCAGCATATATCCTCCACAAAAATTAGCCACATAGTCGCTGTAATCTATGACTTAATTATATAATGAATTCATATTAAGTCAATATCTAATACACAAAATGACAAAAGCAAAACATGAAATTACGTATTGATGAATATTTGCACCCAAACTCACAGCTTAAATTTTTGCTTATATATCTAATAGTGACTTAAAACAGAAAAACAGCTCAAGAATCCGACATTTCAATCAGATTCTTGAGCTGTTCATTAAATACTATGAGTTTTATTTGGTCAAATGAATCACACTGTGAAATCTATTTTCCTCATTGCAATAATACATTCTCGATACTCCGTGATAACGCTGTACCGCTTGTTTGACACTTTTTAGACCTACACCGTGGTGTTCTTTATGCTGCACCTGCATTTGCACCGAGCAATGTATCCGCATTTAAAAATCTACGTGTTGTGGCATCATAATACCTCGACTGTAAATAGTACAGCCCGGTTTCTGCATCGTAATAGTAGCCGCGGTAGCGGATAGGATTGATGTTGGCTATGTGGTTTGCATCGGTAATGGCCTTGCCGCTTGCATCGGTAACGGAGAGTGTGCTGCCCCACGTGTCATAGATATACCGCGCCACTAGATTCCCGGAACCGCTGTATATCTGGTCTGCGTCGCCCGAGAGCGTGCAGCGGACGATGTAGTTCGTCACCGTTCCGGCGGCATTCTTATACTGTATGCCGCTCAAAGCTCCCAGCGCGTCATAAGTATATAGTTCGGATTATAGTTCGGATTCTCGTCCCAACGAAATACCTCAATCTTTGTTTTTGGGGACAACTATTGATCTTCGGAAAGCATATAATAACCGATTATTGCTTTTGCTTGACTGGATAATTCATCAATCTTATCCTTATTATCCTGCTGCATAGCAGAAATATATTTAATAGTCATTTGCTCCGGATCAATTATAACCAATTCAAAAAAAATACATAATCCATCGTAGATTTGATCATCCAAATACATGCTAAATGAGTTTAGATCACCTTGAAAAATATAATATATCTTCTGGTCAATATAAACAGGTTCACTTCTTAGTAGATTATCAAGGCGTTGCTTTTCATCTTTTTTTAACCATGCATCTTCATACCTCATCTTTAATTCTATGAGAAAACTTGGGTCTCCAAAAACTGCGCATGAATAATCAAAATAATAATCAATGACTTCATCCTTATTAGTAATTGTCTCTGGCAAAGATCCATAGAATTTTTTTTGAAGCATATCTGTCACATATGAATTAAATTCCAGATATCTATCCACATTATCCACATATGTATGCCCTACAGGTGGACCAACACAAGAAGATAAAATCAAACAAATAAGCAAAATAGCAACTATACTTATAATTCGCTGCTTCACCATCGTATTCACTCACTTCCTATCCAAGAAAGACCGGCATAAACCAATTTTTGTCTCAGCAGCATATTGTCTAGTTCTCTAATATCAAGTATCTGAGCGCTTTCTTTGGGATTATCTGAACCAGAAAGAATACTCGCTATTCTTTCCGATATACCTCCTGAAGATGCCATGGAATAGGCACAATTATGAGCAAGCCACTGTGCTCTCATAAACCCTTTTGAACCGTATTTCTCATAACTGTAATATTCACTAGCTATTATAACATCTAACACGGCATCCATTTCAATAGTAGATTTCACAGATAATGACTTATCAATATTAATATTAACATATTGACCTGCATTATAGAAGTGAACATTTAGCTTGGAGCTATCTGGTGATCCGTCTCCAGAGTATACATTAATTGTATTTTTGTTATACTTCTTTCTTGCTTCAATCTTTTGGTTCCATCTATCCCAATCGCTCTGAGACTTCCCGTGTATGCCACTTCCGTCTCCACCATTAATAACATACATGCCGCCATAAGGATCGCTTCTTGTAATCGGGTTATTTCCGCAATAAGCAAACATATTGCCGCTCTGCATGTCTTGTCCCGTATACACATACCCGTCCGGGTTGATATAGCGCTTAGTCACAACATCATAGTATCTCGACTGCAAGTAGTACAGCCCGGTTTCTGCATCGTAATAGTAGCCGCGGTAGCGGATGGGGTTGATGTTGGCTATGTGGAGCGGGTCGGTTATGGCTTTGCCGCTTGCATCGGTAACGGAGAGCGTGTTGCCCTATGTGTCATAGATATATCTTGCGACAAGGCCGCCCTTCGTATCGAAAATCTCACGGACATCGTGGTAGATGACCCGGCCATTCTCGATTTTGCCGGAGTGGTACGCAAAGGAGATGCTGTACCCGTTCAGGGCTTCGGCCAGTTCCACGTCCGACTGCACATTCTTACGCCGCCATAATTCCAGCGTTTTTTCATAATCCGTCATGCGCAGCCTTCTCGTTGATTTTCCATGCCAATATTATAACGCAGCTTTCACTTGCGTACAACATCATTTGCAGGTTTCCATACCAGGAACAAGCTGATCAATGGGCTACCCATTCCGAAATTCCCCCGGAGTCACCCCATGTATTTTCTTGAACACCTTCACAAAGTAGCTCTGGGAGGAATATCCCAGATACTCCGCAATCTCTACCGCGGATTTCTTCGTGACCGCCAGCAGCCGCTTGGCCTCATCCATCTTAACGGCGGTGACAAAGGCGTTGACCGTCATGCCGGTCTCCCGGACAAAGCGCTCACACAGGTGGGTACGGTTCATGCCCAGGGCTTTCGCCAGAACCGCGGTAGTGATGGGCTCGCTGAGGTTGGTCAAGATGTACTCCCTGGCGCGTCGGATGAACACGGAGCCGCTCGTGCCGCAGCGAACATCCTCCACGCGGCGGGCAAACTCCAGCACCATACGGGCATTCAGCCTGGTCAGAGCCTCCAGGTTGTCCAGAAGCTCGGCCTTCTGTATGAAATCGTCACTGAGGGAAAAGGCCGTTTCCGCGTCCAGCCCGCCCCTAATAGCGGCCCGGGAAACCAAAGTCGCCGTGCAGATGATCAGGTTCTTCTCCTGCCGCAGGGCGCTGTCGGCCATGCTTCCGGCCCGGCCCTCCGCCGGGCGCTGAAACAGCTTTTCGATCTCATCCGCCCGGCCATGCTCCACGTTGGACAGCAGCCGCTCCTCCAGCTCCAGGGTGTTGTGCATGAAATGCTCCGGCGCGGGCATATCCGGGGCATAAAAGGCCGGGAGTTTCGGCGGGTTCTCCTCGTCCAGCAGGAAGCTGGACACGCTTACCTTCTCCCCGTTAATGAAATATTGGATGGTGCATAGGATCTGCAAAAAGTTCCGCAGGGGGTAGGCGGGCATAACCGAAAAGTAGTCCAGTACCTCCTGGGTGCGGCTCACCGGCTCGCCCATGCGGGCCAGAATTTTCCGGGCAAGGTTCCTGCTTACCGGGGACGGAGACACCGGACCGATGACCAGAGCAATGTCCTCCCCTTTTATGCGGAACAGCCCGTAGTACAGGAAGTTCGGATCCATATAGTAGCCCACGTCCCCGGCGATTTTGAAGATATTTTCCTCCTCGGTTATGGCGAAGTCCGGCTTGAATCGGGTGTGGTGCAGGCTCAGAAAGCGGCCGTCCCGGTAGATACGCACTGGCACCCCGGCCAGAGCGGCAAGAGACTCCGCGAGATAGTTGTAGTCCATAACTGCCTCCTGAAAAATCTGTTACAATTTTACCTTAAAACCGACAAAATTACAAGACAATTTCCGGCGTTTCCTGTATGATAAATGACAGAAGGAGGCGCTTGATATGGAATCCGCCAAAGAAAAATGGGGCTGGCTGCCTAAAAGCAAAATCACAGGCGATGCCGTGAGCCCAAAGGAGAAATGGCTGGGCTACCTGGTGGGGCCGGCGGGGGCGCTGCTGCTCAACGCGGTGCTGGGTTCCTACCTGAACGTGTACTACACCGATGTGCTGAACCTTACCGGCGTATGGGGCGGATCGTTCCTGGCCCTGTTCCCCATCATCAGCAAGGCTATCGACGCGGTGACGAACCTCATTATGGGGCAGATCATCGACCGCACCCGCACCAAAGGCGGCAAGGCCCGGCCCTGGCTGTTACTGTCCGCGCCGCTGGTAGCCGTGACCGGCGTACTGCTGTTCACGGTGCCCCGGGCGGGGACCACAGTCCAGGTGGTGTGGGTCATGCTGTCCTATAACCTGTTCTATTCCTTTGCCTTCACCATCTACAGCATGAGCCACGGCCTGATGGTGCCCCTGTCCACCCGAAACCTGGAGCAGAGAGGGAGCCTTTCCGTATTCAACAATGTGGCCTCGGTGATGATCTCCGGAATTATCGTGGCGCTGGTATTCCCCATGGTGGTGCTCCCGGCGCTGGGGGTAGACCAGGCCAGGTGGATCGCCGTGATGAGTGTGATCTCCCTGCTGGCGCTGCCGCTGATCCTGGTGGAATATTTCTTCACCCGGGAACGCATATCCGAGGAGGCCGCCAACCGGGCAGAGCAGAAGGTGCCGGTGCGGTCGCAGCTGAAGGCCGTGCTCACCGACCGGAACTGGGTGGTGATCGTGCTCTACTTTTTCGTCTATACCTTCGGCAGCAACATCAAGAACATCTCGCTGATCTACTACTGCAACTATGTGCTGGGCAGCTATAACGACGGCGTCACCCAGACCATGGTGTCTGTCATTGGAGGCATCCCCATGGGTATCGGCATTTTCGCCGTGTGGCCCCTGGCCAAGCGCTTTGGAAAGCGGAACACCACCCTGGCGGGTTTTGTGCTGTACATCCTGGGAGGGATCGTCTGCATCCTGTCCCCGCAGAACATGGCCGTGGTCCTGGTGGGACAGTTCATCAAGAACATAGGCGGCCTGCCCTGCGCCTATGTGTTCGCGGCGCTGATGGCCGACGTGCTGGACCACATGGAGTGGAAGTGCGGCCACCGGGTGGACGGTTTCTCGGCCTCCATCCAGTCGGTGATCCTCACCCTGTGCTTTGGACTTTCCAGCGGGGTATTCAATCTGCTGCTGTCAGCAAGCGGCTATGTTGCCCCGGTGCTCGCAGGTGGAGAGACCATAGCGGCCACGCAAAACACCGCAACCCAGAACGTCATTACCGGTTGCTTTTTTGGTGTAGAGATTGTTACAGGCATCATCGTAATCGGGCTGCTCCTGTTCCTCAATGTGGAAAAAATCATTGCAAAGGAACAGGCGGAAATCAAGGCGCGGAATCAAAAATAAAGGAGAGGAAACCATGGAAAAGCTTACACTAAAAGGTACACGTTTTGTAAACGAGAGCGGTAAGGAGGTCATCCTCCACGGCCTGAATGTTTTGCAAAGGCAAAGGGAGAACAACCACTTCTATCCGGGATTTGAGAAAACTTTCGGCTACTTCAGGCGTTCCGGCTTCAACCTGCTGCGCTTCGGCATCTTCTGGGACGGCGCGGAGCCGGAGCCGGGGCAGGTGGATATGGAGTATCTCCGGAAAGTGAAGAATATTGTGAACCTGGCGGAGGAAAATGGCATCTACATTCTGCTTGACATGCACCAGGATCTGTTTGCCCAGAAGTTCATCGACGGCGCGCCTGACTGGGCATGCCTGGACGAGGGCCTGCCCCACCCGGAGCACTGTAAGCTCTGGTACGAGGCCTACCTGCAAAGCGACGCTATCATCCGGGCGGCGGACAATTTCTGGGCAAACAAACCGGCTTCGGACGGCGTGGGCCTGCTGGACCACTATGCCGCTATGTGGGGGAAAATCGCGGAGGCCCTGGATGGCTGCGGAAATATCATCGGCTTTGAGCCCATGAACGAGCCTTTTATGGGCAGCCTCGCCCGGGAATCCTTCGGCGCGGCCACCATGAAAATGATGGAGAAGTACCCGGCCTTTGACATGAACCACCCGGAAACCATCCCGCCCGAGCAGGCCGGGGAGTTTATGGCGCTGGTGTCGGAGCGCTTTCTGGAATTTGACCGCACCGTGCTGATGGATTTCTACCGCCGCATGGAGAAGGCCATCCGTCCCCACAGCGGGAAGGCCATCGTCACCGGGGGGAACATCTATTGCAGTACCGACGTGCCCACCGGCATCGGGCGCCTGACAAACGGCCCGCAGATCTACGCCCCCCACGGCTATGACTCGGTGGTGGATTCCGACCGCTACGAGGCATTCAGTAAGGAAAACGTGGAGCGGCTCTACGCCGGCAAGCGCCAGACCCAGGAGCAGCTTGGCCTGCCGACCATCGCGGCGGAATGGGGCGCGTTCCCATCCAGAGAGTTCACCAACGACCTCATCGACCATATGAACAGTATTATTGAGTGCAACCTGTGGGGCAGTGCCTACTGCGAGTACCACCCCGGCATGGAGGAGGACCCCAACTTCTCTGCCCTGTGCCGGGCCTATCCCATGGAGACCGCCGGAACGCTCCGGAAGTACCATTACGACAGACGGGCCAGGGAATACGCCATGGACTTCGACAGCGATGGCGGCGAGAGCAGACTCTACCTGCCCTTTGAGCCCAGGGAATTTGTCTGCCCGCAGGAGCTGTCCACCAGCCTGGAGCCGCTGGGCGACGGCAGGTATATTTGCCGGATCCAAGCACCCGCCGGTCCGGTGAGCCTGGCCATCCGCTGAGGTATAGGGTATGAAAGCCATCAGACTGAAAACCGAATTTCTCTTTGAGCCGGTGGGCATTGACATCGACCGTCCCAGGCTCTTTTGGAACTGCCAGGGCGGTGCCCGCCAAACCGCCTATGAAATAGCAGCCACAGCGGAGGATGGCCGCACCCTGTGGGAGAGCGGCCGTGTGGAAAGCCCATCCATGCGGGCGCACTGGGGAGGCAAGCCGGTCCCTCCCCGCACCCGGGTTACGTGGAGCGTGCGCCTATGGGATGAAAACAACATCCCGGGCGAGTGGAGCAGCGCCACCTTTGAGACAGGCCTGCCGAAGGGGGAGCCCTGGCAGGCCCGGTGGATCGCGGGGGACTATGATGTGGATAAGCGCCGCCGTTACCCGGTGGACTGCTTTTGCAAGCGTTTTCCCGTTTCCGGCGCGGGAAGGGCGAGGCTCTATATCACCGCCTGTGGGCTGTACGAGGCACGGCTGAACGGCAGCCGGGTGGGAGATTTCGTGCTGGCCCCCGGCCACACCGATTACCGCAAAAGAATGCAGTACCAGACCTACGACGTGACCGCCCTGCTGAAGGAGGGGGAGAACCGCCTGGAGGTCCGGCTGGCAGACGGCTGGTACCGGGGCAGCTGCGGGGCCTGGGGGCTGCTCAATCAGTACGGCACCCAGACCAAGCTGCTGGCTCAGCTGGAGTATGCGGATGAAAGCGGTAATATCCATACCATTTGTAGCGACAGCTCCTGGGCCTGGAGCAATGACGGCCCTATCCGCTTTGCCGACAACAAGGACGGTGAAGTTGTAGACGGGCGGATGTTACCAAGCTACAGCGGAAAGGTTCGGGAAACGTCTTGCTCGGTGGTGCCCTCCGCGTCCAACAATGTGCCGGTTACGGAGCATGAACGGTTCCGGCCGCAGGTCATCCATACCCCCGGCGGCAAAACCGTGCTGGACTTCGGGCAGAATATCGCGGGCTATGTTGAGTTTTCATTAAAGGCTAAGGCCGGCCAGCGGGTAAAGCTGCAGTTTGGGGAGATGCTGGACAAGGACGGAGAGTTCACCCAAAGAAACATCCAGTGCGTCAACAAAAAGCGCACCACCCCCTTGCAGCAGGTGGAGTATATCTGCCGGGAGGGGCGCAACGATTACAAAACAGCCTTCGCTATCTTTGGTTTCCGGTATGTGCTGGCGGAGGGTGACTTCCCCATGGAGCAGGCGGAATTCACCGCCATAGCTGTGTACTCCGATATGGAGCGTACCGGGTGGTTCGAGAGCTCCGACCCACTGCTGAACCGCCTGTTCGACTGCACCCTGTGGAGCGCCCGGAACAACCACGCCGATCTGCCCACCGACTGCCCCACCCGGGAGCGTCACGGCTGGACAGGGGACGCGCAGATATTCTGTACCACCGCCTGCTACCTGTTCGACTACGCGGCCATGGCCAGGAAATACCAGCGCGACCTCACCGACGCACAGCATAAGAACGGCTGTTTTCCGCAAATCGTGCCGGGCGGCGGGGTTGACGGCTATATGCGCCCCATGGACGGATCCGCCGGGTGGTCGGACGCGGGGGTGTTCATTCCCTTTGACATCGCCCGGATGTACGGTGACTGGAGCATCCTTGAGGAAAATTATGGGGCCATGTGCCGCTACGCCCGGTACAAAGCCGGCACCCTGGGTAAGCGTTACCTGACAGCCTTGCCCACCGGGCTCAGCCGGAAAGACCGTAAGAAAATCTGCAATTACGGCCAGTCCTACGGAGAATGGGCGGAGCCTGCCGATGTGCACCCATTCCGCACAGCAGACTTTGTAAGCCCCCACCCGGAGGAATCCACCGCTTATATCGTCCTTCTGATGGAGCGCATGGCAGAGATCGCCCGGGAGCTGGACCGATCCCAGGACGCGGAGGAGTTCTCCCGCTGTGCCGGGGCCGCCCGGGAAGGCTACCAAGCGTTGGTACGCACGCAGAAGCACAGCCTGGACACAGACCGCCAAGCCAAACTGGTACGGCCGCTCTTTATGAAGCTTTTGGATGAGGAGCAGACCGGTTATGCCCGTAAGCGTCTGCTGCAGGCGCTGGAAAATTATGGCTGGCGGCTGGGGACCGGGTTCTTGTCAACCCCGCTCATTCTCTATGTTCTGGCAGACATGGACATTGAGTACGCCTACCGGCTGCTGGAAAATCAGGAGCTGCCCGGGTGGCTCTGTATGCCCAAGCTGGGCGCTACCACCATCTGGGAAAACTGGGAGGGCACTGAAAGCGACGCTCCGGCCTCGCTGAACCATTACTCCAAGGGCGCGGTGATCCAGTGGGGGTTCGACACCATGTGCGGTATCCGGCTAGGCGGTGAAAATGAGTTTATCATCGCGCCTCGCCCCGGCGGGCATTTCACCAGCGCAAAAGCGGAGTACGCCAGTGTGTATGGAAAGGTCTCCTGCGGGTGGAAGCGCAGCAGTGAAGGCCTGGAATTTGAGGTCGCCATACCGGCCAACTGCCGGGCTCTTGTACGGCTGCCGGACGGAAGCGAGCAGGAACAGGCAGCGGGAGAGCGACGGTATTTTATCGCTCAGTAAAAAGGCGTGAGCCCAAATCATATTGACAAAAAGCACGCAAGGTCAAACCCTCGCGTGCTTTTACGGTATTTTCGGGAAACAGGACAATTTGCGTTGAACCCAAATAAACTTTGCTCCTCAAGCCATGTCCGGCTTTCCATTCTTCAAAACCAAGTCAATCATTCGGGGATCAAGCCGCATCCTTTCCAAGCTCTTGGCATCCGCATAGCAACCCTCCGGCGTGACCTCCATGCCCAGCAGCGTGCGCCCGATAACCGCTGCTGCCAGGGACGCGCCCAGCACAGAGCTGTGTTCTCCATCGGCAAAATAGAGTTCTTCATCCGGGTGGGCCGCCGCGGTCTGCCACCAGATACGTCCCACAGGACAGATAGTCGCGTCGATCTTTTCTGCCAAAGCTTCATAAGCCGCGCTCATGGCCGCTTGCCCAGCCGGGTTGCTTTTCTCGCTCCAGGTCATGTACAGATAAATTTTCGTACCCTCCGGCGTGATCGCTGCCATTTGTTCCCCCGCCTCCAACAGGGATTCCTTGCCCGGAAAGGGGTGGGCGTTGTGCTGCAAGATTACGGCGCCATAGCCGCCCCACAGAAGGTTGAAGTAAGTCTGGGACTGCCGCAGGTGCCAATCCAGGCCCATACCGGGATGTGTGAGCATGACAGGCTCTATGGGCTGGCCGTAACTTTTACAGAATTCCGCTGTCCTAGCCGGAACATAGTGGACAAAGGTATGGCTGTTGCCGATAAAAAGAACTTTCATGGGATAACTCCTTTTCCTTCTGTTTTTACTTTTATGATAGCATATGTACGGCCCAAGTCAAGAGATTTTTCCCAGGACTACAAATCGTGCGTTGTAGAACTCGTAGCTGCAGGCGGAAAGAGTGATGATGCGGTCGCACTCAGCCGGGTTAATGGCACTGCTGAATAGGGAGCGTTCCTGTGCTGCTGTGAGCCATTGGGTGAACTCTTCACCAGAAATGAAACTGGTATTCCAGGCATCGTTCTCAACGCTGGCCACATATCCGGCAAAGATCTCCGCCGCACGCTTTGCGGCATCTTCATCCGTATAGGGTTCCGTTTCTTTTTTG
>OLNC01001565.1_pt1 | contig 11916 bp, 11 predicted proteins | sample 1672011 | NCBI WGS metagenome assembly OLNC01 (sample SAMEA3136636, study PRJEB25190) | human gut metagenome | biome: human gut; feature: human-associated habitat; material: faeces | place: Austria | collected 2013 | reverse complement strand
CTGCAAAGGATTTTTATAGGAATGCAAAAAAGGCTATTCTTACAAATAATCAGTTCTATTTTGATGCAAGACATATATATGCAAATGCCAAAAAGAAACTGCCATGTTTGAAACGATTGCCAGAATTAACAAATGAGATGGTTTGTGTTCTTAAGGATATGCAGACTATGACAATTACATATAAGCTCAGCGTTACAAATTTGGAATTTACATTGGGACTGACAGAAAACACAGATAGAGGTGGAAACAAGATTAATGATTTTTTCTTGCCAATGTCTTTGCGAGTTAAGGATTCATCTGTTGAAAAAAGTAACGATGGAGAAATCATAGATTTCATTTTTTCAAAGGATGCCAGTGTGGCGAAGTATGATATTTTATTGGTTGAAGATAAGGATAAGAAAATTCCAGATTGCATAAAGCATTTGATTAGTGACAGCTTTTATTATGAAGCAAATGAATAATTACATATAAAATAATCAGAGCATCGGGGAACTGGTGCTTTTTGTTTTGTAGGGAAATAGGAGTTATTGTATATGTTTAGACAGGACAAATTAGAAAGGAAGATCCTTCTACCGTAGCAGATGACAACTTTCATTTCATGACTGCTTTTTCTCTTGTCCGCCAACTGATCGGTACCCGAAGTTGTCCGGAAAAAATCGGATTTTATGTGTCAGTTTACGTGATAGGCATATAGTTCATATATCATTGAAACGGCACTCCAGTTGCTCTAATCTTCTAAATCGTCAGTTTTCTGGCAAATTATCACAAAATATTGTGATGTAAATCTTTGATACTACTGAATATACTACTAGCGAACGAAAAATGATGCTTGTTTTACATATAATCACAAAATTTGAGTGAAAAAAGTCTTATGGTCATGTGCGAAAATGAAGGTAAAACTTAGTAGACGATATAATGTATAAATTCATAATTTGAAAGAATATTAACTATTTATAGGCATCCGTTTTAATGAATCTATCTGAATAGGAAATAGTTGCTATATCGGCTAAAAAAACAGCACAATAGATAAAATGAATGGTGTTTTTGCCGATAGTGTGATATACTAATTAGTAGATTAGTACGTTTTGGATTTAATTTATGATGGATGGAGGGTGGCAGATGAAATACCTTTTAGTTGCTGAAATAGCAAAAAAATGGAATATGTCAGAACGTAGTGTTAGAAATTACTGTTCCCAGGGGCGTGTGAACGGTGCATTTCTTACTGGTAAGACATGGAACATTCCAGAAAACGCAGAAAAACCGGAGCGCACCAACAAAAGAAAAGAAGAGCCGATTACTCTGTTGGATATTCTGAAAGAGCAGAAGGCAAGTAAATATTTCGGTGGGATTTATCATAAGACACAGATTGATTTGACCTATAACTCTAACCATATGGAGGGAAGCCGCCTGACACACGATCAAACCAGATATATCTTTGAAACCAATACTATTGGCGTAGAAAAAGAAGTGCTGAATGTGGATGATGTGATTGAAACGGCAAATCATTTCCGTTGCATTGACATGATTATTGATCATGCAAAAGCAGCTTTGACGGAGAAGTTCATCAAAGAACTTCATTTGGTTTTGAAGAATGGCACCAGCGATTCTAGAAAAGATTGGTTTGCTGTTGGTAATTATAAGAAACTTCCGAATGAAGTCGGTGGCAGGAATACAGCCCTTCCAGAAGAAGTTCCCGATAAAATGAAGGCCTTGCTGACGGAATACAACGCCAAAGAAGAAAAGACCTTTGCGGATATTCTGGACTTCCATGTGAAGTTTGAGCGGATTCATCCGTTCCAGGACGGCAACGGTCGTGTGGGCAGATTGATTATGTTTAAGGAGTGTATGAAATACAATATTGTTCCGTTCATTATTGAGGATAATTTGAAGCTGTTCTATTATCGTGGATTGAAGGAATGGGACAACGAAAAAGGTTATCTGACCGATACCTGTCTGACAGCACAAGATAAGTATAAGGCGTATTTGAATTATTTTAGGATTGAATATTAAACGAGCTAATTTCCAGACTATATAATAGGTAAAATGACTTTTGGGAAAAGGCAAACAAAGAATTGAGTTATAAATGGAGAAAGCGGATATGAATGACAAAAAAGGTGTAATATATATTCTCACAAATCCTTCTTTTCCAGATTATGTGAAAATAGGATATGCAGATAATATAGATAAACGATTGAAACAATTGAATCGCAGCGAATGTATTCCATTCGCATTCCGAGTATATGCGACATACGAAGTGAATTCAAGATTATCAGATTTGAAGTTACATGCGATTATTGATAAGTTGAATCCTGATTTACGTTCTGTTGATGAATTTAATGGTCAGAAAAGAGTGCGTGAATTCTACGCAATGAAGCCAGAAGAAGCATACGCAATTTTGGAGGCAATGGCAGAAATTCACGATTGCAAGGAGAATCTGAAATTAGTTGTTCCAAGTGATGTAGAAGCACAGGAGGAACAGTTGGCACAGGAAATTGACACAGAGAGCCATGAAAAAGCGGAGAATTTTTCATTTGCAAAATGTCAGATTTCTGTTGGAGAAGAAATTGAATATTATGATGATCCAAGTATTAAGTGCAAGGTTGTTGGGGACAGAAAAGTGGAGTATCAAGGAAAAGAAATGTCGTTGACAGCTGCTGCAAAACTCATATCTGGAAAGAAATATTCGATTGCAGGTCCGAGATTTTTTAAATATAAAGGCGAGTGGTTAAATGATATTAGGGCTCGTATAGGATTTTAACTTTTACAAATGATGTTCCGATAATGAGAATTATCCCTTCTGAAAATAACGGATTCGTGCTTATCACGTTTGATTTTACCTTCTTGAATCAGTTTCTCTTTCTCAGCACGAATGCGTTCCAAAAGAACGGAGGCTGGTTCAGCGTTAGGGTCTTGTGGTACAAGTTTACCTTGAATGGCTTCTTGGAGAATGGATTTTTTAAGTCGCTCTGGGAAAATGTTGTTCAAATGTTTTGATTTTGAATCGACTGTGCCATATTCAATTACATGAACCATAACTGCATTAAGTTTTTCAACAATGCGAATTTGCTCATCCGCTGGAGGGATTGGTACAAGCATATTTCCCAGTGTTTTTCCATTGCAGTTAGGCTGTGCGGTGGCAATAGTGCCTTCTCGTAATTGCGACCAATATAACTCGCTTTCCATAAAGTATTTCAAGTATTGCGGACACAACTGGTTACTATATCTGGTTCTGATTAAGTAACCTGCATAAATAGCTTCTTCTGGAACTTCTTGTACAAGATAAGATTTTCCAACCGTTCCACCTGTTCTTGCAAATAGAATGTCATTGGGTTTTAGAAGGTACGCATCAATTTTTCCTTCTTTTATGTCGCAGTAAGGAACTGTTTCCCATATTACAGAATTATCCTGAATATCACTAATGCGAACCATCTTTATTCGTCCGTTTTTCTGTGCCGGGGCATTGTAGCCATACTGAATAGATTCTGACAATGTTCCCCAACGTACCCATTCCCAACTCTCCGGAATCTCAAACGGCACTTCATCCGCAATGCAAACTGGTTCGTTCTTCCCCACCTTCTCATAAGGCAAATTATTTATACTTAATAAAGCAATATATGCTATACTGAGAACAGTTGTAATTCATTATAAGTATCAGATAAACAGTTAAGTGGGGAGAGTAACAATATGCAATTGGGATGGATAGATTTTTCAAAGGAAGACCGGCAGAAGGTATTAGATGTGATTAACTTCTGAGTGAACAGGGGGCAGTCGATGAACTTGGAATCGGCATTATTCGTGATGCTTTTGCCAATTATTTCTTTCCGGGGACATCTACCATCCAGACAAGGGCAAAGTATTTCCTTATTGTTCCATATGTACTGAGGGAAGCTGTTGATGGAAGATACGGCAAAGATGTGAATAGGATTTTTAGAACAATTGATTCTGCTGAAAAAGATTGTGGCATTAGATTGTTGAATGCGGATCTAAAGGCAGAGGGAGTTATCGGAACTCGTGTATTGCCGAAAGGCTGGGTGGCTAGAAAGCCATTCGACATTTACTGGAATGGTATTCGCACCTATGGAATATTTTGTGATTATGGTTTATCTATTTCTGAATATGTTTCTTTGGCAACGAAACTTAGAGAAGAGAAGAAGGTTAGCCGATTTGGCAATCGAAATGATGATGCGGAAGAAAACGAGAAGGATGATTCTAATGCAGGAGATATCGGCAATATTAGATTCTGGAATCTTCCGATTTATCATGATGACTGGCGAGACAATCTTACAATAGAATTGACGCAGGAGGAAGCGTTCTATCTGGATAAGGAGATTCAGAAGTCAACGAAAGGGTCTCTTTTGGAATATGTGTTGAAAAATCATATTAATTTGAATGAATATGACGATTTGCAGAGTACTTACGCTCTTGTATAAGATTGGAAATTGGACCATTAGCAGAATGGATGCCATCTCATGAGACAAGCGTAACTCCATTTGTAGTCGAAAAATATCCGGATATTTTTTCACAAAAAGATACATCGGTTTTGACCATTGATGTTGAGAGAACTTTCTGGGAAAAACTCACCATATTACATAAAATTGCAAATTTTCCAGATGGGAAGCCGCTGCCTGCCAGATATGCAAGACATCTATATGATGTGTATAATATGGGTAATTCATGGGTAAAGGAAAGAGCATTTAAACGAAAAGAGTTGTTAGAAAAAGATGTGGTATTTAAGCAGAAATTTTATTATGCCAAAGGAGCACATTATGAAACTGCAACATTGAGCAGTATTGAACTTATGCCAAAAGAAGCGGTACTCAATGCGTTGAAAGAGGACTATCAGGCAATGAGGAATATGATATATGGAAATATACCGGAATTTAAAGATATCCTTATGTTTCTTGAAAGGTTGCAGGAAGAAATACATGGATTGTAGTAACTTGATAGCTTGAGGAACTTGATACAACAGGAGGAGAAAGCTGTGTTTATATTTGAAAAATGTTCTTATGAAGAGTTGCAGGCAATACAACACAGAGAAGATTTGTTACTACGCGGTTGGACACTGCTTGAAGAGGAATATATAGATGTAACTGAAAAAGTATATGATGAAGATGGAACAATGGTGGATTTGATTAATTATTACTTTTTAAATGAGAACAAAGATAGGATGATGATTGCATTGTTCGAGGTGTTTAAGCCATATCGAGACAGAGGACTGGGGAAAAGAATTATTGCTCAGTTTTTACAAGACTATTATGGAGAAGTAAATTTAGAACCATCTGGAGAACAAAGAGAATCTTTTTGGAAACAGTGTGGATTTGAGAGTGGATGTTACTTAGACAGGAGATGCAAATGAAACTTCTTGATTTAGATATGGACTATTTTATGGAGAATATAGCTATCGGGATTACGGAAAGCAGAGAAGAACGTTTGTCAGAAGATGAGTATGGATATTGTGTTTGGAGTGAGCAGCGAATAAGGAGTTTTCTGGAAGATAACCTTGGACTTTCAAAAGATAGAAAAATCAAGGGAAGAATTGTGACCGGACACAACGAAGCACTATTCTTTTGGCAGGAGTTGATAACAAAAGAAATTTTGGAAACGCCATTTGAAGTTGTGCATATAGATTCACATGCGGATTTAGGTTTGGGTTATCTTTCATGGACATATATTTTAGATGATTTGCTTTAATATCTGGTTGAAGAACGGTGTATGCATACAAAATATTTAGATAGCTTTGGGCAGTTGAATGATGTTAGAATAGGAGATTACCTGTTGTATGCCATTGCCTTTCGCTGGATAAATAGTTTGACCTATTGTGCTAATCCCAATGGCGACAAAAATGATTATGTGTGGGAGACACTGAAAGATTTTGAAGAGAAGCTCATTTGGGACAAACCGGTTGAGAATACTATACAGCTTGTGTGTAATTCAGATATGGAATTTCCTTCGTATAATGCAGATGAACAAGAAAAGCAAGCATATTTGAAGAATGCTGTAAAAGAGCCAGAGGTTTCTCTATTAATTATTCCGTCTATTTAAGATGTAAAGTATAATGGGGATTTTGACTTTGTTGTAATGGCGCAATCTCCCAATTATACACTCGCAAGTGCTGATTTTATAATGGATATAGTTAGAGAGTATATTGTGGAAATCTAAAATTGTTACATTGGAGATTAAGGATGAAAAAGATAGAAAGAATTGCAAGACAATTTCGAAATGCATTAGATGCGGCATGGGAAGATGATATGTTTAGAAATTTATATCCGTTTAATAACTTCCCAAATGACTGTTGTGGGCATACCTGTGATTTGTTAAGTCAATATTTGCTGGAACATGGAATAGAAACGAGGCAGGTAAATGGAACATGCAGGAAAGATAGCCAGTGGCATCATGTGTGGTTGGAAACAGAGGATGGAATTGTAATAGATATTACCGGAGATCAATTTATAGGAAGACTGGTAACAGCAAAAGAGGTTGAGGCAGTTCATGTGGGGCAAGAAGGTATAGTACATAAAATATTTTGCGTGAATAGAGTTTCTGAGTTAACTACTATCTTTACAGATCCAAATGAATATATGGATTTTGGAGGACGACCAAGTGCGTATCAACAGAGATTGATAGATGTGTATGAGATTGTGCGTTCATATCTGTAATCAAAGGCTGCAACGAAACGATAAATTTTTATATAGCAAGGAAGCATTACGAAGGAGCTATTATATGTTGATTACAAGTTGGTATTATGATGAAAGAAGTCGGGAATTTAAAAAAACAAGTTTAAAGGAATTAAAGCGACTGGAATATGATAACAAAGAGGAATTTCTTTATATAAAAGAAAGACTGTATCGGAGTCAAAATAAGAGTGTCCCTATGATATTAGTAAGAAAAGGACTTAACCAAGGCTTTCGTAGAAAAGGGAATAGTACAGGTAATCATACTAGTAAGTCTAGAGGTGAGTGTGAAAGCTTAACACATCAAGGAAACAAAGAAGCATTGGCTTCAGTTGATGAATTAATAATTATGTTTAATGATGAAAAGGTAAAACTCTTTATTAAGGGTGTTGAAGTGGAAAAAGAAATTGTTTGTAATGGAAGAACATACGAAATTGATTTATTCTTTGAACTGGAAAAAACTGAACCAACAGTGTACTATGATCAATGGAATGGAAAGCTTTGGTTTGAAGTTTTTCATACATGTAAAGTTGATTCAAAGCAAGCAGAAGATTTTGCTATTGCGAATGAGACCTTATTTGAGTATAAAGTACCGAACTTCTTTAATTTTGTTAATAATATTTCGTTAGAGGGATATGAAAAGCGAAAACTTTTTATTGCGGAGAAATACAGAAAAAATGGCGTATATGGTTGCCTGATCAGTAAAACAAGACAAGAAAGTCTTGCATATTGGAAGAAAAGTGAAAAAGGAAATTGGACAGCAAGGATTGGGGAATATAGTTTTACAATTGTAAAAAGCAAGTTTGGAGAAAACTATGGTCTGGTATATGGCAATGGTAAGTGTTTATGGCAATATAACGGGAAGAAGTTCTTAACTATAGATGATGCAAAGCGTAATGCAGATTTTATAGCGTTTAAGTTATATAATGGCGAGAAAATATAAAATACATTACGGTGTGTAAAGGAGAAGGTAAAATGAAAAGCTTATTTATTTCGCGGGTGAAGATAAAGAATTATAGAAATTTTAAAGATGTAGATGTTCGATTAGGACATAAGCAGATTATTATTGGAGAAAATAATGTTGGTAAAACAAATTTTTTAAAGGCATTACAGTTAATACTAGATCCTACTCTTTCCGATGAAGATAGAATGTTAGAGGAATCTGATTTTAACGATACGTTGGTTAATCCTATGGAAAACAAGGAAGAAATAGTTATTGAGGTTTATATTGAAAATTACTCAAATAATAAAACTATATTGACCGTGTTTCAAGATGCAACTGTTAAGAACGAAAAAGGAAAAGAAGTGTTAAAGTTAACATACCGATTTTTCCCTTATATTGATGATGCAGGGAATATAGAGTATCAATATAACATTTTCAAAGGGAACGATGAGACCAAAAAGTTTGGTTCTTATGAGAGGAAATATTTGAATCTTAAAGTTATTAAAGCACTGCGTGATGTGGAAAGTGAAATAAGAAATTCAAGAACATCTCCTATTCAAAGGATGTTAAAAGATTATGCAATAGATAAGAAGGATTTAGAACGTATTGCAGAGGAATACAGAAAGAATGGAGAAGAAATATTAAATCTTGATGAATTAGTAGATTTAACAAATAACATAAATAAAAGATTTGGCACAATTTTAGGAAGTGATGATTTTGATGTTTCGCTTCAAGCAATGGAGATTAGTCCAGGAAGGGTGCTTTCGTCATTAAAGCTTTTAATGGCACAGCGACATACATCAGATATAAGCTTGGGATTGAATAATATTTTGTATATTTCAATGATTTTGCAAATGTTACAAGATAAAACCGTACCGTCTTTGATTAAAGAAGATAAATATAATGAACTGATTGTACTTGCGGGTGGAGATATTGTTAAAGATACTTATGAGCAAAGTCAAAATAGAAATTATTTTCTGAAAGAGGGAATATCGGATGTTCAACATAAGAAATTATATTCTTTTATGTCAAAGAACATGCCTATATCCAATGCTGTTACAATTCTTGCAATTGAAGAACCAGAAGCCCATTTGCATCCTGTTAATCAACGTTTGATATACAAAGACGTAATACAAAATAGTAATAATTCAGTACTTTTGACAACTCATTCTACACATATAACTGCAATAGCTCCGATTAATTCCATAGTTCATTTACATAATGATGGCACGAAGGGAACGGAAATTCATGCTACAGCAGCAATGCCGATGGATGAAGGAGAGTTTTTGGATGTAGAAAGATATTTGGATGTGAAGAGGGGAGAAATATATTTGGGTAAAGCGGTACTATTGGTAGAAGGTATTGCGGAAGAGTACTTGGTTCCTAGATTTGCTGAATTGTTAGGTAAGCCTCTTGATGAGAAAGGTATTATTGTATGTAACATCAATTGTACTAATTTTACACCATATGTAAAACTTTTACATAGCTTAGCTATCCCTTATGCTGTTATAACAGACGGAGATTTCTATGTTATAAATGATAAGGATGAAAGAGAATATCATAAAATGGATACAGAAGAAACTGCGGACAGAGGTTGGCTAGGTATGGAAATTATTGAGAGCATGGTATCTCAACTTAACTTAAATGGTGAAAATGAAATTCCAGAAGACATAGACAAATTAGACGAGTTATTCAAGGAACTTGGCTTGTTTGTAGGATATTATACATTTGAAGTGGATATGATGGAAAAGGCAGCAGAAAAAAAAGCTAGCAAAGAAGAAAACCTCAATGTTATATGTGATTTGTTTACAGATTTAACTACAGGGGGAATTGTACAAAAAAGAAACTTTAAAACGGAGATAATGTCTGGAGAATATTGGAAATGTCTAAGAAAGATTGAAGGAAATGGAATTGGAAAGGGCAGATTTTCACAAAAATTTGCACATGTATGTAAGAAAGAGCATATACCTACTTACATTAAAGAAGCCATAGAATACATTTATGAGAAGGTGAATGGATAAATGAGCTACTATGCGAAAATGTTGGAACGAATATCAGCAGATCCATTACAAAAGGCTGCATATGATACAGAAGATAGTACTGTAGTTATTGCAGGACCAGGTAGTGGAAAAACAACTATTCTTACACTAAAAATAATGAAATTGCTGAACAATCATATAACGGAACCACAAGGATTGGCATGTTTGACGTTTAGTAAAGAAGCGGCAAGAGAATTTGAGGATAGATTAAAAAATCTTGGATATGTAGAGCGTAGAAATGTATTTCTTGGTACGGTGCACTCTTTTTGTATTTCAGAAATTCTGAGTAACTTTGCAGAATTATATGATTATGGGGTTACTTTGCCTATAAAAGTATTGCCTAAGAAATTAGAAAAACAAATTTATAATAGTGTATTAAAGGATTTAGGGATAAAGAAAAAAATTAAAAAGGAAGCAATAGATAAAGAACGTGCATTGCATATACAAGGCGTAAGCAAAGTGCCAGTTGCTTCGGATGCTACAGCACATGCGATTGCTGTAGAATATGAAAAAAGAGTATTGTCGGCCGGATATATAGATTATCAAGGAATAATAATTCTTTCAACAAAAATATTGCAGGAACATGAATATGTAAGGAAATGTATAAGTGCAAAATATCCGTGGCTTGTAATTGATGAGTATCAAGATTTGGGAAAACCTCTACATGAAATGGTTATGTCTCTTTTTACGAAGACAGACATCAAAATATTTGCAGTTGGGGACCCTGATCAATCTATTTATGGTTTTTCAGGGGCGATACCAGATTATTTGATGGAATTATATAACAGGGAAGATACGATATCTGTTGAGTTAAAAAATAATTATAGAAGTAACCAAGATATTATTGATGTCTCTGAGATTGTATTAAATCTCCCGAGACATTATCATGCAATGACAAGGGAGGACGAGGAAGCGGAATATAGATTTATTTCTTGCAATAATGGGTTAGAGGAACAGTTCGATTTTTTTGCGAAAAAGATTGTTCCGGAATGTATTGAAAAAGAGATACCTTTGGAAGAAATAGCGGTGTTGCTTTCCAGTAATGATAGTTGCAAAGATTTAGGCTTAAAGTGTATAGAACACAATATACCATATTATATATCAAGGCATAATTTTGAACGAACTGATTTTGTAAAATGGCTAGAAGAATGTTCTGTTTGGATAAACAATAAAGAAAAGGCTTCTTTTGATGATATTTTTCAATATTGGGAAACTCTTGTTTTACAACATCAAAATACAAAATATAAGAGCGAAAATGATAGATTGAAAATGAAACATCAATTATTATGTGTTCTACAGGATAGTATAGCGTTTAAAGATGAATTGAATGAATGGATTAAATACATTTTATCTGAATTAAGAATAAAAGATTTGCTTATAGATTCTGATATTATACCGGATGAATGGGAAAATCTTAAGAGTTTGTTGGAAGAGGTGGCAGAAGATAAATATAGTGATTTTGATACTAATAAGTTTTCAAAGATAGGAAAGCCAGATAACCAAATAGCAATATCAACACGGCATAGTTCAAAAGGGTTGGAGTTTGAGGTTGTTATAATGATGGGAATGGAAGAACGACATTTCCCCGGGTGGTGGACTGATAATGATCCAGAAGCGTTAAGAGAGTCAAATAGAATCTGTTTTGTTTGTGTAAGTCGTGCAAAAAGAGTGTGTATTTTGATGCATTCAAATTACTATAATGAAATGGATTATAGATATAACGAAATCCGTTGTAAAAGATACTATCCGTCGAGATATTTGTTGCAACTAAAACAAAAATTTGATAGACATCCATAGATTGTTGATGTAAGTGAAACAGCCAGAAAGTTGTTAAGATAAATTCTGGCTGTTTGCTTTAGCTATTGGTTAATTATATAATGCCTCTATTGGATTTGATAATCTTCATGCATTCTTCGGACATAATAGCTTTTTTGAATTTGCAACCACAAATTGGTAGTCCCGGTGTATAGCAAATCTCATCCTTAAAGGTGCCAGTTTTTGCATTGACAGGGAATAAACGATAGGTTTCTGTGCAACAAATAAAATGGTTATTAGATATTGGAATAGCAAAGTCCCATGTTGTCGAGCCACCATTAGAAAGTTCGGGGGTATTCTTATAATCAAAAATATCATAGGAATCGGGGTTGTCTTTAAGATTGTTCCAGTAGAAAATTAATTCGTAATCATGTATAAACATGGCCTTTTTGTAAGAGAGGCAATTACGCTGGATCAAATGAGAAAATTCCTGAACTTTGTAAAGGAA
>OLNC01001548.1_pt1 | contig 12057 bp, 15 predicted proteins | sample 1672011 | NCBI WGS metagenome assembly OLNC01 (sample SAMEA3136636, study PRJEB25190) | human gut metagenome | biome: human gut; feature: human-associated habitat; material: faeces | place: Austria | collected 2013 | reverse complement strand
CCACTCTCCGATTTTCGCCGGAGCCTCGGCCGTTGTCTCTACGGGTGTGATGCTGACAACCGGAACCGTCTCTTCTTCCTCCTTTGCGGCATCTTTGCTCTCTTCTTTTGCCTCCACTGTCTCTATTTTTGTACTTTTGTTTGTCTCCTGACTTCCGCAGCCCCAGATTCCCGCAGCTGTCATACACACTGCCAACAAAACTGTCATTTTTCTTTTCATTGTTTTTCCTCCGTCCAGTTTATTTTTCAGCTGCCAAAGGGGCTATCTCCTCTGATAAATATCTGCGTTCCAATGGCTGCTATCCGATTCTACCGTAATGACATTTTCGTCAGAAGACATCGTCACGATCAGTGGTTCACTGCTGCTGGAAACCGCTCCATCAAAATCAAGCTCGATACTGTGTTCGTTTTCCTTCCATGTTCCCTTTTCCACATCGCCATCATCGTTATACTCCACAGTGCCGTCCTTATTAACCGTGATCTCTATCTTGCTTCCACTTGAGCTTGTTCCTCCATAGACTCCGACCCACTTGTTTGCTCCGCATGCGACTAGCATTGCCGCCATACTCATGATGATCATTCCTCCACACAGCATTTTCCTGATTTTTGTTTTTCTCATTTTCTTTCTCTCCTTTTTCATGGTAGTTGGGATTTTATAGAATTTCCATTATCCCTTTTTTGTTTTCACTACCAGGACAAGCAAAGTTTCAAAAAAGTTTTATAAAAATGAAAAAAATATTTTTTTACAGAAAAGGGCTGAAACACTGTTTCCAAATGTTTCAGCCCTTTTGCAGGATCCTGTCTTACAGTTCCGAAATCTCTTCCTTAAAGCCTTCTCCTACTACCTCATTAGACTCCATGATGATCGTAAACGCTTTCGGATCTATCTTACGAACCATCTTTTTAATTGTATACATCTGCTTATTGTTGCAGGCGCACATGACTACATCCTTTTTATTTTTGCTGTAGCTTCCCATTCCCTTCAGGATCGTAGAACCTCTTCCGGAATATTCATCAATCTGCTCTGCCATTTCTTCCCCTTTCTCTGTTACAATCAGGGTCAGCTTGCCTTCATCGATACCATACATGATGCGATCCATAACGATAGCCATCAGGTATGTTACGATGATACCGTAGATCAGGCCGTCCACATCACGGAATACCAGGACAGTTCCCAGCACGATAGTTACCATATCCAGCACAAACGTAATGATTCCCAGAGTAATGTGCGGTTTTACCTTCTTAATAGATACACTGATGAAATCCTGGCCTCCGGTAGATGATCCGCGCATGAAGATAATGGCGTATCCAATGCCGCAAAGCACTCCCATACACAATGCCGCCAGAAAACGGCTGCCATCATATACCGGCAAAAGCGGTGCCACATAGTCCATGATCGCCGAAGTAATTATGATAGATTTTAAGGATTTTAAGAAAAATGTTCTTCCCAAAAATTTATAGCAGAAAATCGCCACCGGAATATTCAGGATCACAGTGCCGACACCTACCGGGATATTCAGCAGATGATACATGATAATTGCAATACCCGAAAACCCTGCTACCGGGAAATCCGCATTTAATGCAAAATTATACACACCTATGGCGATCAAAAGACCTGCCGCAATATCCACCAAAATGTCCAGCCCCAACTCTTTCCAATCAATACGTTTCATCGGATCATACCTCTCTTTCTCATGTTATTATCTGTACTTTCAATTTCTGATATCCACAAAAAAAGAACACCTGCAAACTATAAAAACTATAATTCGCCGATGCTCTTATGTGCCTAAGTATAGCGGCCTTTCCTGAATTTGTCAATACCCCGGACCCTTGTGGATCACATCTTTTCCGTATTTGCCCCGGAGTTCATCCATGGCTTTGCGGATCTGTTCCCGTTTCTTACGCTTTTCCTCCGGTTCCACTTCTATATCAAAAATACTGAGCTGCTCCGGTTCACTCTCTTCCGAAAGCTTGGAGCTTCGGATCCCCAGAAGCCGGATGGGCTGATGGTTCCACAGCTCCAGAAACAGGCTCACTGCCTCTGTATAAACGTCTGCCTCCCGGTTGGTCGCTTTCGCAAGCTGCCGCTGATGGGACACACTTTCAAAGGTGTGGTATTTGATCTCCACACTTAACATCCCAGCCTTCTGGCCGGCCTTTTTCAGTCTTCTGGCCACACTGGCCGCCAGCTCTTTTAAGACTTCTTTTGCCTCTTCTTCTGTCACGGCGTCACGGGGCAGGGTTATGGAATTGCCGATCCCTTTTGCTTCCGCAGGCTCGGACTCCACCCGGTCTTCTCCCAGGCCATTGGCAAATTCCCACAGTCTCCGGCCATGACTTTTTAAGTGCAGCTCCAGGATCGCCGGATCCGTCTTTGCCAGGTCGCCGATGGTGTAGATCTCCAGTTTCTTCAGGGTTTCCGTACTGGATCTTCCCGCCATATAAAGCTCCCGCACTGGCAGGGGCCACATCTTCACCTGGATCTCCTGGGGAAAAAGCGTATGTACCTTATCCGGCTTCTCAAAATCTGACGCCATCTTCGCCAGCAGCTTATTACTGGAGATTCCTACATTTACCGTAAAGCCAAACCGGCGTTTCACCTCATTTTTAAGTTCAAGCGCTCCTTCCACCGGCGAAGAAAATCTGGCCGCGGCTTCCGTAAAGTCCATGTAACACTCATCCACACTGACCTGCTCGATCTCTTCCGAATACGTCCGAAGAAACTCCATCAGCTTCTGGCTGTAGCGCCGGTACATCTTATGATCCGGCGGCTCCATGTGAAGATTCGGACATTTTCGCAGAGCGTTCGCCACCGGCTCCCCGGTGGTGATCCCGTACTTTTTTGCCGGGATCGATTTTGCCAGAACGACGCCATGCCTGGACGCCCGGTCCCCGCCGATGATGGCAGGGATGGTCCGGATGTCCAGGCTGCTTCCATTCTTTATCTGTTCTACCGCCGTCCAGCTTAGATAGGCGGAGTTCACATCAATATGAAAAATGACCCGGCTCATTTTATTTTCTCCTGTATCAGGCAGTCAGGCATTTTGCCGGACGCCCGGATTAAATCTCTTTCAAATGCTGCTTGATCCTTGCTGCCAGCTTTCCATTTTCCGCATCGATCAAAATAGTATCTCCGGTGCCTACATTTCCTTCCAGGATCAGCTTCGCCGCCAGAGTCTCCACATTCTTCTGCAGATACCGTTTCAGCGGTCTGGCTCCATAGGTAGGATCATATCCGCCGTCCACAACAACCTGCTTTGCATCCTCTGTCAGCTCAATCCGGATCTCCTTATCTGCCAGACGCCGGTTGAGGTCGTCCACCAGAAGCCGGATGATCGAATGGATATTGTCCTTTGTCAGAGGCCGGAACATGATGGTCTCATCCAGACGGTTCAGGAACTCCGGACGGAAATGATTCCGAAGGTCGTTCATCACCATCTCTTCTGCTTCCGGCTTGATATTTCCATTATCATCAATGCCGTCCAGAAGGTATGCCGAACCGATATTGGAGGTCATGATCAGGATCGTATTCTTAAAGTCCACGGTCCGTCCCTGAGAATCGGTGATCCGCCCGTCGTCCAATACCTGCAGAAGGACATTGAACACGTCGGGATGGGCTTTTTCGATCTCATCAAACAGAACGACCGAATACGGTTTCCTCCGTACTGCCTCTGTCAGCTGGCCTCCTTCATCATAACCCACATATCCCGGAGGCGCTCCAATCAAACGGGACACGGAATATTTCTCCATGTATTCACTCATGTCGATCCGAACCATATTATTCTCATCATCAAACAGACTCTGGGCAAGGGCCTTGGCAAGCTCGGTCTTGCCGACGCCGGTAGGTCCAAGGAACAGGAAGGAGCCGATCGGTTTGCTCGGGTCTTTAATACCTGCTTTGGACCGGATGATCGCTTCCGTCACTTTGGTAACGCCTTCATCCTGGCCGATCACCCGTTTATGAAGCTCATCTGCCAGATGCAGCGTCTTACTTCTTTCGCTTTCATTTAACTTGGCTACCGGAATTCCTGTCCAGCGGGAAACGATCTTGGCGATCTCATCTTCTGATACACTTTCATGTACCAGAGACAGATCCTCGTCTTTGACCTTTTCTTCCTCTTCTTCCAGCTGTTTCTGCAGCTGCGGCAGTCTGCCGTACTGGAGCTCCGCCGCTTTATTCAGATCATAGTTCTGCTGCGCGGTCTCAATCTCGCGGTTTAACTGCTCGATCTGCTCACGGAGCTTCTGCACATGCTCTACGGATCTCTTTTCATTATCCCACTGTGCCTTCTGTTTTGCAAATGTTTCTCTTTCTTCTGCCAGCTCCTGCTGAAGCTTTGCCAGCCGTTCCTTACTTAATCGGTCATCCTCTTTTTTCAGGGCAGCTTCCTCAATCTCCAGCTGCATGATCTTACGGTTCAGCGCATCCAGCTCTGTCGGCATGGAATCCAGCTCCGTCTTGATCAGCGCACAGGCCTCGTCCACCAGGTCGATGGCTTTATCCGGCAGGAACCGGTCGGAAATGTAACGGTTACTCAAAGTGACGGCTGCCACCAGGGCACTGTCGGTAATCTTTACGCCATGAAAAACTTCATAGCGTTCCTTCAATCCTCTTAAGATGGAAATAGCATCTTCCACCGTCGGCTCATCCACCATAACCGGCTGGAAACGACGTTCCAGGGCCGCATCCTTTTCAATATACTGCCGGTATTCATCCAGTGTGGTGGCGCCGATACAGTGAAGCTCTCCTCTGGCCAGCATAGGCTTCAGCATATTTCCTGCGTCCATGGCTCCATCTGACTTTCCAGCTCCTACGATGGTGTGCAGCTCGTCGATAAACAGGATGATATTTCCCTCGCTGTTTTTCACTTCCTCCAGCACTGCTTTCAGACGCTCTTCAAACTCTCCCCGGTACTTTGCTCCGGCTACCAGAGCACCCATATCCAGAGCAAAAAGCTTCTTATCCTTCAAGGCATCCGGGACGTCTCCCCGGACGATCCGCTGTGCCAGTCCTTCAACAACCGCCGTCTTACCTACACCAGGCTCACCGATCAGAACCGGATTATTCTTGGTCTTCCTGGAAAGAATCCGGATCACGTTCCGGATCTCTTCGTCACGGCCAATGACCGGATCCAGCTTCTGCTCTCTGGCACGCTCTACCAGATCCTGCCCGTACTTATTTAAGGTATCATAGGTTGCTTCCGGATTGTCGCTGGTCACTCTCTGGTTCCCACGGACCGAAGACAGCACCTGCAGGAAGCTGTCCCGGTTGATGCCAAACTCCCGGAAGATCTGCTTCATCTCTTTATTGGCATGCTTGATCATGGACAGGAGCAGATGCTCTACGGATACATATTCGTCCCCCATCTGCTTTGCCTCGTCCTCGGCATAGATCAGCACATTATTCAGATCCTTGCCGATAAACATCTGGCCGCCCTGTACCTTCGGGCGCTTGCGGATGGCTTCCTCCACCCGGTTAACGGCAGACTCCTTCGTAATGCCCATTTTTTCAAATAATTTCAAGATCAGGCTGTCATCTATAGTCAGAAGCGCATATAAAAGGTGCTCCTGCTCGATCTCCTGATTGCCATATTCCATAGCTATCTTCTCGCAGCCTTGTACTGCTGCCAGAGAACTCTGTGTAAATTTATTAATATTCATAACCATACCCCTCCTTTGACATGGAAAATTTCTTTGTTCTATTGGTAATATAACACCAATTATCAGCACTGTCAATAGCCGAGTGCCAAATTTTCACGCAAGCTACGAGCCATGCAGGGACGAAATCGGGTTGCCTTTTGGGAGCTTGCTCACGGAAAGGCATATCCGATTTTGGACCTATACGGCGACAGCCGTGACTGAGCGAACACAGTTCGCGAAGTGCATGGCGAGGGGCGTGGGAGGGGGAACACATACGGACGACTTCAGGATTAGCTATCTACAATTTTGATTGTATTTGAACTTGTCTTTTTCATTTCCTTTATATAACTTCATCTCTGTATTTACGCCCTTCAGGGCTGTCTGTAGTTTGGTGGTATCGCCACCGATCTCAACGGTGATTCCCTGGATCCGTCCAGCCATTCATGTCCCTCCTTCCTGATTTTGGGTAAAAGAAAAGAACCGGTCTCCCGATTCTTCTCAAAAGCATTTCACTTTGTTTATACGCGCTATTTGCGCTTTCTTTTTCCTGTATTATCGGATCCGCGGATTTCTTCATGATAAAAATAATCCACGATTACCGGATGCCCCTGCGGAACCCTTCCATAAGGCATTTCATTATCCACAAACGGGCAATCATACTTCTCGGCAAGTTTCTCGGCTTTGCTTTCCAGAGCCTCGAAATAGCTTCTGTTATGCTTGTTATAAATCTCATCATAGAGCGGCACTAAATCAGGATACTCTTCAGCGATATAGTCCATAACGGTATTCTTAAATCCGCCTCTCAGATTAAGATTCTCCAGCCAAAACAGATCACATTGGTCTTTTACACGTTCAAAGATAGCCTCAAAATCCGTAATGCCCGGAAATACCGGGGATACAAAGCATACTGTCCTGATACCGGCGTCATATATCTGCTTCATCGCAGCAATCCTTCGTTCAATGGAAACCGCTGCATCCATATCGTCCTTGAACTTCTCGTCCAGCGTATTGATCGACCACGATACTGTTACCTGTCCGAGCTCTTTTAGCAGGTCAATATCTCTCACCACAAGGTCGGATTTTGTGCAGATCAGAATATCTGCTCCGCTCCCCCGCAGCTGTTCAAGCAGTTTCCTTGTGTTTCCGAACTCTTTTTCCTGCGGATTATACCCGTCTGTCACGGATCCGATCACAACGCGCTGTCCGGCATATTTCTCAGGGTGCTTGATTTCAGGCCAGTGCTTGATATCAAGAAATGTTCCCCACTCTTCCGTATGTCCTGTAAACCTTTTCATGAAAGAAGCGTAACAATACTTGCATGCGTGCGTGCATCCGACATACGGATTCACAGAATACCCTCCCACCGGCAGGTTTGACTTTGTCATGATATTTTTGGTTTCCACATCCCTTATCAGGATATCTTCCGTTCTCACTTCTTCCATGCCCGCTGTACCTCCAATACCTTCTCAAATGCTTCAGGAAATTCCTGCACCATATTTTCATCGCCTATGATCGGTTCAAGATCTTCCTTCATAAAAACAGGTATATTCCTTTGATGCGCCTGATCCGTAAGCGACCATGCCCATTCCGGCTCAGTACGGATTTTTCTGCTCTGAGCGCCTGTCATGGTTCCTACAACGATCCAATCAATACCAGAAAGATCGACCTCTCCAGGATCATCAAAAAGCGGCTCAAAGGTCACATGATAATGCTTTGCCCTTACATGATTCCTCAATGCTTCAATGCGCCAGAGTTCTGATCTTCTGGTAACCGTCACCCCAAACCAGGCGTTTTCAAGATCCGTTTCAAAATCCAGGAGATCAGGCCTTTTCGACAGAAATAAAAACTGATGCTGCGGATTTTTCCGGATCTTTTCAAACACCTCTTCTCGCCATTCTTCTTTCCATCCCGCAAGATCACTCATGCCGGTCAGAAGGAAATTCTGCGGTCTTGCCTTGTCCATCATTTTAAGCTTGCCTTCAAAAAATTCAGGCTTACTGAAATCCGGTATCGTATGCCACCGCTTCACATTATTCCGTGCATAGCAATAATCGCAGCCTACCGTGCAGCCGATGACAAGGTTCATATTCTGGATATTGTCTTTTATACAAACACTCATAGCTCTCCACATAAAAAGTTATGGACATCTGCTTGCAGAAATGCCCACAACTTTAAAACTCATACTTACTCGATTACTGCATCGTCGGCGGTATACGCTTCAAGAGAACCTGCCTTCACCTGGATACAGGCATAGCTGATCTCAGAATCATCTGCCGCGAAGAACTGTCTTTTCCCATCCGGCGCAATACGCACGATATCACCGGCAGAAAGCCCTATATCCTCACCGTCAACTACCGCTTTTCCCTTGCCGGAAAGAATGATGTAAATCTCTTCATTGGTCTTATGATAATGAACAAAAGGAACACTCGCACCTGCCGGAAGATGGTTGATGCTGATCTCAGCCCCTGTAAGTCCCAGCTGATCATGAAGTTCAGTTCTCGGATCGTTTGCAACACTTACCTTACTATAGTTAGACATTTCTGATACCTCCATTTGTTGTGATATTGATTGATACAACGGAAGTGTACCACCGCCATGTTGTGATGTCAAGTGTTACAACAAAACTTTTTAAGATTCTATAAGCTTGTTCGCATCCGCCATTACATCAGCTATGGTTATTCGCCGCATTTTATCTTCCATGGCATCCGTCATGTATACCATCTGATCTTTATTCTTCACATCCATCCTTTTGTTTCTGTCTGATTTTCCGCCGGCGGCTTCGCTTGGATTCATAACAGGGGCAACAGACAATCACAGTCCGGAAACTCTGCTTGCAGTCCCCGACACATTTCCTGCAGGTGTCATTGTGGGCAACCCGCCCTCTTTCATTGAGAAAAAAGGCCAATTCCTGTTTTCTTTTCTTGCTCATTCTCGGCACAGACATTCCTCCTTCCTGCCATCCTGCCAGTACCCGGTACAGGACAGCGAAATATGGTCGCGTTTCGGTATCATTTTTTGCATTTTTTGCCCTTTACGACAGGCTTTTTTGATCTCAAATATATTTGCCTAGGGTTTATCCTGTCTGACGGCAGAAAACGCTGTTTGGTCGTGTTTCGGTATCATTTTGTAACAATTCATCTGGACTACTTTAACTGCCCCGATAATCCCGTTCAAAATCCCCAGCCATCTTCAACACCTCCTCCCTGAGTGCGAACAATTCTGCGATGCAGTGACGGATTTCATCCTCCATTGCCAGCGAACGTTCCCCGCCCGTATTGAAGTACCGTGCGATCTGATTCAGGTTCACACCGATCTTTCCATATGCCCCCACCAGCCTTCGGAGTTCTTCCATATCGGCAACCACTTCTACCCGATGCATGATTTCCTTTTCCACCAAAAGTTTCCGCAGGCATTCGGATCTGGCCCCCCCAGGATCTCTGCTTTCCTGTCCAGAAGTTCCAGTTCAATATCCGACAGCCGGACTCCGACAAAATGCGGGTGATTTAGTTCCCGTTCTAATCTCTTTTTTCTCATGGCTCCTCCTTTCTTCTCTTTTCTGTTACTTCAGTAACATCACAAATGGGAGAACCGGCAGTCCTGCCGGAATCTTCCTTTTGTGCTGCGTCCCACTTTCCAGTGGACGCCAATATCTGCCAGATTGGCAGATCATCGAGGGTATGGGGAATCGAAATCCCAAGCAAGAGCCCTACACAGGAAAACACGATAGTGTATTACGGGGTGGATCTTGCTCTGGAAAAATCCCCATCAAGAGCTCAACCTGTAAGTTAGAGGACTGCCAGGAATGGCATAACCGCTTAACACGGGTGGATCTTGCTCTATAATATCTACCCCCTCACTTAACGTAACCGGGAGCGGCTATTATACAACGGCAAAAAGAAATCATTTCATTCTTTTCGATCAGATCCGCTCTTATCTTTTTTATTCTTTAAAGATCCCCTCACTTAACCCAATCGTCAGAGGCAGAAATACAAGGAGATTCGAAAAATCTTTTAATTTTCTGTTTCAAAAAATATTTCCCTCACTTATAGAAAGGAAATCCGAGGATTATACAGTGTTTGGAGACAAAGTTTTTAATAAAGTGCATAAAAAACATCCCGTCTTTTTTGACCGGATGCCAGATTTTAATTCATAGATTTCTGTTATAAAAAATAGCCACCAGATTTTCCGGCAGCTATTCGCATGTTAAATCATCACCATATTCTTTTTTTATCCTTTCGCATAGTCGATTCCAGCTTTCTTCTTCCTCCTCTGGAGTTCTTTTCGGCAATATCACATCCTTTATATCATCATCAATAGCTTTTACGTATTTATCCGTTAAATCCGGATACTCATCCAACAGCCTTTCGAAAAGTTTATAAAGCCCCCGCTCTGTACACTTAGCCAGACAGGAAGAAAAAAGTTCCATTGTCATCGGCTTTTGCTTATCGATTGCCGCCAGCTCATCTTCGGAAAACTCGAATGTTAAGATAAGGAATTCTTCAAAATTATGTTTTTCTTTGTTGGATAGCTCATCATATTTTTTCATCCCTGCTCTCCTTTCATATGCCTCTATTATAGATACATTTTTCAGTATAGTAAACTATTATTTTTCCCATGATAATGATTATATTACAAACTGGGAAGTGAGCAGAAATGATAAGCTATTCTCCATTATGGGAGACCATGAAGAAACGGGATATCTCCACCTATACACTGATTCATAAGTATGGAATTAATCCCCGAACGATCAATAATTTAAAACATAATAAGTCTATTACCATGTTTACACTAGAAAGGCTTTGTGAGATTTTAAATTGCGAACCAAATGATATTATTAAGTTTGAGAAAGAATAAAAGCTACTGGATGATTACACTCCGGTAGCTTTTCGTAATATAATCCAGACTCTTCTTTTTCTATTTCTTATTTATATTTTGCCGAACTGGATATCTGCATAAAAACTATCCACAAAAAACGGGGCTGTTATCAGCCCCGATGGGAATTGGAGGTTTGATCCTCCCGGATTCTTCATGGCATGCTAACCGTAATTTTTCCCACTGCCCCTGCACACTTCAGCAAAAATTCCCAGAAACTCCGTTGCCCACCATAATGCCTTTTACACTTGCTATTATTGTCATTATCGTACCTCCTGATATTATAAATCTCCACTGAAATCTACTTTTAATTTGTTGGGAGTACATGACAGAGCCGCATGAGAAAACACAAGCTAACAATCCTAACCATGACTATTTAGAATATCTAAATAATATTATAACTCATTCATGATCATAGAAATATTTTTTTCCCATTTTTTTGTATGAATTAATCTTTTATAACATAATTTCCCCATGATAATATCTCGTTTGGTTAATTTTGATGCCTCTTCCCATTCTCCTATAAAAACATATGTTGCATTATTAGGCTCATTTGATTCAAAATAATATACATTTCTTTCTGTATAACCGTAAACGACATATCCATTAAAGCTTTCTTCTCCAACTGCCACAAAATCCGGCTCATATTTCGCTAAGAATTTATGTCTTTTTTGTATCGTTTTTATTTTACTCTCAGGAACGCTATTGAAATAATTTTTAAGGTACTCTTTAGCTTTTTCCCATGGATATTTTCCCGGAGGTAATATTTTCCAAGGTATATGTTTTATTGTTGTAGTACTAATTGATTGCAAATTAGCATCTACAACTTCACATACTCCAAAAATTTCTAAAAACATATTAATTACATGTTTAATCCTATCATAATCTTTTTTTCGTAATATTTCTGAACGGATAATCGTTTCATCAATAGTTATTTCTTCACATGGAGGCAATACCGTTTGTATTGGAAAACACATTCTAGTTTGGTAACATGTCCCATAGTGATCTTGCCCATGCCAATCAATTATATGGAAATCATGTTCAATAATTCTAGGTTCTTTATCCAAATCTTTCCTTACTACTTTTTTCCCGTCAGCATTATAACGAGTAACTGGCCCTATTGGACGAGGAATCACTTTAATTCCGTTTTCAACTTTCATACATATATTTTTTTCTTTTAAAATATCTCTATTTTTAGAAGAATTTTTTACACAGATATAAAACTGATCTATGTCTCCAAGCCTTTTCATATATGTGGCAACATTATTGATTCTTTGCTTTTGTATTATCATTTCTCTCACCCCTATTCAATATTATTTCGTTCATTCCCATCTGCTTTTGAACGAATATATTTTGTTCCATTTGGCAAATTTACAGTCTGATATTGTCGATAATTGGGATTTCCCTTTTCAATTTGTTTTATCGCATGTTCCAATGATACATGCCTCCCCGAATCAATATTAACAAACTCTGTATTTAATCCGGTCGTTGATGTTGATTGTCAAGTAAAATTGACCCACTTTTTCGTTGAATCTTGACCCACCTT
>OLNC01001539.1_pt1 | contig 12119 bp, 8 predicted proteins | sample 1672011 | NCBI WGS metagenome assembly OLNC01 (sample SAMEA3136636, study PRJEB25190) | human gut metagenome | biome: human gut; feature: human-associated habitat; material: faeces | place: Austria | collected 2013 | reverse complement strand
CTACAAGGACAGGACGAGTGTTGAGACCAAGTTCTTTGGCTTCTTGGAACTCATCAAAAATCTTGTGACCTGCAAGTTTGACTTGAGTGTCTTTTTCAAACTTAGGAACGATATAGTGGTAGTTGGTGTTGAACCATTTCTTCATTGGAAGAGCACGCACATCCCCCTTTTCACCTTGGTAACCACGTGCCAAAGCAAAGTATTGTTCCAATTCAGTCAAATCCAAGTTTTTCACAGACTCAGGAACTACGTTGAAAAGGAAGGCCGCATCAAGGAAGTTATCGTAATGAGAAAAGTCATTTGAAGGAATTTCAGTAATACCTTTTTCTTTAACAATATTCCAGTGTTTTGCACGCAAATCTTTAGCAGCCGCTAAAAGTTCGTCTGCAGTAATTTCATTTCTAAAATATTTTTCTGTAGTAAATTTTAATTCTCGGAATTCACCCAAACGTGGGAAACCAATGATAGTAGTTGACATCTTGTGTCCTCCTCTTTGTTGTTGATTTAATCTTACCAAAGAAATAAATATCTGTATAATTGTTATCAGTTTTCAATATATATAGTTTTAAACTATATCCTATAAAATAAAGGATTTCTGGTCTCGTTGTCTTATTTTTAATTAGATATTTGTATAGCTAATAACTATATAGGGAGATGATAAGGTCATTTTTATCAAAAAAACCTCTAGACTTTTGTCTAGAGATATATCTTACTTTTTCTTCTTTAATATTTAGTAATCAACTCATCTATGTTCACTATTGCGTAGTAAAGTCATAAAATAAGGCGTTTTAATCAAAACTAAATCTTAAACTCGTTCTTGAAGCCAAGAAGACGTATAGGACATGTTCTCACTGTTATAGCTATTCCAAATAAAATAGCCCAAAATCACCAAGACCACTAGGAAACATATTCCCAATACTGCTAACCAAATGATTTGCTTCTTTAAACTATCATACTCACTCATATAGCCATTATGAAGTTTTATAAGCTCGTCTCTCTTTTTATTGCTTGACTCTTTTGCAATGGCAATCTCAAGCTCGTACATTTGATGTTTCCAAGAATTCCGCTTGGAAGTCACTTTTTTCAATTTTTTATTTGAAAGACTACTGTCCCCTTTCTCAAATTTATTTTTTTTAGTCATATTTCCCTCTAAAATCTTCTTTTAGTTCATATTATTATAACATATATAAAACTATCTGAAAAGTTCATTTTTGGTTAAAATTTTAAGAAAGAGAATTAAATCATGAAAAAGAACCAGAGGCTATCTTCTTATGTTATACTCTATGTATGCATAAGAAAACCGTTATTGATTTTAAAGAACTTGGCGTCAGACAAATCTTCACTCACGCCATAAAAGAGATAAAAACCAAAGACATTAAGGAAGTTAAATCACTTATAAATCAAATAGAAGCCTATCAAGAAAAAGGCTATTTTGCTGTAGGCTATGTAGCCTATGAAGCTTCTCAGGCCTTTGAACCTAAATTTCAAATTTTTGATAGCCCATTAATGTCAGAGTATCTTCTCTATTTTACTATTCACGATACTGTTCAAACAGAGTCTATCCCTCTTGCTTATGAGCCTGTTCCCTTACCAGAATCTTGGCAAGAACTAACTTCTGCAGAGGAATACAAGGCTGCTATTGAGCATATACACCACCATATTCGTCAAGGAAACACCTACCAGGTCAATTTTACCGTCCAACTTCAACAGAACATAACAGCTGATCCATTTGCCATCTACAACCGATTGGTTGTTGAGCAAAATGCACATTACAATGCCTTTATTCAACATGATGATGTCTCCATCATTTCCATAAGTCCTGAACTCTTCTTTAAAAAAGATGGTGATATATTGACCACACGTCCTATGAAAGGGACAACAAATCGTGGCTTGACAACTGAAACTGACCTTAAACAAGCACAATGGCTTGCTCATGATCAGAAAAATCGCTCTGAAAATATGATGATTGTAGATCTTCTTAGAAATGACATGAATCGTATTTCAAAAATAGGGAGTGAAAATGTAAAAAGACTTTGCCAGGTTGAACAATACTCTACTGTTTGGCAAATGACTTCAACTATTGAGACGCAACTCCTACCAAACAGTCGTTTGGATGACATCTTCCAAGCCCTTTTTCCTTGTGGATCTATTACAGGAGCACCAAAAATAGCTACTATGGCAATTATTAAAAACGTCGAAAAACAAGCTCGAGGCGTCTATTGTGGAGCCATTGGTATCTTGCTACCTAATGGACCAACTATTTTCAACGTAGCCATCCGAACACTTCAAATGCAGGGAAACAATGCTATATATGGAGTAGGCGGTGGAATCACCTGGGACAGCAAATGGGAAGCTGAATATGAAGAAACAAGGCAAAAATCAGCTATTCTATACCGTCAAAATCCTAGATTTGATCTTATCTCAACTGGACGGATTCATCAAGGTAAACTACTCCATCTTAAAGAACATCTCAATCGTCTACAAGAGTCCAGTCGCTATTTTGCTTATCCTTTCAATAAAAAAGAAGTTCAAAATCAAGTCGAAGATTTGTGTCAGTCCCTTGATTTTGACACAGACTACCGTCTTAAATTGTCCCTTGCAAAAGATGGTAAACTTACTTTTGAACATGCTCAATTAACAGAATTAGACGATGATTTTTGTCAAGCAAGATTAGTTAAGCAAACACATCCTTTGAATAACCCCTATACCTACTTTAAAACAAGTTATCGACCACACATTAGTCTAGGACCTCATGAGCAAATCTACTATAATCAAAAGAAAGAACTTTTAGAAACTTCTATCGGTAACCTCGTTCTTAAAATCAAGGACCAACTCTACACTCCACCTGTTCACCTCGGTCTTTTAAACGGTATTTACAGACAAAGCCTCATTGCTAATAATCAGGTCACAGAGAAAGTTTTGACTCTGGAAGATTTAAAACAGGCTCAAGCCATCTATGGCTGTAATGCTGTGAGAGGGTTGTATGAATTGAGGGTAGATTTCTAAAATATGGATTTAAAATTGTGAAATTTCATTTTCTAGAAATCAATCACTACTTCTCTTGATAAAAAATCAACAATTTAATAGTAAAATAAAGTATAATACTTACTGATAGTTATTAAAATTACTGCTTCTATTAGGTTTTAAATTTTTGAACATTCTAGAAAGGATAAATACGTTTAATGAAAAAATTTAAAGGCTTGACTTCTGCAGAAGTTCAAGCAAGTAAAAACGCTCATGGCGATAATAGGCTCTCTAGTAAAGAGGCTAACTCGCTGCTTTCAATTTTTATTGAAGCCTTCCAGGATCAATGGATTCTCATCCTCTTGGCTGCCTTAGGATTAAAAATCATCTTCAACTTTGTTGCAATGATTTTTCCTGCTATTGGGGAGGCTAATTGGTATGAGGCTATCTCACTAATTTTTGCCATTTTGATGTCTACAGGGTTCTCAGCAGTCTCTCAATACCGTAATGAGCAAAAATTCAATATTCTCCAAGAAGAGGCTTCAAAAACTAATGCTAAGGTTTATCGAGATGGTAAACTTAAAGAGATTCTCGTGGATGATGTTGTAAAAGGGGATCAAATTCTCCTTCAATCAGGGGACAAGATTCCAGTTGACGGTATCATCTTGGAAGGTAAATTAAAAGTAAACCAAGCTGTCTTAAATGGTGAAAGCGAGGATGCCACAAAACTTCCTCTTGGTGACCGAGAAGAGCCAGATTCTTCAGACCTCTTTACGGAGTTTAAGGTCTTCCGTGGTACAGTCGTAACTTCAGATGAAGCTGTGATTGAAGCTACACAAATTGGTGATAACACCGTTTTAGGAAGTATCAATACGTCTCTTCAAGAAGATAGTAAAAATTCACCATCTAAAGAAAAACTTAACAAGCTTGCAAGAAACATCGGGGTCCTCGGTTATAGTGCAGGTGCTGCCTATTCAGTAATCAACCTTGTATTAGGCTTTATTGCCCTAAATAAAGCTAACAACCTCAATGGTGGCTCGATTTTCCTTCTTATCATTGAAACAATTCTCTTTGCGGTTACAATCATCATCATGGCTGTCCCAGAAGGACTTCCAATGATGTTAGCACTCGTTTCCTCAATGAACTCAGGTCGACTTTTAGCTCAAAATATCCTAGTCCGCCATCCTGATACTATTGAAACTGCTGGATACATGAATATTCTCTTCAGTGATAAGACTGGTACAATCACAGAAGGTAAACTATCTGTAGTTGACTTCTTCCTTGGGGATGGAACACTTTATGCAGCTACTGGTGAAACCGATGCTCCAGATTTTGATACGATGTCAGATAGTCTTAAAGCTGAAATAATTAATGGTATCGGTCTTAATAACGATGCCATGGTTGCTGATGGCAATGCTGTTGGTAGTAATGCTACTGACCGTGCACTTCTTGACTTCTTGATTGGACGTTCTCAACTTGATTTCGATACTAATACAATTACTGAGAAGCAACAATTCAACTCAGCAACAAAATTCGCAAGTGTAACGACTAACGATGGAAAAACCTACATCAAAGGTGCTCCAGAATTCATCCTAAATGACTGCTACTACTATCTTGATAAAGATGGTAATAAACAAAACTTTACAGATGATATTAAAGCTCGTTTCCAAGAATTATCATTGGAACAAGCTAACCGTTCAATGCGTTTGCTTGCCATCCTCAATACAGATGGTAATGATAAAGTCTTGATTGGTATCGTATGTATCCGTGATAACGTTCGCTCTTCAATTAAACAAACCGTTGAAACAATGAACCGTGCGGGTGTTCAAGTAGTTATGGTAACTGGTGACCGTAAAGAAACCGCTGTTGCTATCGCTAAAGAAGCCGGTATCGTCACTGGAGAAAATGACCTTGTCCTTACTCACGATGAACTTTCTGCCCTCTCAGATCAAGAACTTAAACAACAATTGCCTCACTTAAAAGTGGTAAGTCGTGCCCTTCCAATGGATAAAAAACGTCTTATTGAGGCAGCTCAAGACCTTGATATGGTCGCTGGTATGACAGGTGATGGGGTCAATGACTCACCTGCCCTTAAATCAGCTGATGTCGGATTCTCAATGGGTGATGGTACTGAAGTCGCACGTGAAGCTTCAGATATCGTTATCTTGAATAACTCATTGACTTCGATTGAAAAAGCCGTCCTCTATGGACGTACTATGAGTAAGTCAGTAAGTAAATTCATTATCTTCCAGTTAACCGTAAACGTGACGACTATTGCCATGTCACTTCTCTCACCACTTTTGGGTCTCAAAGAGCCATTTACAATTATCCAAATTCTCTGGATTAACCTTATCATGGATACACTTGCTGCCCTTGCATTTGGTGAAGAGCCTACGCTAGACCGTTATATGAATGAAAAACCAGTTCCTAAGAAGGCAAACATCCTTACTGGATATATGAAATCTGCTATTGGTGTAGCCAGCGTCTTCATTACTCTTGTATGTTTAGCCATTCTTAAAAATGTTGGTGGTATCCAAGACTTTATCACAAATGGAACTGGCAACTTTGAAATGGTAACAACATTCACATTTACAGTGTTTATCTATGCTGTCATCTTCAACTCACTTAACACACGTAGTAATGGATTCAATGTTTTTGAACATATCGGCGAAAACAAGAAATTCTCAATTGTAATGATTTCTATTGCTGTCGTTCAAACCTTGATTATTCAATTCGGTGGTAAAGTATTTAGTACCGTTCCAATGGATGTTGAACACTATATCGTTGCTCTTCTTATCGCAGTTTTGATTATCCCTGCAGATTTTATCCGCAAGGCTCTTACAAAGAATAAGTAACTAGTTGACTAAAGACTAAGTAACTTATAAAATAATACAGAGGATTAGGTTTTATTCCTAATCCTCTTTTTAAAAATAGGAAGGTGTCTTATGATTTTTGCAACCGACTTAGATCGCACAATTATTCATTCATCAAAATTCGTCGATAATGCTAGTCAAGTTAAATGCATTGAAATACTAGATGATAAAGAAATTTCATATATGTCGCATTTAAGTATAGAACTGATTAATAAAATAAAAAATAATCCAAGTATTCAACTCATCCCAATTACAACACGTTCTTACGCGCAATTTAAGCGTGTACAGCCAGTTCAAAATCTTCCTTATGCTGTTGTTGCAAATGGAGGTATTATTCTCCATAACGGAGAGCCTCTACCAGAATGGGAGAAACACGTTGACTCAATATGTCGCCGTTTAGAGGATCAATATACAAACATACTTAAACTTTTAAATCAGTATAAGACACACTTAACAAAAGAACCTGTTCTTATTGATGATATCTTCTTTTTTACAAAGATTTCTGACGATAAAACTATCATCAATTACATCGATGAAGCTATGACTAGAGAACTAGAGGGAACTGAGTGGACACATACTATTCAAGGACTCAAACTCTATATTATCCCTAAAAAGATATCAAAAGGGAATGCTCTACTCTTTCTAAAAGAGAAATTAGAAGAGGACTTTGTGATAACTGCAGGTGATGGTAAAATGGATCAAACCTTTTTACCTCTTGGCAATGTAAGATGTATTCCTAATCAAAGTGAAATTTATCATCTGTTAGATGATAAAGAAAAATATACCATCGTCCCAGAAGGTTTAGTTGGCGCAGAAAAAATTCTTCAGCTTGTTCTAGATTATTCTGTGTAAGAGGAGTTACAATGAAGTACAAAATGAACAACCTTGAATATAAAAAGTCCCCTCAAGATTTTTCAAAAAATACTCAAAAAGAATTACTACAGTATGCTGTTGGCCCACTTTTATATATTCCTGCTACACACGAAAAACTTCTATATTCCATACTTAAAACAACAGAAGCCTCAATCTGTATTGATCTAGAAGATGCCATTGGTGATAATACTGTGCAACAGGCTGAGTTAAATATTTTATCTTGTTTGCAACAATTAAAAGCTATGCTTGCATCTGGTGAAATCACTGTACAAGAATTACCATTAATTTTTATTCGTATAAGATCTTCACAACAGCTTAAAGATTTTGGAACAAAGTTAGGTAAACAGTTACTAAATTTAGTAACTGGCTTTAATCTCCCTAAATTTGATACAAGTTGTGCTCAAGATTACCTTACTGCATTTCATGAAGTTCAACACCTAAGCCAAGAGAATCTTTATTTCATGCCTATTTTTGAAACTGAAGCCATAATGAATAAAAAAGGCAGAATTGAAGAATTAGAAGCACTTTACCAGACACTAAAGCCTGTTCAACATTACATTCTTAATATAAGGGTTGGTGCAACAGATTTTTCAAATCTTTTCGGTATTCGCCGCACCATTAGTCAAACGATTCATATGGTTCAAGTTATTGAGGACTGTTTAGGGGATATTATTAATATCTTTGGTAAAGATTATGTCTGTTCCGCACCTGTCTGGGAATATTTTGGTTCTAACGACTCAGATTTTAAGGAAACTCCAGCATGGTTAACAGGCTTAAAAAATGAAATTGTGTTGGATCAACTTAATGGGTTTATTGGAAAAACATGTATACATCCCTCGCAACTTCAGGCTGTTCTTGAAAGTCTAGTTATTAGCGAAGAAAATTACGAGGATGCTCTCAAAATACTTGGTATGGATGAAACTCTGGTTGGTGTTACAAAAGGTCATATGGGAAATAAAATGAATGAAGTAAAAACTCATATCAAATGGGCCAAAAAAATGGTTAACCTAGCAACCATTTATGGAGTACGAAAATCTAATTATAATTAGTGTGTATAATTCAAATACTCCTTCTCTAATTACATAAAGTCACTAGTATTTAACTAGTGACTTTTTTAATAGAAGCAACAATAAAAGGCTTATTAAAGCCTTTTTGTTATATCCTGATTTTTTATTAAGTAACACTACTTAAACTGACTAGGAGTCCCTGTATAACCTGCCCAATCCTTACTATAAAAGCGGTCGTTCAAGTTATAGCTAGGTGCAGGTGTTGGATTACTTACAAATGGATCAACAGCCTTGTCAAAGGCTACCCAACCTTTCCATCCCATATGAATGGTATCTTGCATGAAGTAAGGTTGATCTCCATCTTTTGAGAAGTCAGCAATATTGGTGAAGCCTTGACTTTCCAATTGATAACGGATTTTAGAAACCGTAGCATCATACATTTCTTGACTAAGTCCCGTATAAGCCATCCACTTGCTATTAACAGGTGGGATGACAAAAATGACATTAGTATTTGACTTAGCAAATTGATTTAGCACCAACTGTAGGTCACCGTATTCTTGTGAAACTTCATAAGAAAGATTTTTCTGGAAACCTTTAAGTTTACCAATCTTCTTAGACAAACGTTTCTTATAGAAACGGTCATCGATACCAAAGTCGTTTGACTTAGTATGAGCTTCTGCATCTCTTACAGCAACCTGATCAAGTGCCTCATAAGAGAGCTTGTCTGGCAACTCTTTAAGATAAGGAAGAACTTTCTTCTCGTAATTAGCGTTACTTGATGCTGCTAAAGGACTAAACAAGGCATCTTCTCGCTTATTAAGCTCTGCCATAAATTGAATATAAGTCTTATCAAGTGAATTTAACTCTTGCCCCTTAGCCACTTTAGAAAGTTGAGATTTCATAGTAATCTCAGGCTTCATCTCTAAGATACGTTGAGCTGCATACTGAGAATTTGCATCCGTCTGAGTTTCACTTAAGAAACTACTAAGTTGGTCGTTATTGTAGAACTGCTGAAAAGCTGCAGAATTATACCCCTTTTTAGTAAACCATTGTGGAGACAAGACGTACACAGCTGTGCCGTTTTGTAATTCTGGAAGGATTTGTTGCATTCCCAAATATTGATTTAGAGAAGCTGACCCACGTTGTCCAATAAAGTATGGGCGATAGTTACGGTCGTATTTCTCTGCTAAAACAGCTGGATGAAGGGCATCAAAACGCAACCACTCACTAGACCCAAAGAAAGGGACAAATCGATGCTTCTTATCTGAAAGAGCTGTAGTTTTGTTCATCCGACTCTTAAAGTTTTCATTTGTCAGTGTTACTGCACTACGTTTTTCAGCCACATAACTATGTTTTCTGCCTTGTGGGTAGGCATATATAACTACCACTACCAAGACCAAGGCACAAATTACTGGACCAAAAATCTGCCATAAACGCTTAAGCATTGCGAAGCTCCGTTACCCCTTCAACAATCTTATTAGCTGTGTTCCAGTCATCACGACCAAATTCTGAAACTGGTACACGAATATCGAAACGTGATTCCAATTCAACGATTAGCTCAACTGTTCCCATTGAATCGAGAACACCAGCATCGAAAAGATCTTCGTCCATCATGTCAGAAACATCTTCCATGAAGAGTTCATCAATAATTTCAATAACTTCTGATTTTACATCCATTTTTATAATTCCTTTACTTATTTTTTAGTGAACCAGAGGTCATTCAAGAATCCAGAGAAAATCAAGAATGACAACATAACAGTGTTAAATGTAATAAAGATTCCCAAAGCCTTCGTCCATCTATTTTCAGGAAGTGGCTCAAGACCAGCTTTCTTACGTTCTTTATTAATGGTCTTCTTCTTGCGCAACCAGGCATCATTAAGTCCTAGACCAATACCATGGAAAATACCGTAAGCAATGTAGTACCAAGTAACCCCATGCCAGAATCCCATAACCATCATATTAATGACATAGGCCACATTTGACGTCGTGTTACGATTTTTGAAAACTTTATTTCGCATCAAAACCATAACCAAACGCATAAAGACAAAGTCACGGAACCAGAAAGACAAGCTCATATGCCAACGATTCCAAAATTCTTTCAAGTCTCGTGAGATGAAAGGTTTGTCAAAGTTGATTGGGCTCTTTATCCCCATAAGGTTTGATGCTGCCAAGGCAAACATCGAGTAACCCGCAAAGTCAAAGAAGAGATCAAAACCGAAAACATACATGACACCAAGTGTTGGTAAATTAAAGATACCACCTTGAGCTAAAGCTTGTGTTTTCAGTGAAGGTAAAAGCATACTTCCAAAAATTTGAGCCAAGACAAATTTATAGAGAAAACCGAGCATAATATACTTGACAGCTTGCTCCAACATATTCATCAACTCATCTCTCTCAGGAATCGCTTGGTAATCTTCGTTAAAGCGTTTGAAGCGATCAATAGGACCACTCGTAAAGGTTGGCATAAAGAGCATGAATCGGAGGAATTCTCCAAGTGTAAACTCTTTTAAGACACCATCCCGCATCTCGATAATCATACCAACTGATCGGAAGGTCAAGTAAGAAATACCAAGAAAGTTTAAAAGCGACTGAGTACCATTTATCGCAGGCTCTACCTTAACAAAAATCAAGGGAAGGACTACAAGAAACGAGTGTAAATAGAAAACCCATTTATTATCCTTTTGACTACGGTAATGTTTGTATGAATAAACCCAAATGATTTGCCAAATAATATAGAAGAGTAAGGCTAGTAATTGGCTAGCATGTGTTCCTGTCAGAGCAAGAACAATAAAGGCTAGACTTACCAAACATTCATAAATCGCAAAACGCTTTTTAAAGAAGAGGCCCACAAAGATTGGCAATAGAGCTAATCCAAGGTAGATGAAATAGAAGGGATTACCGTAGGCTTCTAAATGAGGTAGCTGTTTCAAGAAGTCTATCATCGGTTGTTAACCTCACTGATAAGACCCTTGATATCAATCTTCCCATTTGGTGTCAAAGGCAAACTCTCACGATAGAGGAACTTGGTTGGCATCATGTAAGACATCATGATATCTTCTAAGTCAGCCTTGATAGCCTTAGTAATATCGATATCACGTTCAAACTGCTCACGAACGCCATCCTTAAGAATCACATAAGCCAAGAGGTTCTGAACCTTATGGTCTTTATTGTAACGTGGCACAGCTACTGCTGAATCAATATACTTAGACTTATTAAGGTTTTGTGAAACATCCTCTAACTCAATACGGAAACCATTAAACTTAATCTGGAAGTCCATACGGCCACCGTAAAGAAGGAGACCTTCATCAGTCATCGTTCCTACATCACCAGTATGGTAAGCAGGGAGACCATTAAACTCGAAGAAGGCTTCAGCTGTCTTTTCAGGATTATTCATGTAGCCTTTGGAAACTGCTGGTCCTGATACAATGATTTCACCCTGTTGACCATTTGGAAGGATATTCCCGTCCTCATCAATAATATAAGTCGGTGAATCTTCCTTAGTATAACCAATCGGCAAACGCTTAAGGTTAGCCAGCATCTCATCAGTTACTGCTACTGCTGATAAGGCTACTGTTGCCTCAGTAGGCCCGTAAGCATTGATAATACGTGCCTCTGGGAAACGTTGGCGAAGCTTTTGAGCAGTCTTGACAGTCAACTCTTCTCCATCAAAATAGAAATGCGTAATTTCTGGCATCTTCTCTGCATTGAAGTCTTCAGACAACATTGCCATATCTGCAAATGATGGGGTCGATGTCCAAATAGCAATTGGAAGTGAGAAAATCGTTTCAAAGAGCTTCTTGAAGTCCTGCGTAATGGCTGAAGGAAGTGCATAGAGTGTTCCTCCAAGTGCCAATGTAGGTGCCCAGTACATTACCGATAGGTCAAATGAATAAGGCGGTTGAGCCAGCATTTGTGGACGTTTTGGAGTCGCAAATTCCTTATCCGTAATCATCCAGTTGGTGAAACTAAGGAGATTATTGTGTGAAATTTGTACCCCTTTAGGCTTACCTGTAGTTCCTGATGTGAAGATGATGTAATAAGTATCATCCCCCTTAACAGGATGAGTCACTTCGTAGCTAGTCTTGCTTTCAAAAGCTGTTGTCACTTGATCCAATGTTAGAATTGGAGCTTGGACTTCCTCAAGTGGGAAGTCATTGATAGCAATAATCAGACTAGGCTCTGCTACTTCAACGATAGCCGTCACGCGCTCAAGAGCTGAGTGACTATCAATTGGAATATAAGCGTGACCAGATTTAGTCAAAGCGACAAAAGTTGCCAACATTTCATACTCTTGACCGCCATAAACCACAACAGGTGATTTTTCTGGAATATCAAGACTATCAATCTTGGCAGCTAGGCTATCCGAGTCAGCTTTTAAGTCACCGTAAGTGTGAACTTCCCC
>OLNC01001538.1_pt1 | contig 12126 bp, 12 predicted proteins | sample 1672011 | NCBI WGS metagenome assembly OLNC01 (sample SAMEA3136636, study PRJEB25190) | human gut metagenome | biome: human gut; feature: human-associated habitat; material: faeces | place: Austria | collected 2013 | reverse complement strand
CGCTGGGGGGATTATCTTCTGGTTCGTCCGGACCCGCAGGTAATCTGGGATACACCGAAGACAAACAAAGGCTGGAAACACATGAACGGTCATTATCACAGAAGCAAAAAAGGCGGCGGAGAATGGGAGTTTTTCGATCTGCCGGAACAGTGGGATATTCATTACAAAGATCTCACCTTCCACTTAAAACCTTTCAGCTTCAAACATACCGGACTTTTCCCGGAACAGGCTACCAACTGGGACTGGTTCGGCAATAAGATCCGCAACGCCGGACGCCCTGTAAAAGTACTGAATCTTTTTGCCTATACAGGCGGTGCCACTCTCGCAGCCGCAGCAGCCGGTGCTTCTGTCACCCATGTAGACGCATCCAAAGGAATGGTTACCTGGGCAAAAGAAAACGCCGTAGCTTCCGGACTGGGCGATGCCCCGATCCGCTGGCTGGTAGACGACTGCGTAAAATTCGTAGAACGTGAAATCCGCAGAGGAAATCACTACGATGCCATCATCATGGACCCGCCTTCCTACGGTCGAGGACCAAAAGGTGAAATCTGGAAAATTGAGGACTGTATTCACGACCTGATCAAACTCTGTACCAAAATTCTCAGCGATCAGCCACTGTTCTTCCTCATCAACTCCTACACCACCGGACTTGCACCGGCAGTCCTGACCTACATGCTTTCTACTGAACTGAAGAAATTCGGCGGTCATGTAGATTCTCAGGAAATCGGACTCCCTGTAAGTTCCAACGGACTGATTCTCCCATGCGGTGCATCCGGACGCTGGGAAGCATAAAGCCTCATCCATTTTCATTTATATATAGAAGGGAAAAATTAAGAGGAATAACTTTATGAGTGAACTCAACTTAAAACACGAAGCCAAACGTTACGGCTGCGCTGTTATCGCTGCAACGATCATGGCATTAAACATTAAAACCTTTGTAAGGGCTGGCGGTCTTTTCCCAGGTGGATTTACCGGTCTTACCCTTCTGATCCAGAATATTTTTCAGACCTTTGTGGGAATTGCAGTTCCCTATACCCTCATCAACGTATTGCTGAACTCCATTCCTGTATTTATCGGTCTGAAATTCATCGGAAAGAAATTTACGATCAGCTCCGTCTGTGTCATCGTACTCTCCGGTCTGCTTACGGATATCATTCCAAGCCAGCCGATCACCTACGATACCCTGCTTATCAGCATCTTTGGCGGACTGATCAACGGTTTCTGCATCAGCCTCTGCCTGATTGGTAACACCAGCACCGGAGGAACCGATTTTATCGCCATTTATTTTTCCGAAAAAAGCGGACGTGATATCTGGAACTACATTCTCTGTGGAAATGCCGTGATCCTGACAGTGGCCGGCCTCCTGTTCGGATGGGACAGAGCACTTTACTCCATCATCTTCCAGTTTACCTCCACTCAGGTAATCCAGATGCTCCATCAGAGATACAAGAAACACACCCTGTTTATCATCACAAAAGAACCATACCAGATTTACGAAGAAATCTTCAAACTTACAAACCATACCGCAACCCGCTTCGAAGGAACCGGATGCTACACAGACGAGAAGACCAGCATGATCTACTCCGTTGTATCCACCGAAGAGGCCAAATTTCTGGTTAAAAAAGTCCATGAAATTGACCCGAAAGCATTCGTTAACATCATCAAAACCGACTACATCAACGGACGTTTCTACCAGAAGACAGATTATTAGTCTCCGGATTCATTTAACGGCTCCTTTTTCCCGGAGCCGTTTTCTTTTTACTTTTTTGTTACGTTTCCTCAAATTTACAAATCTTCCTGTCATTTCTGGTATAATAAATATAGTATTTCTCGCTTATACGACTTAACTATATAGATTTACAGAAGGGACAATACAACCATGAAAAGAAATTCAGGAAAAATAATATTTTTCTTAACAGTCCTCCTGTTTTCCATAACAGTCAGCACGGCACATCCCACATCCGCCCATGCTGCTTATGTAAAACAGAAAAACACCTCTGTCAGTATCACATCAAAAAAAACAGGCTGGCAGCTCATTAAAGGAGATTATTACTTCTACAACTCCAAAGGCCGCCTGATCTGTGGTTCTTTCAAATACAAAGGCTACTATTATTACAGCACCACAGACGGCAAACGCTTCACCGGATGGATCAAACGCTCCGGTAACAAATACTATTACAATCGTAAAAACGGAGCCATGTTCCGCAACCGCTGGGCGACCGGCACCAAGTATACCTACTATTTCAATAAATCCGGTATCGCCGTTGCTAACCAGTGGATCTCCGATAAGGGAAAAAAATACTACTTTCTCAGTAATTCCACCATGGCAACCGGCTGGCACAAAATAGGCAAATACAAATACTACTTCAGAAAAAAGACCGGTGTTCTCGCAACCGACACCTGGGTTGGCAAATATTATGTCAATAAAAAAGGACAGCGCGTAAAGTCCTCCGATTCCGAACCTGTCATCAGTCAGAAAGGAAACACCTACACCTATAAAAGCAACACCCTGCGCATCACCCTTTCCCGGAAATCCGTTCACGAAATCCCATACTGGGTTGCTCATATCAAAACAGCCAGTGCCACACAGCTGAAATCCGCCCTCTCCTATGGAACTTACGGCGGTGAACGCCAGACCACTTCCTCCGCGGTTTCTTCCAACGGAGGTGTGATCGGAGTAAACGGAAGCGCCTTTGACTATGGAACCGGACAGCCTTCCCCACTTGGTATGTGTATCAAAAACGGCACCCTTTACGGTGACTACATGACCAGCTACTCCGTCATGGCAGTCAAAAACGACGGCACCATCTACACTCCTGCACAGGGACTCATGGGAAAAGACCTCCTGAAGGCCGGTGTCAAAGATACCTACAACTTTGGTCCCGTCCTGATCCAGAACGGCGAAGCACAGCTTCCATGGGCAGAAACCGAAAAATATTATCCACGTACCGCAGTCGGAATGGTAAAACCCAACGACTACATCCTTCTCGTCACAGACACCGGAAGTTACAGTGGTCTGAATCACTGGGATATGATAAACATTTTCAGTTCTTACGGATGCACCTACGCCTATAATCTTGACGGCGGCGGCTCCGCAACTTTGTACTTTAATGGCAAAGTCATGAACAACCTGATCGGTGGAGTCCAGCGGCCATGCGCAGATTTCCTGTATTTTACGCAATAACTCTTTATGATCAAATTATAAACAAGTTAGTATAGAAAGACGGGTTTTTATAATCTCAGCCGAAACCATTCTTATCTTATTCGAATATTCGGACAAGATAAGGATGGTTTTCTCATCTATCAAAGCCCTCTTTAAATGCTTACAAGCAATCATCCATTGACAAAGCAATAAAAATCTAATTTTTTATATCGTAACTATCACATATCCATTCCCATTTCTGCCATTTCTTTCAACATAAATTCTTTCAGTTTCTTCTTATCTGGCAAATGCAACATATATGTTGACACAAACAGTTGATTATCCATTCCGGACAGAGCATATTCTACCATCTGTGATCCTTTATCGGTATAAAGCAAAATTCCTACGGGTGGATTATCCCCTTTTGTCATTTCGTTCTTTTTATAATAGCTAACATATGCATTCAACTGTCCTAAATCTTCATGCTTAAACTCATCATTTTTTAATTCAATGATTACATTACAATGTAAAAGTCGATTATAAAATACCAGATCAATAAAATAATATTTATCATCTATAATTATTCTTTTCTGTCTCGCTTCAAAGCAAAATCCCTGTCCCAACTTATAATGATAATGTGTATAATAAGTATAGCATTTCTCGCTTATACGACTTAACAACAGATTTGCAGAAGGGACAATACAAAAATGAAAAAACTCCAGAAAAATAATATTCTTCTGAACATTTCTCCTGCTTTTCCTAACAATCAGTACGGCACATTCCACATCCGTCCAGACTGCATCTTATGCAAAGCCGAAAAATATCTCTGTCAGTATCACTTCCATCAAAACAGGCTGGCAGCTCATTAAAGATCATTACTTCTACAGTTCCAAAAGCCGTCTGATCTGCGGTTCATTTACATACAAAAGCTACTACTATTACAACACCACAGACGGCAAACATTTCACCGGATGGTCGAAACGCTCCGGCAACAAATATTATTATAACCACAAAAACAGCGCCATGTTCTGGAAACGCTAGGCAACCGGAACCAAATACACCTACTACTTTGGACCAGTCCTAATCCAGAGCGGCGAAGCACAGCTCCCATGGGAGGAAACCGAAAAATATTATCCATATACCGCCGTCGTAATGGTAAAACCCAACGATTACGTCCTTCTCGTTATAGACACCGGAAGCTACAGCGGTCTGAACCACTGGGATATGGTAAATATCTTCAACTCCTACGGATGCACCTACGCCTACAACCTTGATGGCGGCGGTTCCGCAACCTTGTACTTTAATGGCAAAGTTATGAACAACCTGATTGGAGACGTCCAGCACCCATGCACAGATTTTCTGTATTTTACACGCAGACTCTTCACAGACAAATCATAAGCCAGCCATCACAAAATGCCACAGGAACATATAATCCCTGCGGCATTATAACATAAGCAGCCTAATGGACTATTTTATGATGACTGCTGATACATGAATTCCTAATCGAAGTATCGTATGTATTAATACAAACATCCCATTTTTTTCTTCAACACTTCATACTGATTTCCAGTAATATATATTTTCCTGTATAAAATTTTAATTTCTTTCATCTCTTTTAACTTCTTAAGATTTCTTCCAACTGTACGAATACTCATTCCGATTGCATTCGCAATTTCCTGATAGTCCGTCCTTATGTAAACGCTCTCATTCTCACAATCAATATTTCTATATTTTTCATATCTTGATATCAGAAAAAAACGAACACGATCTATTCCTTCCATATAATACATCAGTCCGTCACTTTCTGAACGTTTATACAAATCCTTCGCCAGTATATTTACAGTTCTTCTCAATAACTGCACGTTTTCCATAATCGCCTGATATATAACTTCCGGCTTAAAGCAAAGCATTGTAACCTCAGTTTCCGCATACACTGTTGCAACATATTTTTTCTCACCTGCCATAATTTCCAAAAGACCAACAATTCCATTTGTACTGTTTAATTCAAAATAATTATATGCACTTCCATTCGCATATTCTCGTAATCCCGTTACACTACCTTCTTTAATAAAGTAAACACTATTCGCTGCATCGCCCCTTGAAACAATAATACTGTTCGGTTCATATTTTTTAATCTTGCCTTTTATTTCCAACTCTTTCGGTAATACAAAAGCCAAATGTTTCCTTTGTTCATCTTCTCCTGCACTTTCATCAATTGGTTTCATATCTCCATTTATATTCATATTTTTGTATTCTTCCTATTATATTGGTTATCATAGTTACCATCGTTCCAGTCACTAACACCGAACAGATAGTTCCTGCTCCAAATGTGCCACCTAATACAGTTCCTATAACCACATAACTGATGTCACATCCTGTTCGCATAATTGTATAAGAAAAATTTGTATGATTCTGAATTTTATATAAAACAGCATCCAAAGCATTCATTCCTAGATTAAGCTGGATTAAAAGTGCAAGCCCAAGGCTAAGGCAGCATTGTCCAATAGCAAACGCCAGAATTCGTATTAACATATCCTGTTCTGCAAGATGAATGTCTGTTAATATCCAGCTATAGAAATCAATAAAATAGCCAGAAACAAGCGCATATACTATTGTACCTAAGCCCATATTTTTTCTCGCCACCAGGCAGGCAATTAAAATAATAAGCAAATTATAAAACAATGATGCATTTCCAAAACTTATCAAAAATGTATGTCTGATTCCATCACACAATAACCCAACAGAATCACTTCCCAAACCACTTTCCAAAAACAGTGCTACTGCGATTCCGATTAAGTTCATAACCACAAATACCATTACGATTTTGCTCATTATTTTGCTCATAAAGCCCTCCTTATCATCATACCGTTTACAACCGATTACAAGCATATTTTAGCAAAATCAGATTATTTTCTTAAGGTCATATGACCTTTCAGCACTTTTTATTTCTATTTTTATCTTCCAGCTTTATGCGAAAACAGCCCGGATATTTCACATATCCAGGCTATTCATATTCATTATTTTCAATTCTTGCGAACTTTATTCCAGAAACTTTCACCCTGCACGTTTTCTTTTATGTCAAAAATATCAAGAATCGTCTGTCCAATGTCTCCAAAGCAACTTCTTGTACCAAGATTGATTCCTTCCTGAACCAGTTTTCCATACATCAGCATAGGTGTATATTCTCTGGTATGATCAGTCCCCTTAAATCCCGGATCACATCCATGGTCTGCTGTTATAATCAGTATATCTTCATCTCCCATATTTTTCATAAATGTTTCCAGCGCATTATCAAATTCTGTTGCTGCTTTTGCATATCCGGAAACATCATTTCGATGTCCATAAAGCATATCAAAATCTACAAGATTTAAAAAACAGATTCCGTTAAAATCTTCTTTCTGCTGCTCAAACCAACGCTTGATGCCATCTGTATTTCCTTTTGTTGGTGTACTTTTGTTTATTCCTTTTCCAGCAAAAATATCATATATTTTTCCTATACTTATTACATCAAAATGATTTCTTTTCAGCACATCCAACATAGTATCCGATGGCGGAACAAGAGAAAAGTCGTGTCTTTTAGGTGTACGTTCATAATTCGGATATTCACCGGTAAATGGTCTTGCAATTACCCGTCCCACTCCATGCTTTCCAGTCAGAATTTCTCTTGCAATTTTACAATAACGATACAATTCTTCAACCGGCACTACACTTTCATGCGCGGCGATCTGAAATACGCTGTCTGCTGATGTATATACGATCAGATCACCTGTTTCTACATGCTCTTTTCCATATTCTTTTATAACTTCTGTACCTGAATATGGTTTATTGCATAGAACCTTTCTACCTGTTCTTTTCGTAAACTCATCCAGAACATCCTGCGGAAATCCATTCGGATAAGTAGGCAATGGCTGTTCTGATACAAGCCCTGCAATTTCCCAATGTCCAACTGTTGTATCTTTACCCCTTGATTTTTCCTGCATTCTGCCATATGCACCTACGACATTTTCTTCCTTACTTTCAGCTTCAACACCGTCTATATTAAATAATCCCAGTTTTTTCATATTGGGAGTATTAGAATATTCAGACTTCATAATTGTAGCAAGAGTATTACTTCCAACATCTCCAAAATCTGCTGCGTCCGGTTCATATCCAATTCCAAAGCTGTCCAATACAACTAAAAAAACACGACGTTTCATATACTTCCTCCAGTTTTAAATTTCCAATGCCACACGAATCATATCATTAAATGTAGTTTGGCGTTCTTCTGCTGTACACTTCTCTCCCGTCAAAAGATTATCACTGACTGTCAGCATTGTTAATGCATCTACCCCATATTTAGCCGCCAGAGTATACAGCTCGCATGTCTCCATATCCACAGCCGCTACGCCATATGATGCCAGAAGAGAATTTTTCTCTTTTCCATGATCATCATAAAACTTATCGCTTGTAAAGATGTTGCTTACTACTGCATGTATTTTTAATTCCTTTGCTTTATTATACGCATTCCTAAGTAATTCAAAGCTTGCTGTAGGTGCAAAAGAAATGTTTCCAAAGCGATCCTTATTCATACCTGAATCTGTAGTTGATGCCATAGCAATTACTACGTCTTTCAGATTAATTTCCTCTCTCAAACTACCGCAGGTTCCAATACGAATCAACTTTTTTGCACCATAATTCTGAATTAATTCACTGGCATAAATATGCATAGACGGCATTCCCATTCCAGTTCCCTGAATTGATACTTTTTCACCTTTATAAAGACCGGTAAATCCATACATACCTCTGACTTCGTTATAGCATACTGCATTTTCCAGAAAATTTTCAGCAATAAATTTTGCTCTCATAGGATCTCCCGGAAGCAATACTTTTTCAGCAATATCTCCTATTTCTGCGTGATTATGTGGTGTACCCATAATATTTCTCCTCCCGCAATTTATTTATTAGAACTTTCATATTTTTCAATAACTTTTCCTATGATGCTTTCAAAATTGCCCTCAAAAATATCCATAGAGCTTCCAAACATCAGATTTACCGGATAGTCAAAATCTTCTACATTACTTCCTGTTTGATCGCGATATTCTTTATCTGCTCCAAGATGCGGAATACGATTAATCAGCTTATCTGCATTGTCCATATATCCATACAGTTTTTTCCCTAATTCAAATCCCATACCACATTCAAAAGCAACATCATTATCAATCTCATATCCACGATAATCGTTCAGATTTGCAATGATAAGATCACAGTTCCTTACATGCTGCTGAAATCTGTCAAACAGGTTCATAGCTTTCATATAAGGATTTTCTGATGATATTTCCTGAACTCCTGGTGCTCTGTCTAATGGTGAAACTGCCTCATAACCATATTTTGCACAAATTTCTTTCATTCTTGCAAAAACTTCTTCTCCATTGGAATCATATCTTTCAAAACCAGACAGATAAATCAGAGGTCTTTTTTTATCAGTTTCTGTAACATGACAGGAATGATCCACACATATCGCACGACCTGCTTTAAATTTGTATTCTTCTTCGATATCTACCATAAGCATTTTCAGACAGTCGTCAAAATCACCTTCAACGATTTTAGTAGAACCAATAATAGTTGGTGAAAATGGCAGTTCCGCATATGGCATTACATTCCCACGTTCATCATATACCTTTTGATCTTTTAAATATGCTTTTTGATTCTTTGTGGCAAGGCTTCTTTTGTCTCTTGTATAACCATAGCATCTCGCCCCTTTTGCATATGCCATTCCCAACTCGTATATCGTTCCACTATCGGGCTCTGCCCCACGATATGCTTCAAGATCAGCAATGATAACCGTTGTTTCTTTCATCACTTTATCCAGATCATTAAAAATACTGTCTGCCCTTTTCTGTTTATCTGGATTTTCCAGATCAAGAGGATGCGTATTTGGTAATGTAACACCAAATCCCAGCGCATTTGCCCGGGCTTTCATTGCTCCAAGAGCATCATATCCATATGTATAAAAGCATTCCGGACCTGCTATATATATTGCTTCTTTTTCATATAATTTGTGCTGATACCTATACATTCCCAGTCTCCTACTTTAAAACTAATCCAAGAAGTAATTTCAGAAATCTTCCATAATCCGCATTACATCCAATCTCAATCAGTGGAAGATTTTCCCATACGAAATGGTGTCTTCTGTCAACTACGGTCATTCCAAGAGTTAATCCATCTTTTGTTTCTACACCAACTCTGACTTTCATTGTTTCAACTAATGTCGGATCAATTGCATATGCCACGGCCATACAATCAATTACAGTACAGTATGCATCAAATCCTCTGTTTCCATTAAAGCGGATTGCCTGACGCAGGAACTTAGCTTCTTTTCTGTCACTTTCCTCTAATAATTTGATATCATCATCTGTAAAATTAACATCAAAATAAGTAGCTACATCCAGCCCAAGAGCCACAAAAGGAATTCCTGACTCATAAACAATTTTTGCTGCTTCAGGGTCTACATAAACATTCCACTCACTCTGTGGAGTATCTCCGGTTGCGTTAAAAAAAGCATACTTATTTAATCCAAATGCTCCTGAAATTGCAACGATTTCTTTAATTAATGGTTTGATTTCCGGTGCTTTCGTAATTGCCATCGCAATATTGCTCATAGGCGCTGTTGCAACAATTGTAATTTCACCAGGATTTTCTTTTACAAGATCAATGATCAGATCAACTGCGTGTTTTTCACATAATGGAAGAGTTGGCTCCGGAAGATAGTTTTCAGCCTGTCCATCCTCACCATGTGTAAAAGGATCTTTAGGAGATTCTCTTACCATTGGTTTTGCCATTCCTCTTGCAACCGGAATATTATCAATTCCTAAAAGTTCCATGATTTTTCTTGCATTTTTACTGGTAATGTCTACCGGATAATTTCCGTTTACTGCTGTAACAGCCAGTAAATCAAGGTCCGGGGATTTTGCCGCCATAATGATAGCCATAGAATCGTCCATACCTGGATCACAGTCAAGAATTATTTTCTTCATATTGATATTCTCCTTTTTTCTTTTTATTTATTCAGTCTTTCAGGTTTATCAGACAGATATTGGCAATCTGCCTCACTGCCTTCCTCTATAGAGGATAATTTATTTATCTTCCACAACTTTTACATAAAATTCACGGTTTCTAGGTCCGTCAAACTCCAGAAAATAAATTCCCTGAGAACCACCTAACAGTAATTTTCCATTATGAACGATAAAAGTCTCTGTTACACCAAGTAATGCACATTTAATATGTCCTGCTGCATCCTGTGGTGTATCATGCTGATGTTTAAAATCAATTCTTGTTGGTACTAATCTTCTGATTTCTTCATCCAGATCAACAAAACCATCAGGGTCCCACGGTGAAAATACTGCCAGTCCTGCTGTTGAATGCATATTATGAACAATACAGATTCCTTCCTGAATACCGCTTTCTTCTACTACCTTTTTTACATCCTGTGTAATATCATGTACTTCATTATAAGTTGTTGATAATTTAATATTCTTTAATACTACCATTCTTTTTTTCTCCATCCGTTACCTTTATTTTACGATAATCTCACTGTTTTTTACGCAATATCCACCATCACAGAATGCCCAGTCTCCCTCGCATCCTCTGCCATACTTTTCTCCAATCAGTTCTGAAATATAGCTTGCGATCAGGCAGACCGGAGCAAAATGTGTTAATGGCATTGAAATTGGATATTTAGAGGCCGGAACTTTAATGTAAGTTGCCGGCTCGTTATTGAAATCTTCTGCGGAACCATCTGTAATCACTGCCAGCGGTCTGTGAAGCTCATTTGCATATTTCAACAGTTCTTTATTCCTGCTCATTGCCGGATTTGTTGTATTTGCTACAACAACTGTTCCCATATGTTTTGCATCTCTGGCAAAGAAGTTTAAGTGGAACCATTCTTCAGAATTAATATGCATTGCAAATTTTCCAGTTGCTTCAAGCATCTTTGCCTGTCCAAACCATGCAGTTGCATAATCAAAACCAGCTCCAATAAAGTCATAACAAGGGAAATCTTTCCAATCTTCTGCCAACTTCTTACACTGTTCTTCCATCGCAGGTAAAAGTTCTTTTAAAAGACCACCCTGATTCTTAATATCTTTACGATAATCCATCGCCTGATCCATTGTATATTTCCCTCTGACTTCTCCGAAACGAATCGCCAAAAGTAATAATGCCATTACACTAACCATGTAGCTTCTTGTTCCCGGAGCACTTTCAAACTTCGGAATATCTAACTTCAGAACCTTATCTGCATACTGGGCGAGAGGAGACTCTAAATTACCAGTCACTCCAAGAATATAACATCCATGTTTTTTTGCTCTCTGAACTGCTTCTGATACTCTGGCACCTGTTCCGGAGTTACTCACAGAAATCACCAGTGGATTGCGACAGTCAATTCCCATATGCTTTTCACAATAGAAGCGACTTAATTCAATCGCAGGAACAACTTCTGTTGGAATTGATGTCAACATTTCAAAAGCATGTTTGGTTGCCATAGCCGCTGCATAGGAATCTCCACATCCTGTCAGAACAATTCTCTGAATATTAAAGATTTCCTGAAAAGAAAGTACTGTTCTTGCTTTTGGTTCCAAATCCTCATATTGCTGTTCAATCAGTTCCGGAAGACTTTCCACCTGACGGCTCATTGCATTATCAAATTTACTCATTTTTATTTTCTCCATTTCTTTTTATTTTTCAGTCTCCCTTTGCAGAAAACCAATATTCTTTTCCAAGTTTCTTTTTTGTTTGATCCATTGTATTCAATATTGCACACGTCTCCAAAGCAATATCTACTGCAAAATTATGCCCAATACCAGCTTCAAATTTTTCTCCGGTGCATAGGTTATCGGCCACAGAGCAAATTGAACCGCCTCTTCTTCCAAATAAAGCTGACAATGTCACTATCGCTGCTGATTCTCTGTCTCCATTCAAAACACCCGCCCGATTATATATTTCTGCTA
>OLNC01001533.1_pt1 | contig 12182 bp, 12 predicted proteins | sample 1672011 | NCBI WGS metagenome assembly OLNC01 (sample SAMEA3136636, study PRJEB25190) | human gut metagenome | biome: human gut; feature: human-associated habitat; material: faeces | place: Austria | collected 2013 | reverse complement strand
ATGAAACTGACTTATACAAATGTAAATGGATACCTGATTCCGAACCTCACCTATATATCTGGTGAGCAGACTGTGCAATAGCAGTGTTAAAAGCACTGGAAAATTGTATCAGCAAAGAAAAGTTTATAGAAAAAATGAAACAGTTCGGATGGAGTGTAAATTGGACAGAAAAACGGAAGCACATCACATTTCAGAATCAGGATGGGAAGAAAGTGCGTGACAGTAATCTGTCAAAAACATTTCATCTGGATATCAGTAAGGAGGTCTTAGAGAATGAATTTGATAGAAATTACAAAAGGGTACGAGCCGAAGCAGAACGAACAAACGGAGCAGATGAAGAGCTTGCCGGATACTACCGACAAGTGGAAGCAGCTTGCGAAGGAGATACAAAAACTGAAAAAAAGAGTGGAGCTGCAATTAGAGAAAATAAGTGAAACAAAACTCCTCTGTGGAATTGGATATGTTGCGGCGGTTATATTTGCTGTTTGTCTTATTGAGATATGTATTTTATGATTTTCCATAATGATGGCAATCATGCTGTGGCTATTTTTCTAGAAACAAGCATTTGACAGAAATTCCAAAGATAGGTTTCTGCAAAATACACAATCTTATTGAGGATTGCATTGCTTGCTGATTTGTATTTTTAGAATATCTTAATCTGCTTAGTACATCTACTTTTCCTATTTTAATTTCTCCTGTGCTATCGTATAAATGTAAGGAGGAATGTTTATGACAGCAATAATAAAATCAATCCATAAATTTGAAGATGACTTCGATAGAAAGGCAGAACGATTTGCTTTTCACCATCGATATATTGCGTTTGTAATGATGTTCATTGGAATTCCGCTTTTCACTTTAATGGCGGTTGCTGCTTCAACAACAGTACTTATGTTGCCTATAGCATGGATTTTGGGCTGGCTGTAATCATCTTTAGATAGTTTTAATTTTATATCTATGCTGCTAATCCCATTTTAACGCAAATAGTAGTAAAATGTAGAAAGCAAAGGAGGAAAATATTATGAGTATTCTTGTTGGAGTTATTGGTCTGTGTGCTGTAGCGTTACTGGCCTACTATGTTTATGTTCTTATGAAAGGAGACAAACAATAATGAATGTAGTTATACAATGCATACTATATCTTGCTATTTTGGTTGTTCTTGCAATTCCACTTGGAGCATATATCAAAAATGTAATGAATGGTGAAAAAACTTTTTTATCTAAACTTCTCACCCCTTGTGAAAACGCCGTATATAAGGTATTGCGGGTGGATAAGGATGAACAAATGAATTGGAAAAAATACACCATTTCTGTTCTCATCTTTTCTGGTATCGGATTGGTGTTTTTGTTTTTGCTCCAACTCTTTCAGGGTTTTCTACCCGGAAATCCACAAGGGTTACCTGGTGTAAAATGGGATTTGTCTTTTAATACAGCCGCTAGCTTTATTACAAATACAAACTGGCAGGCGTATAGTGGTGAATCCACCCTTAGCTATTTAACTCAGGCTCTTGGTCTGACTGTGCAGAACTTCGTGTCTGCTGCAACAGGTATTGCTGTTCTATTTGCTTTGATTCGAGGATTTATGAGGGTGAAAACAGATGGGCTGGGAAGTTTTTGGGTAGATATGACAAGAATTATCATCTATATCTTAATCCCGCTTAACCTGGTAATTTCCTTGCTACTAGTCAGCGGTGGCGTTATTCAGAATTTGAAAGCTGGAGAAACCGTATCTCTTGTGGAGCCAATCGGAGTAAGCGCTGAAGGCGAAATACTAGAAAATGCAGAAATAGATTTGGAAGCTGGAACTGTTGTCGTTGACGGTCAGATTGTAGAGGATGCAGAAATTGTGACAGAGCAGTTTGTTCCGATGGGACCAGCTGCAAGTCAGGTTGCCATTAAACAGACAGGTACAAATGGCGGTGGATTTATGGGAGTCAACTCGGCACATCCACTTGAAAACCCTAATGCATTTACCAATTTGATTGAGATGATTTCACTACTTTTAATCCCTGCGGCACTATGTTTTACTTTTGGTAACGCAGTAAAAAATAAAAAACAGGGAATCGCAATTTTTATGGCAATGTTCCTTTGCCTTGTATTTGCACTGAGCGTGGTTGCTGTTAATGAGCAATTTGCAACACCACAACTTATTCAAAACGGAAATGTTGATGTTTCTATGGTAGATCAGGCGGGCGGAAATATGGAAGGTAAAGAAACCCGATTCGGCATTGCTGCATCTTCTACTTGGGCTACATTTACTACAGCTGCTTCCAATGGGTCCGTAAATTCTATGCATGACAGCTACACGCCGCTGGGAGGCATGGTAACAATGCTTTTGATGCAACTTGGCGAAGTTATTTTCGGTGGTGTGGGATGTGGCTTATATGGAATGCTTGCTTTCGCAATTCTGACCGTTTTTATTGCTGGACTAATGGTAGGAAGAACACCAGAATTTTTAGGCAAGAAAATAGAACCATATGAAATGAAATGGTCTGTTCTGGTATGTCTTGCAACTCCGATTGCAATTCTTGTTGGAAGTGGAATTGCAGCAGTATGGCCAGGTATTGAAAGCAGTTTGAATAATGTAGGAGCACATGGCTTTTCAGAACTGCTTTATACTTTTTCTTCCTGTGGTGGAAACAATGGTTCTGCCTTTGCTGGTTTTAATGGAAATACGATGTTCTTAAATCTATTATTGGGATTTGTGATGTTGTTTGCACGATTTTTGCCGATCATCGGGACACTGGCAATTGCTGGAAACCTTGCGGAGAAAAAGAAAATTGCAACAACTGCCGGTACACTTTCTACAACGAATACAATGTTTGTATTTCTGCTGATTTTTATTGTCCTGCTTGTGGGTGCATTGAGTTTCTTCCCAGCATTGGCATTAGGTCCCATTGCAGAATTTTTCCAGAGTATCGTTTAAGGAGGGATATTGTTATGACATCAAAGACGAAAAGCGCCTTTGCCGATAAGAAAATGATTGGCAGAGCGATAAAAGAATCGTTTATAAAATTAAATCCGAAAACGCAAGTGCAAAATCCGGTTATGCTGTTGGTATATTTATCTGCAATTCTAACAACTGTATTATGGATTGTTTCTTTATTTGGATTAAAAGATGCATCTAGTGGATATACATTCTCAATCGCAGTTATTCTGTGGTTTACTTGTGTTTTCGCAAATTTTGCAGAGGCAATTGCCGAGGGTAGAGGAAAGGCTCAGGCTGATGCGTTAAGAGCTTCTAAAAAAGATGTGGAAGCACATAAAATTCCATCTGCTGACAAAAAAGAGTTAATTACAAATGTATCTTCTGCTACTTTGAAAAAAGGAGATATTGTAATTGTAAAAGCAGGTGAGCAAATTCCTGGCGATGGAGAGGTAATTGAGGGAGCTGCTTCTGTAGATGAAAGTGCCATTACTGGCGAGTCTGCACCAGTTATTCGTGAAGCCGGTGGCGACAGAAGTGCCGTTACCGGAGGCACAACCGTCCTGTCCGATTGGATCGTTGTTCAGATTACGAGCGAAGCTGGAGCGAGCTTTCTTGATAAAATGATTGCAATGGTGGAAGGAGCCGCGAGGAAAAAGACCCCTAATGAAATCGCTTTGCAAATTTTTCTTGTAGCACTCTCCATTATTTTCATCCTTGTTACTATGTCTCTCTATACATATTCTGTTTTTTCGGCAAAACAGGCAGGGATTGATAATCCAACGTCTATTACAACATTGGTTGCTTTGTTAGTGTGTCTTGCACCTACTACTATTGGTGCATTGCTCTCTGCCATTGGTATCGCTGGTATGAGTAGGCTCAATCAGGCAAATGTACTTGCTATGAGTGGACGAGCGATTGAAGCTGCTGGCGATGTAGATATTCTGATGCTTGATAAAACAGGTACAATCACACTCGGTAATCGTCAGGCTCATGCGTTTATACCTGTAGACGGTGTAAGTGAAGAAGAACTTGCTGACGCAGCACAGTTATCATCTCTTGCCGATGAAACTCCAGAAGGAAGGAGTGTAGTGATTCTTGCAAAAGAAAAGTATGGAATTAGGGGGAGAGAATTAGCAGATAAGCATATGATTTTTGTCCCATTTACAGCAAAAACCAGAATGAGCGGTGTAGACTTTGATGGGAATGAAATTCGGAAGGGTGCAGCAGAATCTATGCAGGCTTATGTTACCCAGGCAGGCGGTGTCTACTCGGAGGAATGCGACCGCATTGTACAGGATATAGCAAAACAAGGCGGAACCCCTTTGGTTGTTGCAAAAAATCATAAAATCCTTGGAGTCATTCATCTGAAAGATATTATAAAGCAGGGCGTTCAGGAAAAATTTGCAGATCTTCGGAAAATGGGAATTAAGACCATTATGATTACAGGGGACAATCCGATGACTGCCGCTGCGATTGCAGCCGAGGCCGGAGTGGATGACTTTCTTGCTGAGGCAACACCTGAAGGAAAATTGTCTATGATTCGTGATTTTCAGGCAAAAGGTCATTTAGTTGCTATGACAGGCGACGGAACTAATGATGCCCCGGCTCTTGCACAGGCAGATGTGGCAGTTGCCATGAATACAGGAACACAGGCGGCAAAGGAAGCCGGCAATATGGTGGATTTAGATTCTTCACCTACGAAGCTGATCGATATTGTGCGTATTGGCAAGCAACTATTGATGACACGAGGAAGTTTGACTACTTTTTCTATCGCAAATGATGTGGCAAAATATTTTGCAATTATTCCAGCTTTGTTTATGGGACTTTATCCTGGATTGTCTGCACTCAATATTATGGGATTGCATTCTCCACAAAGTGCTGTACTTTCGGCTATCATCTATAATGCACTTATTATCATCGCCTTGATTCCATTGGCGTTAAAAGGTGTAAAATATCGTGAAGTTTCAGCGGGAAAACTACTATCACGAAATTTGCTGATTTATGGTTTAGGTGGACTGGCTGCTCCATTTATTTTCGTAAAATTGATTGATATGCTGCTGGTTCTATTAGGATTGGTATAAGGAAAGAGGGATTATGATGAAAGCATTAAAAAGTGTATTTCCGAAAGCACTTATGATATTTTTACTATTTACTGTTATCTGTGGAGTCGCTTATACAGGGGTTGTAACCGGAGTAGCACAGCTTATCTTTCCAGATAAGGCAAATGGCAGTTTGATCGAAGTGGACGGGAAAAAATATGGTTGTGAACTTTTGGGACAACAATATACCGATGAAGAACATATGTGGGGACGTATTATGAATGTTGATATATCTACTTATAAAGATGAAAACGGTAAAACATTGATGTATGCGGCACCGTCGAATCTTTCTCCTGCTAGTGATGAATTTGAAGATTTAGTTGCTGAACGAGTGAAAATGATTCGTGAAGCAAATCCTGATATGAATGAGACTTCAATTCCAGTTGACCTCGTGACTTGTTCAGGTAGTGGACTTGATCCGCATATCTCTCCTGCAGCAGCAGAATATCAGGTGGCAAGAGTTGCAAAAGCAAATGATATGACGGAAGATGAAGTTAGAGCGATTATTAAACAGTGTACCGATGGTAGGTTTTTGGGAATTTTTGGTGAAGAGACTGTAAATGTCCTGAAAGTTAATTTGATGTTGGATGGCATTCTATAACAACATTCCAAAAGGAGAGCGGAAGTTTTCGGACTTTCGCTCTCCTTTATGCAATTTTAATTTCGAGATATTATTTTTTATGCCCATTTAATACAAATAAAGATAAAATAAAGCTAATATAAATAAGAAATTAATATAATGAGGATATTTGTTATGCAGAAAATAAATAAATTAAAACACCGGCATATCACATCGTTTTAGATTATTATTTTAGGGTTTTTATCCGTGATTCTTTTGGGAAGTTTATTTTTAATGTTGCCGATAGCAACAAAAGATGGTCAGATCACCCCCTTTTCTGATACTTTGTTTACTGCTACTTCTGCGGTTTGCGTAACTGGGTTAGTTATTTATGATACGGCAACATACTGGTCTTTCTTTGGTCAATGTATTATTTTACTATTGATTCAAATCGGGGGCATGGGAATTGTTACTATTTTCGTCGCAGTTGCAGTTGTATCTGGACAAAAAATTGGATTGGTGCAGCTATTTTAGCTCCGGTTTTCTGTAGAGATTTTGGCTTTTTGAAAGGTATATGGTCTTTTTGTAATGCAGGTTTTAATTCAGTAGACTTGACATTGATAAGTGAAGTCGGACAGATGCTCATTATTATATTGATGATAATAGGAGGCTCTCCTGGATCTACAGCTGGCGGGATGAAAACAACGACGATTGCGGTTCTTGTTTCATCTGCTTTGTCAGTGTTCCGAAAAAAAGAGCATGCTCATTTTTTCGGCAGAAGGATTTCTGATAATACTATTAAAAATGTAGCTACTATCCTTTTGATGTATATTACATTATTCCTCACAGGAGGTATGATTATCAGTAGCATTGATAATATTCCCTTAATTACAGCTCTATTTGAAACAGCGTCGGCAATTGGGACAGTAGGATTATCATTGGGGATTACATCTGAATTGGGAATCATTTCCCATTTGATTTTAATTTTTCTGATTTTTCTCGGCAGAGTTGGTGGATTGACTTTGGTTTTTGCTGCTCTTTCAGAAAGAAAACCCAACAGTTCAAAATATCCACAAGAAAAAATAACAGTAGGTTAAAGGAGAAAAAAGATGACAAGTAAGAAATCTATTTTACTGATTGGACTTGGAAGATTTGGAAGACATATCGCAATGAAACTAGATGAACTACATCATCAGGTAATGGCGGTAGATAAAGAAGATAGCCGTGTGGAAGCTATTCTTCCCTTTGTAACTAACGCACAAATAGGCGATGCAACAAACGAAGATTTTTTAAGTTCTCTCGGTATTCGGAATTTTGATGTTTGTATTGTAGCAATTGGGGATAATTTTCAGAATTCTTTGGAAACGACCTCTCTTTTGAAGGAATTAGGCGCAAAAATGGTAGTATCTCGTGCATCCAGAGATATTCACGCAAAATTTCTTTTACGCAATGGAGCAGACGAGATTGTTTATCCAGAAACGCAGCTTGCTAATTGGACTGCAATTCGTTACAGCTCCGACCACATTCTTGATTATATAGAACTGGATGAAGATTATGCTATTTTTGAATTGTCTGTACCGCATGAATGGACTGGAAAAACAATCGGTCAATTAGATATACGAAAAAAATATGATATTAATATTATGGCTGTTAAAACAAATGGCATTTTGAATTTGAAAGTGAATTCAGATACATATTTATCAGCAGATAGTTCTATGCTTGTTCTCGGAGAAATCAAGTATATACAAAAATATTTTCATGTTTAGAAAGAAGTCGATGATATGGAGAATGTTATTTTAGTTTTATCAGTAATGGCAATATTTATTTTTGGCTATTTTATTATGAAAAAATTGGATATATTTCTTACTAAGAATCAATTTGGCGACAGCCTTTCTGCTTCTACCCTTCGAATTGGATTTGAATCTCCTGTAATGATAGATGCTATGGCTACTTTATTGGAGCGCTTTTCAAAGGAGAATTCAAATTGTGAAATGTATCTTTTTTATGGTTCTGCAAACGAAATAAAAAGCGGGATAGAAAATCAAGACCTTGATTTTGGGATTCTTGAAAATTGGGTTGATAACGGGGCGAAAAGCAAGATTCAATCTCTATCTCTCTCGATTAGGCAAAGTGCAATCGCTTCTGAATCTGTAGGACTTATGGTGTATCCATTGAATCAAACGGAAAAGCAAGTATATGCCAAAATCCCGAGACATACAAGCCAAAATTCCATTGCCGCAGGCAATCTGGAATGAATTTTGGCTAAGTTACTGTGAACGGAGTGAACAGTAACACTTGTTATTTTCATATAGTTTTGTCCACACGAAGAAATAGAAAAAAGTAAAGGAAACATGCTATAATCCTTATACGTTCTTAATGTTTAGCTTGCAATACTTGTCTAAAATTTATTTGTTTTCCTTTATAATACTTTATAATATTCGATAGAAGAGGTGATTGTATGAGCAGCAGGCAGAATCCAGATCAATTATTAAAAGCGATTCAGGACGAAGAAGTGAATCAAAACAAAGGACATTTGAAAATATTCTTCGGATATGCGGCGGGTGTTGGAAAAACATATGCTATGTTGGAGGCGGCTCATATAGCAAAACAACAAGGAATTGATGTAGTGGCAGGCTACATAGAACCCCACGAACGTCCAAAAACAGCCGCACTTTTGAACGGATTAGAAGTTATCCCTACCAAAGAAGTAACCTATAATGGTATGATACTGCACGAATTTGATATTGATGCTGCACTACAAAGAAGCCCTGAATTGATTCTTGTAGATGAACTTGCTCACACGAATGCAGAAGGATGTCGCCATGCAAAGCGTTATCAGGATATTAAAGAACTTTTAAGAGCGGGGATTGATGTTTATACAACGGTAAATGTGCAGCATATAGAAAGCCTTTGTGATGTGGTTGCTTCTATCACAGAAGTCGTTGTACGGGAACGTATTCCAGATTCCATATTTGATCACGCAGATCAGGTAGAGCTAATAGATATTGAACCACAGGATTTGATTGAACGTCTTAGCATGGGGAATGTTTATCGGGAAAATCAAGCAAAGCAAGCGGTGGAAAATTTTTTCACTGTAGAGAATTTGACTGCTCTCAGGGAAATTGCATTACGTCGCTGTGCAGACCGGGTGAATATTCTCACAGAAAATGCTCGTATTAAAAATAATGGAGATTATCATACAGATGAGCATATTCTTGTGTGTCTTTCTTCTTCCCCTTCCAATGAGAAAATCATTCGCACCGCTGCAAGAATGGCGTTTGCCTTCAAGGGAACTTTTACAGCACTGTTTGTAGAAACCCCGGATTTTTCGGTGATGAGTGAAGATAATGTAAAGCGTCTACGATCCAATATGCGTCTTGCCGAACAGCTTGGAGCAAAAATTGAAACAGTATATGGAGAGGATGTCCCTTTTCAAATTTCTGAATTTGCCAGACTGTCTGGCGTATCAAAAATTGTGATTGGACGTAGTTCTGCCGCTAAGCGCCACCTTTTTAGCAAACCGACTCTTACAGAAAAACTGATTCTCCTTGCCCCTAATTTGGATGTCCACATTATTCCAGATACAGTTTCCAATACATCCATTTATCGATTGAAGAAGGCAAGGAAAAAGAATTTTATTGTTTTCTCGGTTGCCGATATATTAAAATGTATTGGAATTTTGATTGTTTCCAGTCTTATCGGAATGATTTTTCAAAAGTTGGAATTTGATGAAGCGAACATTATTACAGTGTTTGTTCTTGGTGTACTTGTTATAGCGGTCACAACAAAATATCAGGTATATAGCCTGCTTTCCTCGATTGTAAGTGTTTTAGTGTTTAATTTCTTGTTTACAGAGCCGAAATTTTCCTTGCAAGCATATGATAAGGGTTATCCAGTTACCTTCCTTATTATGTTTTTAGCAGCATTCCTTACAGGATCTCTTGCTATAAGGATTAAAAATCAGGCAAGACAGGCGGCAAGATCTGCTTATCGCACCAAAGTATTGTTTGATACTAACCAACTATTACAACAGGCAAAAGATAAAAATGAAATTGTATCTGTAACATCGAACCAACTCATTAAGCTGTTGGGAAAAGACATTATTTTTTATTTGGCTGATGGCGAAAAACTGGAAGTTCCTCGTATTTTTTCTACAGATGAAAAAGATTTGAGTGCATGTATTTCTGATAATGAAAAAGCAGTCGCTGGATGGGTATTAAAAAACAATAAGCACGCAGGTGCGACAACAGAGACTCTTTCTAACGCAAAATGTTTATATCTTGCTGTTCGTAGCATCAATATGGTATATGGAGTTGTGGGGATTGTGATGGATGAGTCCCCTATTGATCCATTTGAAAACAGCATTCTTTTATCCATTTTAGGAGAATGTGCATTAGCTCTGGAGAATGAAAAAAATGCTCGCGAAAAGCAGGAGGCAGCTGTTTTGGCAAAGAACGAACAACTGCGGGCAAATCTTCTTCGAGCTATTTCCCACGATTTAAGGACTCCTTTAACATCTATTTCAGGTAATGCCAGTAACTTACTTTCTAATGAAGATTCTTTTGACAGTGAGACAAGAAAACAGCTTTACATGGATATTTATGATGATTCTATATGGCTTATTAACCTTGTGGAAAATTTGCTGGCTGTTACAAGGATTGAAGAAGGTCGCTTAAATCTGAGAATGTCAGAAGAACTGGTGGATGATGCGATTTCAGAAGCATTATTACATATTAATCGAAAAAGCGTGGAACATTCGATTTCTGTTGAAAATAAAGATGAATTCCTGCTTGCTAAAATGGATGCAAGACTTATTGTTCAGGTAATTATTAACATTATTGATAATGCTGTCAAATATACGCCGAAAGGATCTCACATTGTGATAAAAACAGAGAGAGTTGGAGACAAAGCGGTTATTTCTATCTCTGATGATGGCGATGGAATTCCTAATGAATTGAAGCCACGGATATTTGATATGTTTTACAGCGGTGCAAATCAGATTGCAGATAGCCGCCGTAGTTTAGGACTGGGATTATCATTGTGTAAGTCCATTATCCTTGCTCATGGCGGTGAAATCAGTGTCTCTGATAATCTACCGCATGGTACCACATTTACATTTACACTACCTGTTGGGGAGGTTAAAATTTATGAATAAATCACTTGTATTGGTTGTAGAAGATGATACATCTGTCAGAAATTTAATTATAACTACATTAAAAGCACACGATTATCGCTATCTTACTGCACCAAACGGTCAGGCAGCAATTTTAGAAGCATCATCCCATAATCCGGATATTGTTTTGTTGGATTTAGGACTACCTGATATGGATGGTGTTGCTGTTATTGAAAAGATTCGCTCTTGGTCAAATACACCGATTATTGTAATTAGTGCCAGAAGCGAGGACACCGATAAAATTGATGCTCTTGATGCTGGGGCAGACGATTATCTGACAAAACCATTCTCCGTGGAGGAACTGCTTGCTAGATTACGTGTTACACAAAGAAGGCTTGCGATGATGCAAAAAGAATCACCAACCGAAGCTGCTGTTTTTACAAATGGACAACTTCGGGTGGACTATGTTGCTGGTTGTGCTTATCTAAATGATGAAGAATTGCATTTAACACCTATTGAATATAAGTTGCTGTGTTTACTTTCTAAAAATGTAGGGAAAGTTTTGACACATACTTTTATAGTGCAAAATATTTGGGGAAATAGTTGGGATAATGATATTGCTTCGCTCCGTGTTTTTATGGCTACACTGCGCAAAAAAATCGAAAAAGAACCAAACTCTACGCAGTATATCCAAACGCATATTGGAGTGGGATATAGGATGCTGAAAGTTGATTGAACTTCACAACACCGGTGGCTACGGCGATTGACGACAACGCCGCAGATGAAAAATCAGACAAGTCAATGTAGCAGTTACTTAATATTCACTGTACTAGAGCGTGTCTGAAAAATCATTCCCGCAATCTGCACGCCCCACTTTGCGGGATATTTAAGTATCGATAAGTTTCATTTATATAAGCTAATAGGTAAAATTTAATAGAATAACACGTAAAAAAGCACTGAAATCGTTTGCTGATCACGATTTATAGTGCTTTTTCTTTGACTACAAAGGAAAACACAACGAATTTAAGTTTCGCGCAGTTTTACATTTGCAGATCGCCATTTCCTTTTAGGTTCATGTTTCCCACAATCGTCGCAGGTCTGTGGCCAGTTAATTTTCCACTCAAAATACGAATGGAAGCCAACACGCGAACAGAATATGCAATGCCATAGTAATAGATAAAATTTGAGAACAAAATGCGAAAGGTAAGGTGATGTGATTGAGAAAATTGTAGGTATAGGACGACTTATACAAAGAATATGTTGGAAAAGAGGTGAGCATCATGGTGAATCAGTCAGTAATAGATTCCAGTGTTAATCTGGAGCAGTTAAAGGACATTGAAGATTTAATTCCTGATATGGATAAGGCTATTTCTGAAAAAGTGGAAACTTTTCTGGATAAATCTGGCGATCAGCCGTATGCTCACATGAATGAAGGGTATGTGGTAGTCGTGGAAATGACAGGAGAAATGGATGCTACAGATGCGAT
>OLNC01001520.1_pt1 | contig 12273 bp, 6 predicted proteins | sample 1672011 | NCBI WGS metagenome assembly OLNC01 (sample SAMEA3136636, study PRJEB25190) | human gut metagenome | biome: human gut; feature: human-associated habitat; material: faeces | place: Austria | collected 2013 | reverse complement strand
AATGTGCGCCCAGTTCAACAGCGATGAAATCACGACCTTCCATGCGGTCAAGGCGGCGTTTGATCCCGATGGTTTGCTGAACCCTGGGAAAAACATTCCCACGCTACACCGCTGTGCTGAATTTGGTGCCATGCATGTGCATCACGGTCATTTACCTTTCCCTGAACTGGAGCGTTTCTGATGCTACGCGAGTGTGATTACAGCCAGGCGCTGCTGGAGCAGGTGAATCAGGCGATTAGCGATAAAACGCCGCTGGTGATTCAGGGCAGCAATAGCAAAGCCTTTTTAGGTCGTCCTGTCACCGGGCAAACGCTGGATGTGCGTTGTCATCGCGGCATTGTTAATTACGACCCGACCGAGCTGGTGATAACCGCGCGTGCCGGAACGCCGCTGGTGGCGATTGAAGCGGCGCTGGAGAGCGCCGGGCAAATGCTCCCCTGCGAGCCGCCACATTATGGTGAAGAAGCCACCTGGGGCGGGATGGTCGCCTGCGGGCTGGCGGGGCCGCGTCGCCCGTGGAGCGGTTCGGTCCGCGATTTTGTCCTCGGCACGCGCATCATTACCGGCACTGGAAAACATCTGCGTTTTGGTGGCGAAGTGATGAAAAACGTTGCCGGATACGATCTCTCACGGTTAATGGCCGGAAGCTACGGTTGTCTGGGTGTGCTCACTGAAATCTCGATGAAAGTGTTACCGCGACCACGCGCCACCCTGAGTCTGCGTCGGGAAATCAGCCTGCAAGAAGCCATGAATGAAATCGCCCAGTGGCAACTCCAGCCATTACCCATTAGTGGCTTATGTTACTTCGACAATGCGTTGTGGATCCGCCTTGAGGGCGGCGAAGGATCGGTAAAAGCAGCGCGTGAACTGCTGGGTGGCGAAGAGGTTGCGGATCAGTTCTGGCAGCAATTGCGTGAACAACAACTGCCGTTCTTCTCGTTACCAGGTACCTTATGGCGCATTTCATTACCCAGCGATGCGCCGATGATGGATTTACCCGGCGAGCAACTGATCGACTGGGGCGGGGCGTTACTCTGGCGGAAATCGACAGCCGATGACAATCAAATCCATCGCATTGCCCGCAACGCTGGCGGTCATGCGACCCGCTTTAGTGCCGGAGATGGTGGCTTTGCCCCGCTACCGGCTCCTTTATTCCGCTATCACCAGCAGCTTAAACAGCAGCTCGACCCTTGCGGCGTGTTTAATCCCGGTCGCATGTACGCGGAGCTTTAAGGAGCAGGCTATGCAAACCCAATTAACCGAAGAGATGCGGCAGAACGCGCGGGCGCTGGAAGCCGACAGCATCCTGCGCGCCTGTGTTCACTGCGGATTTTGTACCGCAACCTGCCCAACCTATCAGCTCCTGGGCGATGAACTGGACGGGCCGCGCGGGCGCATCTATCTGATTAAACAGGTGCTGGAAGGCAACGAAGTCACGCTTAAAACACAGGAGCATCTCGATCGCTGCCTCACTTGCCGCAATTGTGAAACCACCTGTCCTTCTGGTGTGCGCTATCACAATTTGCTGGATATCGGGCGTGATATTGTCGAGCAGAAAGTGAAACGCCCACTGCCGGAGCGAATGCTGCGCGAAGGATTGCGCCAGGTAGTGCCGCGTCCGGCGGTCTTCCGTGCGCTGACGCAGGTAGGGCTGGTGCTGCGACCGTTTTTACCGGAACAGGTCAGAGCAAAACTGCCTGCTGAAACCGTGAAAGCTAAACCGCGTCCACCACTGCGCCATAAGCGTCGGGTTTTAATGCTGGAAGGCTGCGCCCAGCCTACGCTTTCGCCCAACACCAACGCGGCAACTGCGCGAGTGCTGGATCGTCTGGGGATCAGCGTCATGCCAGCTAACGAAGCAGGCTGTTGTGGCGCGGTGGACTATCATCTTAATGCGCAAGAGAAAGGGTTAGCGCGGGCGCGCAATAATATTGATGCCTGGTGGCCCGCGATTGAAGCAGGTGCCGAGGCAATTTTGCAAACCGCCAGCGGTTGTGGCGCGTTTGTCAAAGAGTATGGGCAGATGCTGAAAAACGATGCGTTGTATGCCGATAAAGCGCGTCAGGTCAGTGAGCTGGCGGTCGATTTAGTCGAACTTCTGCGCGAGGAACCGCTGGAAAAACTGGCAATTCGCGGCGATAAAAAACTGGCCTTCCACTGCCCGTGTACCCTACAACATGCGCAAAAGCTGAACGGCGAAGTGGAAAAAGTGTTGCTTCGTCTTGGATTTACCTTAACGGACGTTCCCGACAGCCATCTGTGCTGCGGTTCAGCGGGAACATATGCGTTAACGCATCCCGATCTGGCACGCCAGCTGCGGGATAACAAAATGAATGCGCTGGAAAGCGGCAAACCGGAAATGATCGTCACCGCCAACATTGGTTGCCAGACGCATCTGGCGAGCGCCGGTCGTACCTCTGTGCGTCACTGGATTGAAATTGTAGAACAAGCCCTTGAAAAGGAATAATAAAATGAAAACTAAAGTCATTCTTAGCCAGCAAATGGCGAGTGCAATTATTGCCGCAGGTCAGGAAGAGGCGCAGAAAAATAACTGGTCTGTTTCCATTGCTGTTGCCGATGACGGCGGTCATCTGCTGGCGTTAAGTCGCATGGACGATTGCGCGCCGATTGCGGCTTACATCTCCCAGGAGAAAGCGCGTACCGCCGCGCTGGGGCGTCGTGAAACTAAGGGCTATGAAGAGATGGTGAACAACGGACGTACCGCGTTCGTGACTGCGCCGTTACTGACGTCGCTGGAAGGTGGCGTACCGGTTGTTGTGGATGGGCAAATTATTGGTGCCGTGGGCGTTTCTGGTTTAACCGGAGCACAGGATGCGCAGGTCGCGAAAGCGGCAGCAGCGGTGTTGGCGAAATAAGCGAAAACGAGGAGATAAACAATGAGTCAAACCATAACCCAGGGCCGTTTACGCATTGACGCCAATTTTAAACGTTTTGTGGATGAAGAAGTTTTGCCTGGCGTGGAACTGGATGCTGCCGCGTTCTGGCACAATGTTGATGAGATCGTTCACGATCTGGCGCCAGAGAATCGTCAGTTGCTGGCAGAGCGCGATCGCATTCAGGCGGCGCTTGATGAGTGGCATCGCAGCAATCCGGGGCCGGTAAAAGATAAAGCGGCCTATAAATCTTTCCTGCGTGAACTGGGCTACCTGGTGCCACAGCCTGACCACGTGACGGTGGAAACCACGGGCATCGACAGCGAAATCACCAGTCAGGCGGGGCCACAGTTGGTGGTTCCGGCGATGAACGCCCGCTACGCGCTGAACGCGGCGAACGCTCGCTGGGGCTCACTGTACGATGCGTTATACGGCAGCGACATCATCCCGCAGGAAGGGGCGATGGTCAGCGGCTACGATCCGCAGCGTGGTGAGCAGGTTATCGCCTGGGTTCGGCGTTTCCTCGATGAATCACTACCGCTGGAAAACGGCAGCTATCAGGATGTGGTGGCGTTTAAGGTGGTCGATAAACAATTACGCATCCAGTTGAAAAATGGTAAAGAAACCACGTTACGTACTCCAGCACAGTTTGTCGGTTACCGTGGCGATACTGCTGCGCTGACCTGCATTTTGCTGAAAAATAACGGCCTGCATATTGAGCTACAAATCGATGCCAACGGGCGGATTGGCAAAGACGATCCGGCGCACATCAACGATGTTATCGTCGAAGCGGCCATCAGTACCATTCTCGACTGCGAAGATTCGGTTGCGGCGGTTGATGCGGAAGATAAAATCCTGCTGTACCGCAACCTGCTGGGCCTGATGCAGGGGACTCTGCAAGAGAAAATGGAGAAGAACGGTCGGCAAATCGTGCGTAAACTGAATGACGATCGTCAGTACACTGCCGCCGATGGATCTGAAATTTCTCTGCACGGACGCTCGTTGCTGTTTATCCGCAACGTGGGGCATTTGATGACCATTCCTGTGATTTGGGACAGCGAAGGCAATGAAATCCCGGAAGGCATTCTTGATGGCGTCATGACTGGCGCGATTGCCCTCTATGATTTAAAAGTGCAGAAAAACTCGCGCACTGGCAGCGTCTATATTGTGAAACCGAAAATGCACGGTCCGCAGGAAGTGGCGTTCGCCAACAAACTGTTTTCCCGCGTTGAGACAATGCTCGGTATGGCACCGAATACCCTGAAAATGGGCATTATGGATGAAGAACGCCGGACCTCGCTGAACTTGCGTAGCTGTATCGCTCAGGCGCGCAACCGCGTGGCGTTCATCAATACCGGTTTCCTCGACCGTACCGGCGATGAAATGCATTCGGTGATGGAAGCGGGCCCGATGCTGCGTAAAAACCAGATGAAATCGACGCCGTGGATCAAAGCCTACGAACGTAATAACGTGCTTTCCGGTCTGTTCTGTGGGCTACGTGGAAAAGCGCAAATCGGTAAAGGCATGTGGGCAATGCCGGACCTGATGGCAGACATGTACAGCCAGAAGGGCGACCAATTGCGTGCCGGGGCAAACACGGCCTGGGTTCCGTCGCCAACTGCCGCTACGCTCCATGCGCTGCACTACCACCAAACCAACGTACAGAGCGTGCAAGCCAACATTGCCCAGACCGAGTTCAATGCTGAATTTGAACCGCTGCTGGACGATCTGCTGACTATTCCGGTTGCTGAAAACGCTAACTGGTCGGCGCAAGAGATCCAACAAGAGCTGGATAACAACGTGCAGGGGATTCTGGGGTACGTGGTGCGTTGGGTGGAGCAGGGGATTGGTTGTTCAAAAGTGCCGGATATTCACAACGTGGCGTTGATGGAAGACCGCGCAACGCTGCGTATTTCCAGCCAGCATATCGCCAACTGGTTACGTCACGGTATTCTGACCAAAGATCAGGTGCAGGCGTCGCTGGAGAATATGGCGAAAGTGGTTGATCAGCAAAACGCTGGCGATCCGGCTTATCGTCCGATGGCGGGGAATTTCGCTAACTCGTGTGCTTTTAAAGCTGCCAGCGATTTGATCTTCCTCGGCGTGAAACAGCCAAACGGCTATACCGAACCGTTATTACACGCATGGCGTTTACGCGAAAAAGAAAATCATTAATAGCGTCAAAAAAAGCCCCGGCAAGATTTATTGTCGGGGCTATGATAGTAACTGCGGTAGTACATTTATCCCGGAAATAACCGGAGCGATTATCAGGGGTTAACAATATTAAATACCCGTAGCGCATCACTAGCGGGATTAAAACAACAATATGGACATCTTAACGATACTCTGCGCCTGCGTGTGCGGAACAGAAACCCTTACCCGATATACTTGTTATGCCAGAGGTAGCAATTGCGTTAGCGGCGTACTGTTGCTGTAAAGTATAACGCCTATATTTTACAGTTCAGTCCTCTTTTGCTTATTACAACCTTAAGTATATCAAGCATATAAAGATAATAAGAGACTGAACAATATGGTTACCTGGACCCAAATGTATATGCCGATGGGAGGACTGGGGCTATCCGCTCTGGTCGCCCTGATCCCAATAATATTCTTCTTCGTTGCACTCGCGGTATTACGTCTGAAAGGACATGTCGCCGGAGCAATAACCCTTATATTATCTATTCTGATTGCGATATTCGCCTTTAAAATGCCGATTGATATGGCATTTGCTGCTGCGGGCTATGGCTTTATTTATGGTTTATGGCCAATTGCGTGGATTATTGTCGCGGCGGTATTCCTGTATAAATTAACCGTTGCCAGCGGCCAGTTCGATATTATCCGCAGCTCGGTTATCTCCATCACCGACGATCAGCGTTTGCAGGTGTTACTGATTGGTTTCTCCTTTGGTGCGTTGCTGGAAGGGGCGGCTGGCTTTGGCGCACCGGTGGCGATTACCGGTGCGCTGCTGGTGGGCCTGGGCTTCAAACCGCTATACGCGGCGGGGCTGTGTCTGATTGCCAACACTGCGCCGGTGGCGTTTGGTGCGTTGGGTGTGCCAATTCTGGTCGCCGGTCAGGTAACGGGAATCGATCCGTTCGACATTGGCGCAATGGCGGGACGTCAGTTACCGTTCCTGTCGGTTCTTGTGCCGTTCTGGCTGGTAGCAATGATGGACGGCTGGAAAGGGGTGAAAGAGACGTGGCCAGCGGCGCTGGTTGCAGGGGGAAGCTTCGCTGTCACTCAGTTCTTTACCTCTAACTATATTGGTCCGGAACTGCCGGATATTACTTCGGCGCTGGTGAGTATCGTCTCACTTTCTTTATTTCTTAAAGTCTGGCGGCCAAAAAATACCGAAACGGCAATCAGTATGGGACAATCCGCAGGTGCGATGGTGGTGAATAAACCGTCTTCTGGCGGTCCCGTGCCTTCAGAATATCGTCTGGGGCAAATCATTCGTGCGTGGTCACCGTTTTTAATCTTAACGGTGTTGGTCACCATCTGGACCATGAAGCCGTTTAAAGCGTTATTTGCTCCGGGCGGCGCGTTTTATTCACTGGTGATTAATTTCCAGATCCCTCATTTGCATCAACAAGTCTTGAAAGCGGCCCCCATTGTCGCCCAGCCGACGCCAATGGACGCGGTGTTTAAATTCGACCCCCTCTCTGCTGGTGGCACCGCTATTTTTATTGCGGCGATTATCTCGATCTTCATCCTCGGCGTGGGGATCAAGAAAGGTATTGGTGTCTTTGCCGAAACGCTAATTAGTCTGAAGTGGCCGATACTGTCGATTGGCATGGTGCTGGCATTTGCCTTCGTGACCAACTATTCCGGCATGTCCACCACGCTGGCGCTGGTACTGGCTGGTACAGGCGTGATGTTCCCGTTCTTCTCACCGTTCCTCGGCTGGCTGGGCGTATTCCTTACCGGCTCTGACACTTCTTCAAACGCCCTGTTTGGTTCACTGCAATCGACCACGGCGCAGCAAATCAACGTCTCTGACACCCTGCTGGTGGCAGCAAACACCAGCGGCGGCGTAACTGGCAAGATGATCTCCCCGCAATCTATCGCCGTGGCCTGCGCCGCGACGGGCATGGTGGGTCGAGAATCTGAACTGTTCCGCTACACCGTGAAGCACAGTCTGATTTTTGCCAGCGTTATCGGCATTATCACGCTGTTGCAGGCGTATGTGTTTACCGGGATGTTAGTTTCGTAAGTCAATAAAGCCGGATGATCGTTAATATCATCCGGCTTCGTTTACATTATTCTGTCTTATTAATGGAAAATTATTTCCTGCTTTATTATCCATGCGGCAATAATGTTTTGCGTTCAGATAACATGCTAAATAATTAAGAGCGTGAGAACATCTATTTTTTATCACGCAAAACAAGTCTGTATTAATTATGTTCGCTTGATGAGCAAACTCCGTTCTATCTGTTGCTTTTGCAATCTTAATCGTTAAAACTACCAACAAATTTATATAGTTACGTTGTGAATGGTTGTTAATTTTTTGTTTGTTGAAATTTCGTAAAAATAACCATCCAGACATCGAATAGGGGTTATTCTTATAAATTTTACCTGTTTTTCTATCAATGATGCCGTTTTCTTAAGAATGGAGGAAGTTATTAAAGAAGATAAAGCATAAAACTATTTCCTCGGTTACGAATCTTTTAACTTTGTTTTGTCACTTGCGTTATTAATGAATAAGAAATTTAAATATAAGAAATCGCTTTTAGCGGCTATTTTAAGCGCAACCCTGTTAGCCGGTTGTGATGGTGGTGGTTCAGGATCGTCCTCCGATACGCCGTCTGTAGATTCTGGATCAGGGACTTTGCCGGAAGTGAAACCCGATCCAACACCAACCCCGGAGCCGACACCTGAGCCGACGCCGGACCCAGAACCTACGCCGGATCCAACACCTGATCCTGAGCCGACACCAGAACCGGAGCCAGAACCTGTTCCTACGAAAACGGGTTATCTGACCCTGGGCGGAAGCCAGCGGGTAACTGGTGCTACCTGTAATGGTGAATCCAGCGATGGCTTTACCTTTACGCCAGGCAATACCGTGAGTTGTGTGGTGGGCAGTACGACCATTGCAACATTCAACACCCAGTCAGAAGCTGCGCGTAGCCTGCGTGCGGTTGACAAAGTGTCGTTTAGCCTGGAGGACGCGCAGGAGCTGGCGAATTCTGAAAATAAGAAAACCAACGCCATCTCTCTGGTGACGTCCAGCGACAGTTGCCCCGCAGATGCAGAACAGCTTTGTCTTACTTTCTCGTCAGTGGTTGATCGCGCGCGATTTGAAAAACTGTATAAGCAAATTGATCTGGCAACAGACAATTTCAGCAAGCTGGTCAATGAAGAGGTGGAAAACAATGCTGCGACTGATAAAGCGCCGTCCACCCATACCTCAACGGTAGTGCCAGTCACGACTGCGGGAACAAAACCGGATCTGAACGCGTCCTTCGTGTCGGCTAACGCGGAACAGTTTTATCAGTATCAACCCACTGAAATCATTCTTTCCGAAGGCCAACTGGTGGATAGCCTGGGGAACGGTGTTGCTGGCGTTGACTACTACACCAATTCAGGCCGTGGCGTAACTGACGAAAACGGTAAATTCTCCTTTAGCTGGGGCGAAACCATCTCCTTTGGTATCGATACCTTTGAACTGGGCTCAGTACGTGGCAATAAGTCGACCATTGCGCTGACTGAATTGGGTGATGAAGTTCGCGGGGCAAATATCGATCAGCTCATTCATCGTTATTCGACGACTGGTCAAAATAATACCCGTGTTGTTCCGGACGATGTACGCAAGGTCTTTGCCGAATATCCCAACGTGATCAACGAGATAATCAATCTTTCGTTATCCAACGGTGCGACGCTGGATGAAGGCGATCAAAACGTTGTGCTGCCTAACGAATTTATCGAGCAGTTTAAGACGGGTCAGGCCAAAGAGATCGATACCGCGATTTGTGCGAAAACCAACGGTTGCAACGAGGCTCGCTGGTTCTCGCTGACAACGCGCAATGTTAATGACGGCCAGATTCAGGGCGTTATTAACAAGCTGTGGGGCGTGGATACGAACTATCAGTCTGTCAGCAAGTTCCACGTCTTCCATGACTCTACCAACTTCTATGGCAGCACCGGTAACGCGCGCGGTCAGGCGGTGGTAAATATCTCCAACGCGGCATTCCCGATTCTGATGGCGCGTAATGATAAAAACTACTGGCTGGCCTTCGGTGAAAAACGCGCCTGGGATAAAAATGAGCTGGCGTACATTACGGAAGCGCCTTCCATTGTGCAGCCAGAGAACGTTACGCGCGATACCGCGACCTTCAACCTGCCGTTTATTTCGCTGGGGCAAGTCGGCGACGGCAAACTGATGGTTATCGGTAACCCGCACTACAACAGCATTTTGCGTTGCCCTAATGGTTACAGTTGGGGCGGTGGTGTTAATAGTAAAGGTGAGTGTACGCTCAGCGGTGATTCTGATGACATGAAGCACTTTATGCAGAACGTACTGCGCTACTTGTCAAATGACATCTGGCAGCCAAATACCAAGAGCATCATGACTGTCGGCACCAACCTGGAGAACGTTTATTTCAAAAATCATGGCCAGGTTACGGGGAGTCGTGCTGCGTTTGGGTTCCATCCGGATTTTGCCGGTATCTCTGTTAAGCATTTGACCAGCTATGGCGATCTGAATCCGGAAGAGATTCCGTTGCTGATCCTCAACGGCTTTGAATATGTCACTCAGGTAGGTAGCGATCCTTATGCAATCCCACTGCGAGCAGACACCAGCAAACCGAAGCTGACTCAGCAGGATGTGACCGATCTGATCGCTTATCTGAACAAAGGTGGCTCGGTGCTGATCATGGAAAACGTGATGAGCAATCTTAAGGAAGAGAGCGCGTCCAGTTTTGTGCGTCTGCTGGATGCCGCGGGTCTGTCAATGGCTCTGAACAAATCGGTGGTGAACAACGATCCGCAAGGGTATCCGGATCGCGTTCGTCAGCAGCGCGAAAAAGGTATCTGGGTATATGAACGTTATCCGTTTGTTGATGGAAAACCGCCGTATACCATTGATGAAACAACGAAAGAAGTTATCTGGAAATACCAGCAAGACAACAAGCCTGATGACAAGCCGAAACTGGAAGTGGCCAGCTGGCTGGAAGATGTCGATGGCAAACAGGTCAAGCGCTATGCCTTTATTGATGAGGCGGAGCATGAAACAAACGAGTCCTTGGAGGCGGCAAAGGCAAAAATCATTAAGGCATTTCCTGGATTAGAGGAGTGTAAGGACCCGACATACCACTACGAGGTCAACTGTCTGGAATACCGTCCTGGCACCAATGTTCCGGTAACCGGGGGAATGTATGTTCCGCGCTATACGCAACTGAATCTCAGCGCCGACACTGCGAAAGCGATGGTGCAGGCTGCGGATTTAGGCACCAACATTCAGCGTCTGTATCAGCATGAGCTCTACTTCCGAACCAATGGTCGCAAAGGTGAGCGTCTGAGCAGCGTCGATCTGGAACGTCTGTACCAGAACATGTCGGTCTGGCTGTGGAATGAAATTGAATACAGCTATGACAGCAGCAAGGAAGACGAGCTGGGCTTTAAAACGTTCACCGAGTTCCTGAACTGCTACGCCAACGATGCTTACACCAAAGGTACGCTGTGCTCCGCAGAGCTGAAACAATCGCTGATCGATAACAAGATGATCTACGGTGAAGGCAGCAAAGCGGGCATGATGAACCCGAGCTATCCACTCAACTATATGGAAAAACCGCTGACGCGCCTGATGCTGGGCCGTTCCTGGTGGGATCTGAACATTAAGGTTGATGTGGAGAAGTACCCTGGAGCGGTATCTGTAGGGGGAGAAGAGGTTACTGAAACCATCAGCCTGTACTCGAATCCGACCAAATGGTTTGCAGGTAACATGCAGTCAACTGGCCTGTGGGCACCGGCTCAGAAAGAGGTCACCATTAAGTCCAATGCGAACGTTCCTGTGACCGTCACCGTGGCGCTGGCTGACGACCTGACCGGACGTGAGAAGCATGAAGTTGCGCTGAACCGTCCGCCAAGAGTGACTAAAACGTACTCTCTGGACGCTAGCGGTACGGTGAAGTTCAAGGTGCCTTACGGTGGCCTGATTTATATCAAGGGCAATAGCTCTACCAATGAATCTGCCAGCTTCACCTTTACTGGCGTGGTAAAAGCACCGTTCTATAAAGACGGCGCATGGAAAAACGATCTGAACTCTCCTGCCCCGCTGGGCGAACTGGAGTCTGCGTCGTTCGTCTATACCACACCGAAGAAGAACCTGAATGCCAGCAATTACACGGGCGGACTGGATCAATTCGCTAAAGATCTGGATACCTTTGCCAGCTCGATGAATGATTTCTACGGTCGTAATGATGAAGACGGTAAGCACCGGATGTTTACCTATAAAAACTTGACGGGCCACAAGCATCGTTTCACAAACGATGTGCAGATCTCCATCGGTGATGCGCACTCTGGTTATCCGGTAATGAACAGCAGCTTCTCGACGAACAGCACCACGCTGCCGACGACGCCGCTGAACGACTGGCTGATTTGGCACGAAGTCGGTCATAACGCTGCAGAAACACCGCTGAACGTACCGGGTGCAACTGAAGTGGCGAACAACGTGCTGGCGCTGTACATGCAGGATCGCTATCTCGGCAAGATGAACCGTGTCGCTGACGACATTACCGTCGCGCCGGAATATCTGGAGGAGAGCAACGGTCAGGCATGGGCGCGCGGCGGTGCGGGTGACCGTCTGCTGATGTACGCGCAGCTGAAAGAGTGGGCAGAGAAAAACTTTGATATCAAACAGTGGTATCCAGAAGGTGACCTGCCTAAGTTCTACAGCGATCGTAAAGGGATGAAGGGCTGGAACCTGTTCCAGTTGATGCACCGTAAAGCGCGCGGCGATGATGTCAGCAATGACAAGTTTGGCGGCAGAAATTACTGTGCTGAGTCAAACGGTAACGCTGCTGACACGCTGATGCTGTGTGCATCCTGGGTCGCTCAGGCGGATCTTTCGGAATTCTTTAAGAAATGGAATCCGGGCGCAAATGCTTACCAGCTTCCGGGGGCAAGTGAGATGAGCTTCGAAGGCGGAGTGAGCCAGTCGGCTTACAACACGCTCGCGGCGATGCACCTGTCGAAACCGGAAAAAGGGCCGGAAACCATTAATAAGGTTACCGAGTATTCGATGCCAGCCGAATAAGCCTGTAGGCCGGATAAGGCGTTCACGCCGCATCCGGCATGAAATAAGGCGCACCGGGTCAACATATATGCCCGATGCGCCAGCTTATCGGGCCTGGAGGGAAGAAGCCGCGATTACTTGCGTTGG
>OLNC01001518.1_pt1 | contig 12289 bp, 5 predicted proteins | sample 1672011 | NCBI WGS metagenome assembly OLNC01 (sample SAMEA3136636, study PRJEB25190) | human gut metagenome | biome: human gut; feature: human-associated habitat; material: faeces | place: Austria | collected 2013 | reverse complement strand
TTGAATGAGCGGTGCGCTCTCACATACCCTTTGCGTTCCGCGCTATCTCTTTGTGAGCAGCTTTCTCTGTTTTCTGTACCCATCTGCCCATTTCTCCTTTCCCAGTTGTACTAAAGACTCCTATTGATTCGGTCCTTCACTGAAACAATACAGCTACTATGACCTCTGCTGACTTCTGTACGTTCAGCATTACCTCTCAGTAATGGTTACTCCTTTCAGAGCTTTCCGTACAGATCTCCCTGGGTACCACACGTTTCTTTTCCTCCATCCATCTGCCGTATCTACTGTACATGATTCCGTGTAGCTATCGGACTTCATCTTGTGATGCAGACTTATCCTCATGCACAGCCTTCTATACGGTTTCTGTCCGTCAGACCAGAGGTTTGCCCGTAGGTTAGTAAGTTCCCCACATCCGGCTTCCTTCAGATTTGCAGTCACCTGCAACACCCTTGCCTTCGGCTATATCCTTCCCGCTACCGGGTGGATTTGGGACTTGCACCCTTAAGAAACGTGCGCCGCCAGGCGCACACCATAGAAAAAGAGCGTAAGATCAAAGTCTTACGCTCTTTTTCCATCCCTTTTCTATCCTGTTTCAGCAGTCAATCTCTAAAATTCAAAGATTGCCACGCCATAGGGTGACAGCGGGTAAGCAAAGGAGTAAGGTCTTCCGTCACACTCCTGCTTAACGGCCTTGTAGACCGGCTGCTTCTTCCGTCCGTTTCCGCCATACTGTTCCTCGTCACTGTCCAGTACCAGCTTATACTGCTTTCTTCTGGGTACGCCAACCCGGTAATCCGCCCATTCCATCGGCGTAAAGTTACAGATAAACAGCAGATTCTTTTTATTATCCTTAGAGTGTCTCATAAAGCTGAATACACTTCTGTAGCGGTCATCCGCATTGATCCACTCAAAGCCTTCCAAGGAATCATCCATCTCATAGAGTGCTTTGTTTTTCTTATACAAGTGCAGCAGATCACGGAACCAGTTCTGGACCGCCTGATGCTCCTTTTCTGCCAGCAGGAACCAGTCAAGCTCCCTCTCCTCGCTCCATTCCCGCAGCTGGGCAAATTCCTGTCCCATAAAAAGGAGCTTCTTTCCTACATGCCCGATCATAAAAGCATAGCCTACCTTCAGATTGGCATACTTATCAAATCCAAGTCCCGGCATCTTATTGAGCATGGAGCACTTCAGGTGCACCACCTCGTCATGGGACAGCACCAGGATATAGTTTTCACTGTATGCATAACTCATGGCAAAGGTCATCAGATTATGATTGTCCTTCCGGAAATACGGATCCAGCTTCATATATTCCGTAAAATCATGCATCCATCCCATGTTCCATTTCAGGCTGAATCCCAGTCCGTCCTCTTCCACCGGTCCGGTCACCATCGGCCACGCCGTAGACTCTTCCGCGATCATCAGCGCTCCAGGGTTTCTTCCCAGCACCACAGAATTCAAATGCTTAAAGAAATCAATGGCCTCCAGATTCTTGTTGCCCCCATATTTATTGGCTACCCACTGGCCGTCCTGCTTTCCGTAATCCAGATAAAGCATCGAAGCCACCGCATCTACCCGCAGACCGTCTACATGATACTTTTCGATCCAGAACAATGCGTTAGAAATCAGGAAGTTCCGCACCTCATTTTTTCCATAGTCAAAAATCTTAGTGCCCCAGTCCGGATGCTCTCCTTTTCTCGGATCCTGATATTCATATGTCGGCGTACCGTCAAAATCCGCCAGGCCATGGGCATCTCTTGGGAAATGCGCCGGTACCCAGTCCAGAATAACACCTATTTTATTTCTATGGAAATAATTTACCATCCAGGCAAAATCTTCCGGCGTTCCGTAACGGGACGTGGGTGCAAAATAACCTGTCACCTGATATCCCCAGGATCCGTCAAAGGGATGTTCCGCAATCCCGATCAGCTCGATATGGGTATAGCCCATATCCTTCATATATTTGACGGCTTCTTCTCCAAACTCCCGATAGGTATAAAATCCTTCGTCCTCCCGCCCGGGATGCCGTTTCCAGGAACCAATATGTGCCTCATAGATTGACATCGGTTCTTTGGTGTGATCCCAGCCGGCACGCTTCTCCATCCAGGCGGAATCCGACCACTTGATCCCGGAAAGGTCATAGACCTTGGACGCCGTTCCCGGCCGCAGTTCGGCATGGAACGCAAAGGGATCCGACTTAAAAATATAATCTCCCCTGTACGTCTGGATGCAGTATTTATACATGGCATACTGCTGGATTCCCGGAATAAAGCAGGTATAGATGCCCAGCGGCTCTTCCCGTTCCATTGGGTTTGCTTCCGTATCCCAGTCATTAAATTCTCCGACTACAGACACACTTTCCGCATGGGGCGCCCACACCGCAAAATATACCCCTTCTTTTTTTCCATCCTTCACAAAGTGGGCCCCCAGCTTATTATAGATTTCATAATGATTTCCCTGCCCAAAGAGATACTGATCCAGTTCTCCTACTTCATATGGTTTCTTTTTCTTTTTTGCCATACTGAACCCCCACAATCTGTCCTAATATATCCATATTATACTTTAGATGGCCAAAAAAAAAAAGAGTTTTGACAAATCTATCTGTCAAAACTCTTAATTTTTTGATTAAATCTTAAAGTCTTCTTCCTTTAAGATAATTCTGTCAGAATCGTCTGTTCCCTTGCCGAATACACGTCTTGCAAGATGCTTTACATTGGCCTTCTGGGAATGATCAATGGCTTCATCCATAATCTCCTTAACCTCAGCAACAGATACGGCATGATCCTCTCTCTGCATTACATCAATCCGGCTGTACAGCGCCAGGATTCCCATTTCATCCAGCTTATAGCCATTCTCCTTTGCATAGGTCTGCCCGAAGGTTACCAGCTCATCATTAATGAATACCGGAAGCTCCAGCTTGGAAGTAAACTTCTTCTTGAAATCTGCATTGACAGCCAGCATCCTCTCCAGAGGCTTTCTCTGATCCTCCAGCACGAACAGGAGCTCTCCTGTCTTCTTCTCCATCAGGTAATTCAGTTCCTTGATGGTCCTGGAGTTTAACTTTCCGGCCTTCTCAATGATGATAGCTCCGCCCTTGAGCTTCTGGATGATATTGGTCAGTTCCTTCTTATTCAGAGATTCACCGGTTACAATGGCAACCTTGCCCTGCTTCAGGTTTCTCTGCTTCTGGATCGCCTTTACGATATCTACCGCCAGCACGGTCTTACCGGAACCTTTCCGTCCGACTACCAGCAGGTTGCCGGTCTTGGATGTTCCTTCTCTCTGCGCTCTTCTGTCATTGTCCAGCACTTCTACGATCTGTTCGCTCATACCTCTTACCGGAACAAAGTAAGAAAATAGTTTCTTCTGTTCCTCCGTAAGTCCGGCCTTTAACCCAATCTCACTGGTCGCACTCAGATCATATCGTCCGGTTACTACAAATCCTGTATCAAACGGAACGCCGCTTCCTTTGGACTTTTTGATTCTCTCCTGGATCTCCTCTTCGGAAGGCTCTTCGATTTCCAGTTCTTCTGCCTCAAACTCTTCTTCGTCATCTTCAAAGTCCTCTTCCTCAAGGGCCTCTTCTTCAAAGTCTTCTTCTTCAAAGTCTTCTTCCTCGAAGTCTTCTTCCTCGAAGTCCTCCTCATCAAAGTCCTCTTCCTCGAAGTCCTCCTCATCAAAATCCGCATCCTCGAAGTCGTCCTCGTAATCATCGTCGAAGTCGTCCTCAAAGTCGGCATCTTCAAAGTCCTCTTCAAAATCGGCATCTTCGAAGTCTTCTTCCTCGAAGTCCTCTTCGTAATCGGCATCCTCTAGCTCTTCTTCGAAGTCCTCTTCGTAATCCGTGTCCTCCGGCTCCTCATCCTCAAACTCTTCACCAAAGTCTATATCTTCAAGACTTAACTGTTCCGGCTCTTCTTCAAACTCAAAGTCTTCAAAGTCCTCATAGGTATCTTCACTTTCCGGAGACTCTTCTTCCTTTTCGTCCTGATCCATTTCTGCCACCAGTCTTACCAGATCATCCGGGATTCTCTGTGTCTTTCCTTCTGCAAACGCATTATCCAGCAAGGCTTCTTTTTCAGCTTCCTCTGCGGCCTTTCTTGCCGCCTCTTCTTCTGCCGCTTTTCTTGCTGCTTCTTCCTCCGCTGCCTTTCTTGCTGCTTCTTCCTCTGCGGCCTTTCTTGCTGCCTCTGCTTCTGCTGCCTTTCTTGCTGCTTCTGCTTCTGCCGCCTTTCTTTCTACTTCTCTTCTCTCAGCTTCCTGTCTGCGCCTTGCTTCCTCCCGTTCTTTTTTCAGCCGTTCCTCATCCTTCGCCTTCTGCTGTGCAATAGCTTCTGCATTTTCCTTCTGTTTTTCTTCCCACTCCTGAAGGATATCGTCAATCCGCATCTGACTGGTTACCCGGAGATCCTCTTCCTTCTTTTCCATTGCCTCTTTCTCAATATTAATGCCGCTGGCAATTGCCACGCCATTAGCCAGTGCTTCTTCCAGCGTAGCTCCTTTTACAACCTGTGTAATGGAAGATTTCTTCTTCGGCTGTTCCTCTTCCTTCTGCGGTTCCTCTTCTGGCTCTTCTTCCGGCTTTTCTTCTGCCGGCTCTTCTTCCAGTTCTTCCACAGCCTCTTCCTCTGATTCTTCTTCAGAATCTTCCATGCTCTTTTCCATCTCTTCTACCGCCTGTGCCAGGCTGACTGCGGAAACTGGTCTGGACACCTCTTCTTCCGTATCTGCCGCAGATTCCTCCGGTTCTTCCGTATCTGCCACGGATTCCTCCGGTTCTTCAGTCTCTTCTACAGCCTCTTCCGCCGCCTCCACGGCTTCTTCTGCCTGCACTGGTTTCGCTGTCGGTTTCTTCGGTGCTCCCGGCCTGCTGTCATATTTTTCCTGCTGCAGCGGTGTCAACGGTTTATACTTCATTTTCAATTCCATTGCTTTATAGACATATTTGCCCTCGCTGAACCACAGGATCAGGTCATCACATTCCTCCAGGCACTCTGCAGTCATACCTGCCTCATGATAAAGCTCCGCCAGCTCATACGCCCATTTTTCTACATACTCGGCTTTCTTAAAATCTTCCAGTGCCGCGATCTGTTCGGTGAGCGGCGCCCCTTGTGCCCTTAAAATACGGTATTTTAATATGTACTGATTCGGATCTCTCGGAGCCAGCTTCACAAACTCCTCATAACAATCCGATGCTTCTTCTACATCATTGATCTTCAGCGCCAGAGTTCCCAGGCGGTATACGATCTTTCTGCTTCCCGGCGATCTGTCAAACGCTACGAAAAGAATATCCCGGCTTTTTTGGAACTCACCATTATATTCGTATATCTCACTGACCGTGTTCAACATCGACGCACTCTTTACTCTGCGCCAGTCGATGGTGTCCGCGATCTCCATTGCCTTTTTGTACTGCTTGCTCTCCAAATATTCAAGCATTTGCTCTGTTTTTACCCGATATTCATATTTATCCAAATCTCTCACCTCAAAAATATATTTTTAATCCTCTTAATTTTTACAATTTTACGTATATAAGTTTATCATACGCTATATCTATTGTCAAAATATACGAGAAAATTTGTTACAAAAATATTACAAACCGCGCATTTCATGCTATTATAGAAATATATCTAAACTAAGGAGGCGCAACATGAAACTTTCACTAAACGGAATTAAGAACAAATCGGACTGGGAAGCTACAAACATCACACTGCCCGGCTATGACGTGGAAGCGGCGGCCGAAAAAGCAAAAGCAGCTCCCCGCTGGGCTCACTTTGGAATCGGCAATATCTTCCGTATCTTCATCGGCGGCATTGCCGACGGCATGCTGGAGAATGGAGACCTGGATACTGCCCTCACCTGTGTGGAGACCTTTGACTATGATGTCGTGGACAAGATCTATCGCCCATTCGATAACCTGGGATTAAGTGTCATTCTGCATACAGACGGCACCAGAGACTGCAAGGTCCTTGGCTCCTTCGGAGAGGCCATAAAGGCACAGAGCTCTGATCCGGCACAGTGGACGCGTCTGAAGGAAATCTTTTCTGCCCCCTCCCTTCAGATGGTTTCCTTTACAATTACCGAAAAGGGGTATGCTCTGACCACTTCAAGCGGCAGCTACCTCCCTTATGTGGAAGCAGATATTGAAAACGGGCCGGACAAGGCTGTTGGCGCCATGGGCGTCTTGACCGCTATGCTTCTTGCGCGCTACCAGAACGGCAGGGCTCCTCTTGCCCTTGTTTCCATGGATAACTGCTCCAAAAACGGCAGCCTTCTTCGCAGTTCCGTGCTGACTATGGCCGAAGAATGGAAGAAGAAGGGATATGTAGACGAGGACTTCTTCGCCTATGTAAGCGATGAATCCATCGTTTCCTTCCCATGGACCATGATCGACAAGATCACTCCCCGCCCGAACCCTGACATCGCTGCTGATCTGAAGGCTCTTGGCGTAGAGGATATGGATCCTGTAGAAACCTCAAAGCGCACCTATATCGCTCCTTTTATCAACGGCGAGGATCCTCAGTATCTGGTCATCGAAGACAGTTTCCCGAATGGCCGTCCTCCGCTTGAAAAGGGCAAAGGCGTCTATCTTGGCAGCCGGGATACCGTCAACAAATCCGAACGCATGAAGGTTACCGCTCTGTTAAATCCGGTTCACTCTGCTGTCGGTCCTTTCGGCGTACTGCTGGGCGAGGAATATTTTGCCGACATGATCAACCGTGATGCAAAATTAATGAAGCTGGCCAAATCCGTATGCTATGACGAAGGATTCCCGATGGTAGAAAGCCCGGAGATCATTGACCCGAAAGCATTTGCCGATGAGCTGTTTAATCTCCGGTTTGTCAACGAATATCTGCTGGATACCAATCTCCGGCTCTGTACCGATGAGTCCCAGGGACTTGGGATCCGCTTCGGCGAAACCATCAAGGCGTACACCGCCAAATATGGCAGCGCCGAACAGCTGATCGCTATCCCCCTTGGTATTGCCGGATGGCTGCGGTATGTTCTGGCAGTAGATGACGCCGGCAACACTTACACGCTGGCTCCTGATCCACTGGCCGGCGAAATTGCTGACGCTTTGAAGGATGTCGAGATCGGCAAGCCGGAAACTCTGAAGGATCAGTTAAAGCCAATCCTCTCGAATGAAAAGATCTTTTTCACCAACCTTTACGAAAACGGTGTGGGTGAAAAGATCGAAGGGCTCTTCCGTGAAATGATTGCAGGTCAGGGCGCCGTTCGTGCAACAATTGATAAGTATATGTAAGTTTGTTTGAAAACCGGCAGGATGCGTGATTCGTATCCTGCCGATCTTTTTCCGGACTTTCATGTACAACAAAACAGCCATTACGATCACCGTGACCATAATGGCTGTTATATATTTAATTTTATCATATTTTATATTTTTAATCGGAGGATCTTCTGTAATTCTTCTCGTTCCTTATTTATACTCCTTCTGTTTCTATATAATCTACTTTCGTGGTTATTATAATATCTATAACTGTTTCCATCATAGCCAGTGCCCTTATCATTTGTCTATGATCGTATTAAGTTATTCCTTCTATAACCTTTCGTTTATATAGTGTTTCGTATAAATCTGTGATATTAGGTAATGTTTCTTTACACATTTTCTAATATTCCGAAATGAATGTGGTATTGTTTTCAATATGTCTGCAGATAGAATTTCTTTTCTTTCAATGAATCTCCGGCTTGTTTTTCTTCTCCGATTTCTCTTTTCATTCTGTATTTGCCGGTTTATCTTTCTTTATGGTAAAGGCTTATTCTACAGGAACGATAATCTGCCATACCACTAACATATTGAATTTTAAATTCTGCTGCTGTGTCCAATGGATTAAGCCTCCTTTTCTTAAATTTCCAAATCAATGTATTTTTTATGATTCCCTTTCTCGTCAGGAACTCATTTCTTATTGACCTTTGGATTGATTATATAGTAGCACCAGCACATTATTTTGTCAACACTATTTTTGTATTTTTTATTAATTAATTTATAACTATTTTGTTTTTGTATGAATTTACAGAATATTTTGTTTTATTTGTTCTGTTTGCTACAATTTAAGAAAAGCATTCCGGGTACAGCTTCATATGATACCGCGCCCGGAATGCTCTGTATTTTATCCTTTTATATAATTCCTATCTGTTCTTCACACCATAAGTCTGTTATCCACGATAATAGTTGATCAGGCAGCCCTTGGTGATGATCTCTCTTTCTGCATCTGTCATATCGCCAAGCTTGAAAGTCACTTCCTTAAGCTCCTCTTCTTTCACCACATATGCAGTAATTTCCGAAGCTTTTTCGGCAACCGCCTTTTTGATGTCCGGCACAAAGATATAATCTCCGTTCCGGAAGCTTAAGCTTTCATGATCTTCTTCGGTGATAAACGGAAGCATCCCCCAGTTGATCAGGTTAGAACGGTATCTCTTGGTAGCATATTCATTGGCAATATTCGCCCAGCCGCCCAGTACCTTCTGGCAGGACGCAGCCTGCTCTCTGGCGGAGCCGTCTCCCGGCTTCACTGCAAAGATGGTGCTGCCGATGCCTAAGTTGCCTTCTCCCGCTTCCGGGAACTTCGTCTGTACCGTCTTCATCACCGGCTTTAATTCTTCCAGGACTTCCAACGGGCATTTTCCGGCTTCGATAGCCTTCTCTGCCTTCTGGACCTCTTTTGCACGTCCCACATAAGCCGGATCCTTTCTGGACAGGGCAAACTCTGCCAGCCCCAGCGGGTTCGAGCGATAGGAAGAAGTCTCTCCGGACGGAATCAGCTCGTCTGTGGTGGTTACCGGATCATGAATCTCAGATACCACTTTCAGGAGCAGGTTATCCGGCAGTGCAGGCATTTCCGGCCAGTCCTTGATATTCGGTCCGAACTTGATCTCCACAGACGGATCTGCCACGCCTTTGCTGTCGAAGACACGGTTTGCATAAATCTTCTGGTCGAAATGATATTTTCTTCCTTTATATTCTACATCCATATCTGTTGCCGGGGTCAGGAAACCTTTATTGGCTGCTGTTGCGGCAATGGAACGGGCATCCATCAGCGCCACCGATGCGATCTGTCCGCTCTGCAGCTTGGAGCCTTCCCGGTTCGGGAAGTTTCTGGTGGAATGGCGGATAGAAAATGCATTGTTCGCCGGCGTATCACCAGCTCCGAAGCAGGGACCGCAGAAGGCGGTCTTCACAATGGTGCCGGCCTCCATCAGGTCTGCCACCGCTCCGTTTTTCACCAGTTCCATATAGATCGGCGTGCTGGCCGGATATACGCTGAAGGTAAATTCATCCGCTCCGATATAATGTCCCCGGATGATGTCCGCCGCTGCACAGATATTTTCAAAACCGCCGCCGGCACATCCGGCGATGATTCCCTGGTCTACATATAATTTCCCGTTTACGATCTTATCCTGAAGAGAATAATCCACAGCTCCGTCCAGGCTTACCAGCGCCTTCTTCTCTACATCGTGCAGGATGTCCTTAAGATTTGCGTTGACCTCGTCGATGGTATACGTATTGGACGGATGGAACGGCATTGCGATCATCGGCTTGATCTCGCTTAAGTTGACATATACCATGCCGTCATAGTAGGCCACTTCTCCCGGATTTAATTCCTGATAATCCTCTTCTCTTCCGTGGATTTCATAAAATTCCCTGATCTTCTCATCCGTTTTCCAGATGGAGGAAAGACAGGTGGTCTCTGTGGTCATTACATCAATACCGATCCGGAAGTCCGCACTCAGCTTCTCCACGCCCGGTCCGACAAATTCCATGACTTTATTATTCACATAGCCGTTTGCAAAGGTCGCCCCGATAATGGCAAGCGCCACGTCCTGCGGGCCCACACCTTTCATCGGCTCGCCATCCAGATAGATACCTACTACCTGCGGCATTTTGATATCATACGTCTTGTTCAACAGCTGTTTTACCAGCTCCGGACCGCCTTCTCCCATAGCCATGGTACCCAGGGCTCCATAGCGGGTGTGGCTGTCGGATCCCAGGATCATCTTTCCGCCGCCTGAGAGCATTTCTCTGGCGTACTGGTGGATAACCGCCTGGTGCGGCGGTACATAGACGCCGCCATATTTCTTGGCACAGGTAAGTCCAAACATATGGTCATCCTCATTGATCGTTCCACCTACCGCACACAGAGAATTGTGGCAGTTGGTCAGCACATAGGGGATGGGGAATTTCTCAAGCCCGGACGCCCTCGCCGTCTGGATGATCCCTACGAAGGTAATATCATGAGACGTCAGCTTATCAAATTTGATCTGAAGCTTTTCCATGTTCCCGGAAGTATTATGCGCCTCCAGAATCCGGTAAGCCATCGTATTCTTCGCCACATCCTCACTGGATACCTTCTGTCCGGTACGGGCTCCCGCTTCTTCCGCATTTTCCACGATCTCGCTTCCGTGCAGAAGATAAACACCACTGTCGTACAATTTTATCATCTTGTCTTCCTCCTGTCCTAGTTTTTCTCATTTATATCCTTCATATGATCTGCCACCATCATGGCTATCTTAAACGTCAGGGCGTCGTCAAAGACTCTGACGTCCAGTCCAGTCTTTTTCTGGATCTTTTCCAGACGGTACACCAGTGTATTTCGGTGTACATAGAGCTGTCTTGCCGTCTCTGAGATATTCAGGTTGTTGTCAAAAAACGTATAGACCGTGGTCAATTCTTCTTCCTCGAATTTTTCTTCCGGCCCGTTCTCAAATACTTCCTTCAGGAACATCTCGCACAGCGATGGCGGAAGCTGATGGATCAGCCGTCCGATTCCCAGCTCGTCATATGCCAGAATATTTTTTTCCACATAGAAAACCCTGCCTACCTGAAGAGCAAGATCCGCTTCTTTATAAGAACGGGATACATCTTTTAACTCTTCTACAATCGTCCCATATGCGACCCGCACCCCGACCATGGCCTCCATATTCAGAGTATCCACGATTTCGTGGGCGATCCGGTTCAGTGTCTGATAATCATCGGTATTTTCCAAAGCCTTTACCAGGATCACATGCCGCTCGTCTACCGCCGTTACAAAGTCTTTCATCCCGGTGGCATACAGACCACGCATAGTCTCCAGAATCAGAGTTTCCCCCTCGTTCTTGGACTCAATAAGAAATACTACCCGCCGCTGTTCCACGGGTATCTTCATTTTCTTAGCCTGGTTATAGACATCTACTACCAGCATATTGTCCAAGATCAGATTCTGGATAAAACGGTTCTTATCCATCTTTTCCTTATATGCAAACAGCAGGTTGGCAATCTGGCTGGCTCCAAATCTCCCCGCCGTCACAGCCTCATGGCTGCCGCCTTCCATCCCTAATATGTATACCGGATCCTCTTCATCCCGGATCAGGAATAAGCAGATCTCCTCTTCAACCCGCTCTTCCTCTCCGCTCTCGCCAAAGGAAACGGCTTTCTCTTCCCAGGCAGGCATCTTTTCACTGGTCATGACCAGGCAGACGCCTTTTTTATCCCAGACGGCACACTCCAGTCCGCTGATTCTTTTCATATCCTGTACGGCTTTGTGCAATAGCTGATTCGAAAGCAATCGGAACCCCTCCTGTTCTCTACATGTGAATTTTATTTTACCACAGGACCGCGCCAGTGTACAAGTGAGAAATCCCCCTGCGGCTGTCCGCCGGCTTTTCTCCCGTCTCTGTATTCTCCCGGCATGTTGTGGTGACTGATGAAAGAAAAAAGGGATCCCGGAGTCGGGATCCCTCTTATTTCATTTTCCAGACTAGTTTGTGATTGTCTGCTCTGTTTCTTTATCAAATACATGAATCTTCTCAGCATCCAATGCAAATTTTACGGTATCGCCTGTTCTTGCTGTTGTTCTTGGATCCACTCTTGCAGTCATGCTTGCGCCTTCATAATCGAAGTACAGGAATACTTCTGCACCGAGCATCTCGTATACACGGATCTTAGCTTCGATCACGGTGTTCGGAGAAGCCTGAAGGAATGCAGGCTCATCATGCACATCTTCCGGACGGATACCAAGTACAACGGTCTTTCCATCGTATCCGCCGTCGATCAGCTTCTGTCCCTTTGCTGCAGGCAGTTCGATCTCGGAAGGTCCTGCTACCAGGTATACCTTACCATTCTGTACTTTACAGGTAGCATCTACAAAGTTCATCTGCGGAGATCCGATGAATCCTGCTACGAACAGGTTGCACGGATAATCATACAGTGTCTGAGGTGTATCTACCTGCTGAACAACACCAGCGTTCATAACTACGATTCTGGTACCCAGTGTCATAGCCTCTGTCTGGTCATGTGTTA
>OLNC01001512.1_pt1 | contig 12374 bp, 15 predicted proteins | sample 1672011 | NCBI WGS metagenome assembly OLNC01 (sample SAMEA3136636, study PRJEB25190) | human gut metagenome | biome: human gut; feature: human-associated habitat; material: faeces | place: Austria | collected 2013 | reverse complement strand
TAAAATGGGGAGAAATTTCTCATTTTAACTTGTACTAAATCTTGACATAGGACCAGTTTTTTCAAATCACGAAAAAAGAGCATTACAAATAGACTTGTTAGTCACTTTATGACTCCGTGCTTGGTATAAAATAGTCATTATAGTTCCCAAACACAATCTATACATTGTGATGCTCCTTTCACGATTATTCTTCCGTATAATCATCCATTGTTTTAATTTCAAAAATGGTTTCTTCAATCACACGGATGCATTCATCCGTATTTTTCTTTATATCATTGCCCCAGAATCGGATTACCGTCCATCCCAGAAAAAGGAGCTTCTTGTTGATTTCATCATCCCGCTCTTTGTTTCTGGATATTTTACTAATCCAATATTCACTATTATTACTCTTTTCCAGTCTAGGCTTAAGCACTTCCCAATCTTTGCCGTGGAAAAACTCTCCATCGCAAAAAATTGCTATTTTATATTTAGTAAATACAATATCAGGCTTGCCTGGCAATTCTTTATAATTCTTCCGAAATCTGTAACCTTTTTTCCACAATGCCTTTCTTAATAGTCCTTCAATCTTTGTATCTTTTGATCTTATATGTTGCATATTTTTCCGACGCTGCTCTGATGTTAAATTGTCCATACTCTTACCTCTGAAAAATCACATCATTATGGTATTCTATAAAATCTTTTCCGGGCAGGAATTTATCTGGAAGAATAATTTGATGATCGGAATATCCCATAAACCAGGATTTCGTTTCTGAATCCATCTCCGTATCTTTCAACTTTCTGGAGACGATAATCTTATATCTTTTATCTAAAGTAATCAGCCCTCTATCAAATGCTTTATCATGTAAAGCATTCAAACATAATCCATTTGCCGGATTTGTGCGTTCAGTCCTTTCATCACTAACTTTCCAAGGCTTAATATGACTTGCCACCAAAAGTTCTGGTTGTTTTAACCCTGTGACGCAACATCTATTTTCGTATGAATTTAATACCGTCATTCTAAAGAAATACTGCCCTACTCTAGTTTTCATCATCTGATCTCGATATTTTCCAGCTGGAATCACATCAATATCGCCAAGATCAATTACTTCTGATATGTCCTTATTCTGCAGTTTTGCGCGGATAAGCTGAGCTTGATACGATAAATTTGTCCAATCTCTTGAAAACTCTGAAAAAATTTCGCCATCAAGCTTGCTTCCATGAGCCATTGCAGTTACATTTCTCTTCTGCAATTCAGGATCATAATGAGCAAGATTATGCATCTTCAATCCCACAGAACCCGGAGTTCGTCCCAACAAATGCGCAAGTTTTATAATTTCCGGATTACCTTGGCTAATCTTTCCAAAAGGTGTACGGCAATACAAATCAAATGCCAAAATAGTTTCTTCTCGGCTCCATTTTATTCCTGTCCTGTCGGCTGCCATATTGCTTTTCTCTCTTTCATTTACTTTATGTCCTTAATAACATACTGTTTGCCAGAAATGACAAACTTTGTACCTTCCTTCTTACCAAGCAGATTTTTCGGTTTCGTTGAAATTGTTTTTCCTACAGCTGTAACCTGCCCATTTTTTATCACCATCTCTGGTCCAAATGGCTTACCTGTAACATCATTAACCGCTCTAAAATGGCTACCTTCTTCTAATACAGCTATGCTTTTAATTTCAGCCATAACATTTTCACATAATTTTTTTGCTTGAGTCTTGTCAAGAAAATCTAAAACTGTAATAGCACCCGCTTGATTTAATTTGGCTAAAAAAGCACGTACTTCTGTTCTCGATAGTTCTGAATTTTTCTTTAACTCCTTGAGTGCGGCCAACACAAGTACCTTATTTCTGGCATAGGACCGCTCTGTAATTGATGTGAATATATCCTGCTTGCTAAAAAAATATTCTGTATATTCATAAGGATTTCCATTTTCGTTATTCTCGTCATAAGTTAAATAAACACTCCAATATAATCGTGCTATGCCCTGACGAACAAAGGCTTTTCCTTTCGATGCCTTGAAAAAATAACGTGTTCCAATACGATCGATCGCTTTGTCTGTCGAAGATTTTTTTGTTTCATTCTCTTCCGCTTCATCTTCATCATCCGGAAGGTCAATTCCCCATCTTGTATGCATATAATCCCAATGTTGTTTATGTGCCATATACGCCCATAATCTAAGATCACTTGCCTGAACTAAATTTATATGTCCCTGCAAAGCTTCGTATAAAATCTTTGCATTAGAGAAATCTGTTTCCGGACCTCCTGAAATAAGTTGATAATCATCAACCTCTATTCCCGTATCAAAAAAATAATTAGGCTTGTCATTATCAATAAAATATTGATCAACCCACATTTCTGCATCTTGGTACTTATTCAGATTATCAGGTATAGTCTGTTCAAGCATATCGAGAGATTTCTGTTTTAAAAAGTATAATTTCATACATCCTCCTATTCTACCTGACAAAGGAATTTAAGTGCATCAGCTGAGTTATTACCTAATAATAATTCTGCTGATGCAAACGGTTTTTCTAGTAGTTGTAAGTACTTTCTTTCATCGTTTTCAGCAAAACGCTTTAAGTTAACTACAATCGTCTTATACCATGCACGATTTTGATGACCACTTTGATGCTCCGGATCTTTCTCATCTGCTGCAATGATTCCAATTGCTTCTACCAGTGCCGGCACTATCAGTATTGCATTTAACATCTTGTATTTAGATCGATTGTATCCACAGCTTCTATAGTTCTCATATTGATCAGCTGGCAAGGTGAGCTTAATAGTACTTTGAGAAAAATCACATTGAATTTCTTTCAGCTTATCATTTCCTCCAACATCCACGATGGAGGAACCATTTTTTATGATATCATTTTGATACAGCGCATCAAATGTTCTTTTCTGACCTATACCTATGATGTCTCCTGCATTTAAATCAAACTTCATGTCCTGGTATTCTTCCGCAAAATCTTCATTTGTAAATCCTTCAATCGATGTTGCAGCAACTATACATGGTATCAACTCAACTCTTTCGTGAATCATCTGTGGATCAAGTCTGATTACTCTGTTTTCATGTATTGTATACAGTTTTCTAAACCAAGTCGATACGCATTGGACCTCCAACGCATATGTAAGAATCCCTTTGCTAAGCAAAATTTGAATACCTTTGTTATTTATTTCAAAATTTGTATGCACAGCATATCCATCTGGCTCAAGAAGTACTTTGAGTTCGCCGATAAACTCAGTACTCTGATAATCGTCTGTATACTCACGAATTACAGGATACGGATAGTTAATATTAATATTTAGCATATGCCCGCACCTCCAATGTTCTTCTCGTCTTTTCTTCCAGCTTAACTCTTAGAATATTTTTCTCACCTTCATTATGAATACCCTTCAATTCAATCATGTCATTTTTTATAGGAAGTTTCTTTCCATTCATGGTTGCTTCAGAAATATTAGCTTTTGATAAATTATCATCATCACTTCCTATTCTGATTCCTACGACTAAATCTTCAGCATTTTCATCTAGCACAAATGAGATTTGATACTCACCAGTGGCCTTATCAAATGGTGTCCTTATACCAGAAATCAATACTTCAGAAACTTTTCCGGTTCCAGTTCCTTTTTTATTGTTTGATTTCTTATGGTATTTCCTTTTACGTTCTTCTTCCTTCTTTTTACGCTTTGAACCTCCATTTTTTTTCATGCTTATGTCAGCTTGTCTTCTTTTTCTTCCAGTTTTCACGCTCTGTATCTCAAACGTAAGTGGTCTAAAATCCGAAAACGCCTTTTCTTCTTTTTGATCATCATCTGCCTCTTCGTTTGGCAGAAACTCGCTTAATCCAAAAGCATCAACTGATTCATCTCCAAAATCAGGCATTTCTGCTTTAACTGCATCAAGAATTATTTGATGTACTCTATTAATAATTCCTTTTGCTTTCGTTTTCTCTTCCTTATATTCATCTGCAGCCCAATCGTCATGTGCTTGATTTTCACATTTTCTAAGAAAACTACTAATATTATCCTTAGGATCCTGTGATGCCGCTCCCTCACCTGTAGCAATAAATATCGCAGTAAAATTCATCGGAATTCTAAATGCACAATCTTCTCTAATTTTCATTCCTGCTTGGCGCATTTCCAATACTTTCTTTTCAACAACATCATCACCAGTCAAAAGGTAAAGTTCATAATTTCCCATACTTTTGCCATTATATTCAAATGGAGCCTTGATAATTTTATGTCTGCTATCTTGCAATAGCCTCCAATAAGATGGTGCTGTAAATTTAAAAGCAGTATCATCTGCCATATGTTCTTTACAGTATTTCTCGTAAAATGTGATCATTTCCCCAAGGTTATTCTGAGTAATCTCTACACGCTTCTCTCCATCCCGGATTTCCACTTCAAGTTTTCCACGATAAATAGAGTAGAAGAAATATTCAATAACACTAATTGCAGACTGCTCTACCCAGGTATCCTCGTCTTCTTTTACAAATCCAAGTACAAAAATATCTGTACCAGTCTCTGTTCTTCGAAATACTGGTGCAATATCATTAACATCGAAAACAGCATCAAAATTTTCGCTATCTTTATCTGCAAATAATCCTATATTCTGTTTGTTTTTCCCATCTTCCTTAAATGTAGTAAGAATAGCTTTTCCCTGAAACGCATACTCGTCATTAATAGTTTTCGTTGAATACAACACTGTTCTCACAGATGTAAAATTATATGGTGCAAATTTGCCCACACCAAAAGCACCACTAGAAGCATTTGACTTATTGGTAGCACTCCTCTCACGTGCAAGTCCTGTCCAGTTACTTCCTGTTTCTTCTTTTACACCGCGCAAACCTGTCGTATTGTAGTCACTAATTTTTAAAACTGGAACTTTGGTATCACCAGAAAAGTATTTATCCGCTGCATCTCGAATACTTCTCAGTTTTTCACCATCATCACCATCCGAATAATACTCCGAACACTTATGAATAACTTCACGCAATCTTTCGTGACCAGGAATATCCTCTAAATCGACATAAATCAATTCAAATTTTGCCCTTACTGGTACTTCATCCGGAAGTTCCGGATTTTTTGCATCTGTAACATTTTGTAAAATTTCTTTGGCCAGACCTTTATATGGCTGTCTTTTAAAAATCCCTATTCCTGACTCATTTACGCCAACCTTATCTGATGATCCCAGATTAGAAAAAATCCATTGAAAATTTTCCTTCCACTGAAACATGCTGTACCCCTCCATGCGGTTAATCAAGTGTAAATTTACTTCCTTTTTGGCTATCCTGCTTACTATATCTCTTTTTTGCTTCATCCAGTTCCGTTTGAATCGTATTAAATATCTTATTTACATCCTTCTGCGAATACTCATACAAGCTCTGATTCGAACAATTTCCCAATAACTGAATCATATTAATAATCTTGTTTGTCCTTGCCTCAGCAATTCTTACAAATTTCTCTCTTTTGGTTTCTTCGTTCTTCATACCATACCTCCATACGATATACTCATAGTATCTACATTTAATATAAGCTACTTTTATTATGTGTGTCAAGCATTTTTTCATTATTTTTAAAATACTATCGTTATTTTAAAATTGCTTCTATTCATTTAATTACAAATTGCAAATAAATATAATAAAATTATCAAGTTATTTCGTCTTCTCGTTTGCTCATACAATCAAAATTATTTTAAATTTATTTTTAAAATAATTATAGCGCAGGTTTTTTATTCCCTGCGCTATAATTATAAATATTTTAAAACTGTCTCAGCAATCCCCTTTGCCATCAAAGGCGGAACTGCATTACCCACTTGTTGATACTGTGCATCTTTTGTCCCCTTAAAAACAAAACGATCCGGAAAGGATTGTAATCTCGCTGCCTCTCTAACACTTATTGCACGATCTATAGCTGGATGAATCCACATCGACTTTCGAACGTTTATCACTGTTCCACTTGGCCTATTACTATCTAATCGTAAATAAATACTATTCTGTGTTCTTTCCGGTACAGCATAATTATCTTTTAATCCATTATCTAGATTATGAAAATTTTCACCCTCTTTAAGTGCCGCAAACCTTGCCTTTGCTTTATCTCTACTCTTCGGTACAATATGATTACTGATGCCTTCTGATCCTTTTCTCATAATTCTAGCATAATCCGATAGATTTTCCGTACTGGAGTCATAGGGAAGTTTTTCCGGTTCATTATCCTCTTCATCAACCTCATAATCTCTAAGATCTCCAATTGCTTGCCCTACCGTAACAATCTCAGCACCATTACCTTCCGGCATTTCTATTTCCTTTTCTTGGATAATATCTGAACGCACCCCAATCATTATGAATCGCCTTCGTTCCTGGGGAACACCAAACCATAAAGAATTAATCACCCCGCTGTTCTTTTTATAGTCATCCCCTAATATTTTATTCACATATTCAATTACCGAATAGGATTTTACGCGAGCAATTATCTTCCCTGTTTGCAGGTCATTTTCTATTTCATATATTATTTCGTTAGAATCAAGCTCCTCCTTAAGACGAAATGTTTTTTGAAACTTAATAAATTGACCTAACTCTGTAAAACATGCGCTAATCTGCTCCGTATTAATCATATCAACTATCCAGTTTAAAATGCCAAGATTGTTTTTCACTTCTTCTGCCTGTGAAGCAATCTTATCAATAATCAGCTTTGATTTATTCTTTATGTACTTCGAAAGCCGTTCTTCACTATTCCTATTTTTATATAGTACATTTAGCAATTGAAACAACTCATCCGAAATCTTGTAATCTGCGACTGCATCTGCCTGAATGATGTTCATAAGACTATATCCATTATAATCGGAATCAGCCAGTACCAACTCGTCTTCTCTCATCTGGACTCCTAGTGACGTCACAACATCATGATCTTTTGCTGAATCATAAAATCTATGAGTCTCCGATGAAAGCATGCTAACATTTTCCATAACAAAAGCTTTGGGCCGGATTTCCTTAACAGCGCGGAAATACTCTTTTACCAGAGAATTATTCATGCTTATAATATGATTCTTCTGTCTATTTGCATTTGAAAATCCTTGACACGGCGGACCTCCTATAACCACATCTATCCCGTCAAATTCAGATGCAAGAGCCGAAAAATCATAGTCTCTAACATCAGGAATCAATCTGATGTCATTACGTCCTTTATGATTTTCAATATATGTTTTTCTAGCATTTTTATTATTCTCTGCTGCAGCTACAATCAAGAACTCGCCTGTTGACTCAAACCCATAACTAAGCCCACCGGCTCCCGCAAACAAATCAATTGTTTTTAACATAATATCTGCTCCTCCACCATTTGTATTATTTGAGACAAAGACTCGCTTCCAAGCTCGTTTCTTGCAAGTGTTTCGAGCAGGTAATACGCTTCGTCGTTTTTTATGATATATGCTTGCATTTCCTGTGGTAGCTTTCCTCTCGCCTTTGCGGCTTCCTTATATAACTGTCTTTCTTCATCCTTTGATAATTCCAAAAAAGAGACTATTTTCTTCAAATCATTGTCCGAAAACGGACCATTTTTACCATTTTCAACATTACTCACTAGCATAGGCTTTTTCTTAATAACATCAGCTATCTGCTTCTGAGTAATCTGCTTTTCTATTCTCAGATCTCTAAAATAAGAGCCAAATCCCATATCTATCCCTCATATAAATATATAAATTTGTTTATTTATAATTATACCATCTTTTTATTATTTTTCAACAACTTCAATAATAATTCTCATTTCTTATCATATACCTTAATAGCTTTCTCCACTAGATCACAAACAAAAACGCCCCACACCTGCAGGACGTCCTCTCTCAAATATTCACTTAACTTTCACCTGTAGTAGGCTCCCCGTAGAACTCTATTAACGATTTTCCCAAGGGGTTCACATATATACTCTCTTAACGATTACTTCTACACAATCCACTTTAACTCGCCTGAGAAGTAGTCCTTCAGTAGTTCCGTGGCACTATGACTGCCGTACTATGCCCAGTTCTGCGGCACTTTTACCTACACACTCGGTAGTCCGTTCACCCTGCCGTGGCATAAAAATAAAATTTTTATCATATGATTTTCTCCTTGTGTTATTGAAAGATTGTGTGATTTGAACCCGCTATGTTCTCAATCACTTAATGATATATTTTGTTCCTCTGCCTTTTCCTTCAACTGCAATCACACCCTTTTTCTCCATAGCTTTCAGTAATTGTGTTGTTTTTGATTTGCCAAATGGGACATATGGTGCAATTTCACTTATTGGTTTCAGCATAGTCTTGCTTAAGAGTTTATAAATTACTTTTTCGTCTTCGCTTAAATTAGCATCCTTTTCAAATAAAGGAAGCACAATTTTTATAGCATTCTCTGACACTTCAAAATCCGGTTTCATCAGACCTTCTGCATACAGTTGTTTTATCCTTGTAATTCCGGTTCCAAATATCTCAACAAATCCTAATCTATAAAACACATTTGCAAGATTTCTGTTTCTTAAAACGGAAAGTTTACCTGACAAATATTCTTCCGCTGTTATTCCGGACGGCAATCCACCTGGAGATACAACTTCTACTCTGTCATCAAACATAGAAACTCTGATGTGTGAATCCACATCCCATACCCTATGGATCAGAGCATTTGCAATTGCTTCTCTGAAGGCTGCTTCTGGTATTTTTTCCATCTTCTTTCTGTCTGCACCTTGTATTACTTCATACTGATAGTAGTCCCTAAATACAGCAAGTGCCTTTTCATACGCATCCAAAACGGATGTATTTTCAATCGTTGTTCTCTTTTGAATAATGCTGATATTTTCCCCGAACTTGACAATATCAATTCCCGGAAAATGATTTTTATCCGCCAAAAGCCCTGCTGCATTATTAAAACCATTTACATTGTCATACAAGTTCAATGTTCTCAATGTATCTTGATTAAAAGTTTCAATCTGAATACTTTCTTTCAGCTTACACTGTAAAACTTCGAAAGACAGATCCTGATCTTTACAAGGCAGTTCTTCAAATCTAATATTTTTGCCGTCTAATACAAGTCTTGAAAATTCCAGAGTATCTACCTCTATCGTCGCTGTATCATTTCTTTTGTATGCTTTTGATTTATACAAATATGGCTTCTGAAGACCACTGGTTACAGTGAGTTTTATCATCTGATCATTATTCTGTATTTCAAGTGTATAGTTCGGTTGAGGCGAAATACTGTCATTGATTTTATTTTCGATATCCAGACACGCCTGCTTTACATCCGGCAAGCCTTTTACATTTCCATCATCATCTACTCCAAAAAGAATTGTTCCACCATCATAATTTGAAAAGGCACTGACTGTTTTTAAAAAAGTATTCGTAATCGTTTCCTTGAACTCTAATATTCTCGTTTCACGCATAATAATCACATCCTTTCCAACTTCATTGATTTTATTATATGCATAAATGCACAAAAAATCAATCGTAAAATTTTACGATTGATTTTTTGATTAATTTATAGCCATTTTCTATTTATGTGCTTTATGAACCGGCAATTCATCATACATTGCCTTAAAGAGTCCAGTCAGATATTCTTTACTGTCAACGTCTTCTACTAACAACATCTCTTTTGCCCCTTCATACGGTAATTCATAAGTCGCAGTTACCATGTAAGAAACTGCAGATTTTGTTGGTTTCACAAGTAACCTGTCATCATATATGCCTCCGGCAATCCTGCTCCGATAATATAAGATATACTCTCCCATCATTGCACGATAATTAATTTCTTCTAAATCAGATAACTGCTCTAATATAAAATGTAAATATTCTTTGCCTGAAGCCATGTTTTTTTCCTTTCAAATGCCTGCATTTTCAAATTATACTGTGATCTCAATTTGATTATCCTCAACCGCAACGATACAGCTTTCGTAATATCCATCACCCGTAGTCCGTGGTCCACTGATAACCTCATAACCATCCGCTTTTAATTCTGCTGTCAATGCATCCACTTTTTCTATGCTTCCCACGCTAAAAGCTATATGTGAATATCCAGTACGAGCTAGTTTCTTCGGTAAATCAGCCATTTCCGGTATATTCATGATTTCAATACGTGCACCATCCTCAAATGTGAGAAAATAAGAACAAAAGCCTGTTTTCTGATTATGATATCCATCATTTGATTTTGCTCCCAAATATTTCATAAAGAATTTTTTCGCATTTTCCAAATCTTTTACATAAAGTGCAACATGTTCAATTCTCATAATTATTACTCCAATTCTACATAATCAGCTCCAAATCCCTTAAAGCAAAAATCACCTACTATAATTCCTGATTCATCTTTTAATTCCATATTCCAGATTGCATACCATATTCTCTTATCAGAATTTGAAAGACTCCCTTCAAGCATCTCCGTGTAAGCCTGTTTCATCTCAGGATCAGATTCTTTTTCAATAACCAACCGCATTTCTTCATCTCTTAAGGGATAAAGATACATTCTTTCTGTCTCTACTCTCATGAAAACACTCCTAAAACATCTGTATAATTCTTGCGATTTCCATAACTACAATCTTTAGCATCACTCCACCGGACATTACATAAAACCATATCTCACGCATATGCTGTGATTTTGCTATTGGTGTTGCTATTGCTGCAATAATTATGATTGCAGCTCCGACACAGCCAACAATGTTTGGAACGCTCACAAGTGAAAATATTCCAGGATTACAGCTTCCATCTATTTTTCATTTACTTTGATAACAATTTCAAAAATTTCCTGTCATTCATCTGCTCGTTGGTTAAATATGCCCCATTATAAAACAACGCATAAGTTGTAACCGGAGTAGGGGCATTCTGCGCTTCTTCTTTACTCTGTAAATGAATAGCCTGGAATGATACGCCATTTTCTCTTGCAACTTCTTCTACAATCGGAACATATTTCGCATTAAACGGACACTGGCTGGTATAATATAAAACATAGCCCTTCTCCTCGATATGGGGATGTCTGGCACATTCCTTAAATTCAGGCAAAGGCGCATCTGCTGCAAATGGCAAATACCATAACTGAATCCCGTTGTCCGCTTCATCGCAAACCTTGAATCCCTTATACCGCAGGAATTTTGGATCTGACAAAAATGGTTTTTTCTTCCCGGAAGATAATATACACAGCCCTTTTTTCCCCTTGCTCTTACTGTCCTCCATACAGGCATCCAGCAGATCTGCTCCATAACCATGTCCTTTGAAAGAACCGGCTACCCACAGGCAGTCAATATACATATAGCCATCTGCAGTAATCGGATTCCATGCATTTTCAGCAGGCAGATACTCAATAAAGCACTTCCCCCGTTCTACACTTTTCAGAAAAACAAGCCCCTCCCTAAATTGCTCTTTTAACCATTCTTTTTTGGATGACACCTGAATATCGTTGTTATTGGAAATAGCACAGCATATGTGCTCTTTGTCTATATTCTCGTTTGTCACTTTAATATATTCCATAAATCTCTCCACTATTTCTACTTTCATAGTATCACTTCTTCTATACTGTAACGTTATGCATAATTCAACTGAGCCTAATTAATGCTTTTGTACCACTCAGTAACTGCCTTCAAATTCTGTAAAGATACTCGTTCTGAATCATCGATCAAATCGTTTCACCCTTTCATCTTATCTGCATTTCCTGTAAAAATTGATCCATATGCTCTTCCAGTAGTTTTATCACATGGCTCTTGTCTTCTGCTCCATCATATATGCTGTAAAGCAAAAAAATAGGTCCATAAAAATCAAGTGCTGTCTGTCTGGCTTTTCCTGCATCTCCCAGCATTCCTGAAAACAAAGCTTCCATATAAGTTAATGGTCCGCTCACAAGATAATTCTGATATAACTGTGCCATCTGCGGTTCCCTGTACTGTTCCAATGTCAGCATCTTACGGAAACAGCTTGAAAACTCTTCCTCTGTCCAATGAAGGAACTGAACCTTTGTGAACTGCTTGATCTTATCAAATGCCGTTTCTTTATACTCGGCTGTAACCTTTTCCAGATCACCCTCCGGCATTTCATACTGCTTTACTCTCGCAATATCCAATTCATTCATCTTTTCAATAATACTGTCCAATATCTCCTGCTTGCTTTTATAATGCTTATACAATGCAGCCTTGGTTACTCCAAGTTTTGAAGCAATATCATTCATGGATGTTCCCATATATCCACTCTATGCAAATAACTTTAAGGCTTCTTCCAATATTTTTTCCTTTGTGTTCTTTTCTTTGCTTTCCATGTCTATCTCCTAATTTAAATCTGCCATCAAGTTACCTTTTGGTAACTTTAATTGTATCATCTGCCTTCCCCCTCTGGCAGCAATGTAACAAAATAATAAATAATTCCAAATACAGCTATACTTCCCATCATAATACCGATCATCTGA